>OGHM01000455.1_pt1 | contig 21982 bp, 20 predicted proteins | sample 1571531 | NCBI WGS metagenome assembly OGHM01 (sample SAMEA2582031, study PRJEB24529) | metagenome | biome: Human gut stool | place: China | collected 2011 | reverse complement strand
ACCCGTGTTACCGCCGTGAAAAGGCGGTGTCTTAACCCCTTGACCAACGGACCATATATTCATTAACAGAACATATCCCATTATATCAAAATTTAACTAATTGTCAAGCACTAAATTCTAAATTTTGCTCTTCAATTAATTTTTTGGCACGTTTGATATTGCTTCTTGAGATTGGACAAGAATACCCTTCTTTCAACAGCAGCTGTTTCTTTTTCTTATCCATTCCAATGATCATACTTCTATTCACGATAAAAGATTGATGGGGACTGAAATATCTCTCCTCCACATCTTTCTCCAAGACATCTGATAAACTTCCCGCAATTTCTTTTTGAAAATTTTTCCCAACTAAGTTTAATTTATAAGCCGAACCAACAGTTTCAATATAAAGAATATCCTTAAATGGAATTTTTATCTTTTTATCCTTAAAGTCATACTCAAAATAATCTGTCAAATCATCATTTCCAATTTGAATAGTTGTTAGGTACTCAATACACTCCTTGATTTTTAATCTAAATAAATCTTCATTCAAATTTTTATCAATAAAATCTAAGGCAGATACTTTATAACGATAGGTAATCGAAGCGAATTCTGATTTTGTAGTAATAAAAACAATAATGGCATAAGGATTTGCTTCTCGTATTTTTTGAGCAATTTCCAGCCCACAATACTCATTGTCTTGGATATGAATATCTAGAAAATATAATTGATGGATATCCGAATGTTGGATATAATTTTCAAATTCCGAAATTTTACCGGTAGAAATCACTTCAAGTTTAATGTCTAATTCCTTAGCAATTTCTGCAATGTGTTTTTCTACCCGTATCTGTTGAGAGAGCTCATCTTCTAATAAAAAAACCTTCATTCTTGTTCGTATCCTCCAATCTTCAAAACTTGTAAAAAACGATTTCCTTGCAATTCCGTTTCTAAAAACATCGTTCCATAATTTGCTAAGATTTTTCTCACATTATTTAATCCTAGTCCTCTATTTTCTCCTTTTGTCGAATAACCTTCTTCATATATTTTTCTAATATCAAAAGTGATTTCATTTGTTGTATTATGAATCACTAAGTAAACAATTTTTGAAATAGAGAAAATAGCAATATGAACTTTCTTTTCTTCTGCTTCTTTTGAAGCTTCCAAAGCGTTTGTCACTAGAATCCCAACGATTCTCACGATATCTAATAAATCAACTGGTAGTTGCTCGATTGGTTCACTCGTTTCAAAGGTCATTTCCACCCCAGCATCTCTTGCATCCAACCAGCCTCGAATCAAAATACTTCGTAAAGCAGAATCTTTGATATTGACCAAGTTGAATCCTGATAATGCTTCTGTATTGATCTCTTTATAACCTTTTTCCAATACTTCTCTATGGATTCTCTGTATTTCTGGAATATTTTCTTCCTCAATAGCTAATGACATAGAAATAACTAAATTTCCCAAATCATGACGAAATCCCCTAACAATAGAATAGAGACTTTGAATTTCAGCCATATACCGACTCATTTGTTGCTCAGAAAATTCTTTATACTCCAGTTCTAAATTTTTACGATACTGATCTCGCTCGATTTTCATATGGAATAAGCTGACTACAAAAGAGAAAAAACAAATCGTTGCCAACATACTCCCAAAATTTTTAAATTGCGCTTGTTCACTAATCCATAAAGCAAAATTAATCACTACAAATATAGCAAAATAGACGTAGATGAGTCTCTTTAAATATTTTTCAAATTCTTTCTCATAAAAAGGAGTGAAATCAAATTCAAATAAGTCAATTAACTTCAAAATGATTCCTAAAGAGACCAAACGAATACACATATTGTAGACAATCAAGTAAGCTGCTACAACAGCATCTCCCAACACTGAAGAGACAATTATCGTCAGAAAAGTTGCTGTTCCTTCAACCGCTAAATAAGTAAAAAAAGAATAAAAAATGGCGCACAAGCGATTCGTCCGATTGGCATAATGATAATAAGGATATAAATAAACCGGCCATAAGAGCATATTTAAATCAGAGAGTCGAATATTTGAAAATAAAGTCACATCTAAAAATACTAAGAGACTTTCAAAAAGAAGAACAAAGGTGCTCAGCAGAAAGATAAACGCAAATTGATGTTCCTGATAGATTTTTTCGTCCACTAATGCAAACGTCAGAACAATGATCCCTCCCAAGAGAAAAGACAAGATTAATGACTGAATCACACAAACTCTCCCACTTTGTTTTTTCTATTTTATTATACTCTAGTATTATTATAAAAAATAAAATTTTATATACAAAAAATTATAATATAAAATAGCCTAAAATTAAAGGGAATCGGTAAAATTGTAATGTTTTTAATGTTTTTGTTACATGAATGAAAACTATTTTACACAATTTATATAATCTACATTTTGCACTATATAGGGATTGTTAGTTCTTTTTTAAAAATATTCCTAATAAATCATTTCATTACTATTTGTCTATAGTGAAGTATACAAAAATTAATAGATAATGAAAATTTATACATTCTTACATAAAAAAATGCAGCAAAAGCTGCATCTCTCATTTGATCCCAGCAGGATTCGAACCTGCGACCGTTCGCTTAGAAGGCGAATGCTCTATCCAGCTGAGCTATGAGACCGAACTTACTTCATTTTAGCAGAAAAAGGAAGGAGCGTCAAGGTTATTTATGGTAAGGACTCCCCTGTTGAATCATGAAAGCACGATAGATTTGTTCCACCAACACTAATTTCATCAACTGATGAGGAAGAGTTAATTGACCAAAGCTCATTAATAGATTTCCTCTTTTTTTCACTTCAGGAGACAGACCAAGACTGCCTCCAATAACAAAAGTAAGGTTTGAATAACCAGATGTCATAATCTGGTCAATCGTTTGACTAAATTTCTCTGAAGGAAATTGTTTTCCTTCGATGGCTAATACAATCACATATTCCTTATCTGAAATCTTAGAGAGAATTCGTTCCCCCTCTTTTTCAAGGATTTGTTGATTTTCGAGTTGACTGGCACGATCTGGAGTTTTTTCATCAACTAACTCAACCTGTTCTACTTTTGCAAATCGACCAAGCCTTTTAATATACTCCGCGATCCCATCTTTTAAGTATTTTTCTTTTAATTTTCCAACGGTTATCAATTTAATTTTCATTCCCCTATTGTAGCATAATTCTTCAATTCCACAAATAATCCACAGCTATAGAAAGGAAATCTATTCTATAAAGTCCTTTTTAAAGCCATTTCTCAACTAAATTCTACAACTTATCCACAATTTGTGGATAACTTTAGTTGTTTAAGATATAATTAAGAAAGTTTTTCTATACTTTAGACAATTTGATATCCTTAGGAGGAAAATATGAAATCTTCATCTAATTTACTGAAAAAACTTGGAAACATAACCCTTATTTTCGTTGTAGGTTTTCTAGGTGGGATTCTTGGAACCTTTTTAACCTTACAAACCTCTCATTCTTCTACTTCAAATACTGAAAGTAAGCAAGTACACTCAACCACTGTTAAAACAGCTTATAAAAATACAACCTCAACTAGTGAGGCCGTAGATAAGGTGAAAAATGCTGTAGTTTCTGTGATTACTTATTCTGATTCTTCGAATCAAGGGTTATTTGAAAAAGAAGAAAACTCTGACTCACAAATTTCTAGTGAAGGTTCTGGGGTCATTTATAAAAAAGAAGGAAAATATGCCTACCTTGTTACCAACACCCATGTAATCAATGGTGCTAAAAAAGTAGATATTCTTTTAGCAGATGGGAATAAAGTCCCCGGAGAAGTAGTTGGGTCAGATGTCTATTCTGATATTGCAGTCGTTCGCATTAGTGCGGATAAAGCAAAGGCAGTAGCTGAATTCGGAGATTCAAACCAATTAACGGTCGGTGAGACTGCAATTGCAATTGGTAGCCCTCTTGGAACAGATTATGCTAATTCTGTTACCCAAGGGATTATTTCCAGCCAAGGCCGCAATGTGAAATTGAAAGCCGATAATGGACAAAATATCTCTACACGCGCCTTACAAACAGACGCAGCCATCAACCCAGGAAACTCTGGAGGTCCATTAATCAATATTCAAGGACAAGTCATTGGGATTACCTCAAGTAAAATTTCAAATAACGGACAAACTTCAGTAGAAGGAATGGGATTTGCAATTCCTGCAAATGATGTTGTCAATATTATCAAGCAACTAGAAGAAAAAGGAAAAGTAGTTCGACCAGCTCTTGGAATCCAAATGATGGATTTATCCAACCTTTCAACTTCTGATTTAAGCCAATTAAAACTTCCTGAAAAAATCTCTGGAGGAGTACTAGTTCGTTCAACACTTGAAAATATGCCTGCTTCAGATAAATTGCAACGTTATGATGTCATCACAAAGATCGATGATACAGATATCGAGTCAACGGCAGATTTACAATCCGCCCTCTATTCTCACCAAATCAATGATACGATCAAGGTCACATTCTATCGTGATGGAAAACAACAAACAACTTCTATCAAGTTGACAAAATCAACTGAGGATCTGAGCGATTAACTTTCACTTTCTTGACATACTTGTAAACACACCTTTACGAATTTGTAAAGGTGTGTTATTCTATTCATAAGATGGAAAAATTAGAAAAAATAGCGGTAAAGGACATTCGAACCAATCCTTTCCAACCAAGAAAAGTATTTGATCAAGAAAAATTAGAAGAACTGGCTCAGTCAATCAAAGAAAATGGCTTAATTCAACCAATTATTGTCAGAAAATCTCCAATAATTGGTTTTGAATTGCTTGCAGGTGAAAGACGTTTTAGAGCTTCAAAAATTGCTGGATTAGAGCTTGTTCCTGCGATTATTAAAGAGTTAACGGATCAAGAAATGATGCGACAAGCCATTATTGAAAATCTTCAACGAGAAGATCTCAATCCAATTGAAGAAGCTATCTCCTACCAGAAGCTAGTTGATCATGGCTATAAGCACGACCAAATCGCTCAATTTATGGGGAAATCTAGACCCTATATCAGCAATATGCTTCGCTTGTTACATCTAGCTCCCTCTGTTCAAGAAGCAGTCATTCAAAATGATATTTCTTCGGCTCACGCGCGTGTTCTTGTTCCTCTTGATGAAGAAGAGCAGCGCTTTTGGTTGGAGCGAATCAAACAGGATCATTTAAATGTTCGAACATTAGAAAATAAGATCAGTTCAAAAAGAAAACAGAAAAATAAAAAAGCAAAAGAGAGCTTCCTACTAGAAGAGGAACAACGATTGAAAAAAATATTAGGAACAGATGTGACGATACACTCCTCTTCTCAAAATAAAGGAACTATCCAAATTTCTTTTTCTAGTCTTGATGAATACCAACGAATTATCAACAGCCTTAAATAAGGCTGTTATTTTTATTTTTTGTATTGACAAGCTTTTCCACCATAAAAATCTTTTGTAAATAGCAGAAAAATAAGGATATTCACTAGTTATCCCCACTTTGTGGATAACTTTTAAAAACAATGTGAATTTAAATCCACAACTTGTGGAAAAGTTTAAAACTATAATTTAATTTCATGAAATTTAGCCTGTGGAAAACTATTTTTGTTTGTGGTAGAATAGGAGTACGTATGATTTGATACAATTCAAGAAAAGGAGGGAAGTCTGATAGTGTCACAAGAAGAGCAATTTTGGTCTCGTTTTTTAGAATTAGCCCAATTACAACTAAAAGATAGTGCCTATGATTTTTTTGTCGCCGATTCAAAATTAGTCAAAATCGATGGAGAGACGGCTACCATTTATCTTGATGGAAATTATAAAGAATTATTTTGGGAAACAAATCTAAAAAATGCTTTGATCACAGCCAGCTTTGAAGTCTACAATACAGATTTGAAGTTTCATTTCGTTTTTGAAGATACCGAAGAAATTCCTAGTAGTCATATCAGTGAGAATAGGAGATTATCTTCAGGTAGCTTAACAACCGAACCGTTGCCTAAAATTGATACAGGTCTGAAATCAAAGTACACCTTTGATAATTTTGTGCAAGGGGATGGAAATATTTGGGCGAAAGCAGCAGCGCTTGCAGTTTCTGAAAATCTTGCAACAACTTACAACCCTCTCTTTATCTATGGTGGACCAGGGCTTGGAAAGACTCACCTATTGAACGCAATTGGAAATCAAATCCTAGAAAATATTCCAAATGCACGGGTTAAGTATGTTCCAGCAGAAACCTTTATTAATGAATTTTTAGAACACCTTCGATTAGGAGAAATGAAGACGTTCAAGAATACCTATCGAAGTCTTGATCTTTTACTAATCGATGATATCCAGTCACTTGGCGGGAAAAAAGTCACGACTCAAGAGGAATTCTTTAATACCTTTAATGCCCTCCATAGCGACAACAAACAGATTGTTCTAACAAGCGATCGAAGTCCGGATCATTTAGATAGTCTTGAAGAGCGGCTGGTTACTCGTTTCAAATGGGGACTAACGCAAAATATAACACCACCTGATTTTGAAACTCGGATTGCCATCTTACGGAATAAAATTGAAGATCTAGACTATATTTTTCCTAATGACACACTGGAATATCTAGCAGGTCAGTTTGATTCAAATGTCCGAGACTTAGAAGGTGCCTTAAATGATATTTCTTTAATGGCGAAGGTGAAAAAACTAAAAGAAATTACGATCGATGTTGCAGCTGAAGCTATTCGAGCTCGTAAAAACGATAATAGCAAGACGCTTGTCATCCCCATTGAAAAAATTCAGGAAGCAGTTGGAGCCTTTTATGGAGTCAGTGTAAAAGAAATCAAAGGTTCGCGAAGGGTTCAAAATATTGTCCTAGCACGACAAGTAGCTATGTATCTTTCAAGAGAGATGACGGACAACTCACTTCCTCGAATCGGAAAAGAATTCGGTGGAAAAGACCACACGACCGTCATTCATGCTTATGAAAAAATTAAAAGTATGGTCGACACAGATGATAATCTACGACTCGAAATTCAAAGTATCAAGAAAAAGTTAAATTAATCTGTGGATAACTTCCTCTAAACTTCTAAGGGTTATGCACAATTTTTAAACAAGTAACTTTTTAAGTCATAGATAGGATTCAGAGAGTTTTCCACAACTTCCACACAACCTACTATTACTATTAACTTACTAATCATAAAATAAATAAAAGGAATGACCATGATAAATTTCTCTATTAACAAAACTTTATTTTTACAAGCACTAAATACTACCAAAAGAGCGATCAGTTCAAAAAATGCTATTCCAATCCTTTCCACGATTAAAATTGATGTCACTCCAGAAGGAGTTGCCTTATCAGGATCGAATGGCCAAATTTCAATCGAAAACTTTATTTCTATCAAAGACGAAAATGCTGGTTTACTAGTGACCTCTCCAGGTTCTATTTTATTGGAAGCAACTTTCTTTATTAATGTGGTTTCAAGTTTACCAGATGTTACTTTAGATTTTAAAGAGATTGAACAAAAACAGGTTCTTTTAACAAGTGGAAAATCAGAAATTACACTTAAAGGAAAAGATGCAGATCAATATCCACGTATTCAAGAAATTGCTGCAAGTAATCCATTAGTTTTGGAAACAAAATTATTAAAACAATTAATTAATGAAACAGCATTTGCAGCAAGTGTACAAGAAAGTCGGCCAATTTTGACAGGTGTTCACTTTGTTCTATCGGATAATAAAGAGCTAAAAACAGTAGCAACAGACTCTCACCGTATGAGTCAAAAAGTGATTACACTGGAGAAAAATGGAGACAACTTTGATGTTGTCATCCCAAGTCGCTCTCTTCGTGAATTCACCTCTGTCTTTTCTGATGATATTGAAACAGTTGAAGTTTTCTTTGCTAACAATCAAATCCTATTTAGAAGTGAACACATTAGTTTTTATACCCGTTTGCTAGAAGGAAATTATCCTGATACAGACCGTCTCATTCCAACAGAATTCAATACAGAGGCAACCTTCAATGTGGCCAACCTTCGATTTGCAATGGAGCGTGCTCGTCTTCTTTCAAATGCGACTCAAAACGGAACGGTTAAATTAGAGTTCAAAAATGGAGTGGTTTCTTCTCACGTTCATTCACCAGAAGTTGGGCGAGTAAATGAAGAGATCGATACGAGCGCCGTTTCAGGAGAGGATTTGTCTATTAGCTTTAATCCAACTTATTTGATTGAAGCGCTCAAAGCTATTGACAGTGAACAAGTTGTTATTCGTTTTATTTCTTCTGTTAGACCGTTTACATTGGTTCCAGAAGGAAATGAACAAGGGTTCATTCAATTGATTACGCCAGTTCGCACAAATTAACAAAGGTGAATCATGTATACGTTAGGTGATTTTGTAGAAATGAAAAAGCCTCACGCTTGTGTGATTAAAGAAACAGGCAAGAAGGCAAATCGTTGGGAAATTACGCGACTTGGTGCAGACATAAAAATCAAGTGTAGCAATTGTGATCATGTGGTCATGATGAGTCGCCATGATTTTGAACAGAAAATGAAGAAAGTACTATAAAAGGTTCAGTCACTTATGTGACCGAACCTTTTCGATTATTTTAATTCTTCAAATTTTCCATTTTTAACTTCTTTGAAACCACCCTGTTTCATCATATCAAAAGTTGATTTGAAGCTGATATAGTCGACTTTTTTATCTTTTTGTGTCGTTACTAATTTCTTTTCAATTAGCTGATCTAAGTCTGCCTTTTCATAATTTAGTGTTGTTTTTTCAACCATATAATCATCTTTATATTCAGCAGAATGTGTGAATCCTTTGACATCTTTGTATTCTTCATCATATTTATCGATCATTTCCTTTAATTGATCTTTCGTAACTCCCGCCTCTTTGTAATAAATAGTAGTGGTGGTTTGGTTACTGATCGCTTTATCACCTTTATGTTCTAGTGTAATACGAACATCTGTTTTCTTTTCTTGGTTGATTGCCTGAAGATAGGATTTTTGAACAGATTGTTGTCCACAAGCTCCAAGAAGAAAGAGAGTAAAGATAGCGATTAAAGAAAGAAAAATAGATTTCCATGTTTGTTTTTTCATCTGAAAAACTCCTTTGTTCATTGTTAAATATAGTATACCATTTTTATCTTTTTAGAACGTTACAGTTTGATGAAAAAATCTAGTTTCAAAGGTGATGAAATATTTCATTTTTCATCACTTGTCTTTTGAATTATGTTATAATAAAAGAGATTGAAATTTGAACGGAGAAAAAAGAAAAATGGCATTAACAGCAGGTATCGTTGGCTTACCAAACGTTGGTAAATCAACCCTATTTAACGCAATTACAAAAGCAGGAGCAGAGGCCGCAAACTATCCCTTTGCGACCATTGATCCAAACGTCGGGATGGTAGAAGTTCCAGATGAACGCCTCCAAAAATTGACGGAAATGATTACTCCTAAGAAGACAGTTCCGACTACTTTTGAATTTACAGATATTGCTGGGATTGTGAAAGGAGCTTCTAAAGGGGAAGGACTTGGTAATAAATTCTTGGCCAACATCCGTGAAGTAGATGCCATTGTCCATGTAGTGCGTGCTTTTGATGATGAAAATGTCATGCGGGAGCAAGGTCGTGAAGATGCCTTTGTTGATCCACTAGCAGATATTGATACCATCAATTTAGAATTAATTTTAGCTGACTTAGAGTCTGTCAATAAACGCTATGCGCGTGTAGAAAAAATCGCTCGTACACAAAAAGATAAGGATTCTGTTGCAGAATTTAATGTTCTACAAAAAATCAAACCAGTTCTTGAAGATGGTAAATCAGCTCGGACCATTGAATTCACGGAGGAAGAACAAAAAGTGGTGAAAGGACTTTTCCTTTTGACTACCAAACCAGTTCTTTATGTAGCCAATGTGGATGAAGATGTTGTTGCAGATCCAGATTCTATCGAGTATGTGAAGCAAATTCGTGACTTTGCGGCAACAGAGAATGCGGAAGTCGTGGTGATTTCTGCGCGTGCTGAGGAAGAAATTTCTGAGCTAGATGATGCAGATAAACAAGAATTTTTAGAGGCAATTGGCCTAACAGAGTCTGGAGTTGATAAACTCACGCGTGCAGCTTATCACTTGTTGGGACTTGGCACTTATTTCACAGCTGGTGAAAAAGAAGTGCGTGCTTGGACCTTCAAACGTGGCATGAAAGCTCCTCAAGCAGCTGGAATCATCCACTCCGATTTTGAAAAAGGATTTATTCGTGCCGTGACCATGTCCTATGATGATTTGGTCAAATACGGTTCTGAAAAGGCTGTAAAAGAAGCAGGACGCTTGCGCGAAGAAGGAAAAGAATATGTTGTCCAAGACGGGGACATCATGGAATTCCGTTTTAATGTATAAGAGAGTTAAAAAAATGTAAAGGTTGGAAAAGATATTTCCAACCCTTTTAGTGTTTTGAAAGGAAAGAGATGACGAAATTAATTGTTGGATTGGGAAATCCAGGTGATAAGTATTTTGAAACGAAACACAATGTAGGCTTTATGTTAGTTGATCAAATGGCAAAGTCTTTAAATCTTACTTTCTCCCATGATAAGATTTTTCAAGCTGATATCGCCTCAACATTTTTGAATGGAGAAAAGGTCTATTTTGTAAAGCCGACCACTTTCATGAATGAGAGTGGAAAAGCAGTCCATGCCCTTCTGACTTATTATGGTCTGGATATTGAAGATCTTTTGGTTATTTACGATGATTTAGATATGGAAGTTGGTAAGATTCGTCTTCGAGCGAAAGGATCAGCTGGAGGTCATAACGGAATCAAATCGATTATCAATCATATTGGAACTCAGACTTTTTATCGAATTAAGATTGGAATTGGAAGACCTAAGCAGGGCATGTCAGTTGTTCATCATGTATTAGGAAAATTTGATAAAGACGATTACATCACTATTCTACAAACAATCGATCGAGTAGAAGAAGCGGTTAACGATTACTTGGTAGAAGAAAATTTTGAAAGAAGCATGCAGAAATACAACGGGTAAGTAGATGAATGTAATTGATTTAGTGAGTCAAAACTCCAACCTTCTATCCTGGCAACAAGGTTTGCAAAAAAATAATAGGGAATTGATCTTAGGATTATCTGCGACCACAAAGGCTATTGTAATGGCTTCAGCCTTTGATTCTATTGAAAAAGCAGTCCTCATTACTTCCAGTTATAACGAAGCAGAACGATTGGCTAGTGATTTTATTGCTTTACTTGGAGAAGAGAAAGTCCATACATTTTTGGGAGATGATAACCCTTTAGCAGAATTTGTTTTTGCTTCACAAGAAAGGCAATTTGCACGATTAGAGGCTTTGAACTTTTTATTCCAAGAAGGTCGTCAAGGCATCCTTGTGACCAATGTGAGTGGTATAAAACTACTATTACCTTCTCCTAAAGTTTTTGCATCTAGCATTTTTCAATTGAAGGTTGGTCAAGAAATAGACTTAACTACTCTGAGTGAAACATTACAGAAGATTGGCTACCAAAAGGTGAGCCAAGTTTTGCAACAGGGAGAGTTTAGTCTACGAGGAGATATTTTAGATATCTTTGAGATCGACCAACTCCAACCCTATCGGATTGAATTTTTCGGAGATGAGATTGATGGAATCCGAATCTTTGACCCAGAAAGTCAGCGTTCTGTTGAAAATGTTGAAGAAGTTCAACTGAAGGCAGTGAGTGATCTATTGTTGCAAGAGGAAGATTTTATACGTGGTCAGCAGCAAATCGAACAATTGCAAGAACAGAGCGCGAATGAAGAATTTAAATCTTATCTAGCAGAAATTTTAGGAGATATTTCTCAAAGGAAACTTCATCCGGATCTTAGAAAATTTATTAGTTTCTTTTACGAGAAGCAATATACCCTATTCGATTATCTCCCTAAACACACTCCTGTTTTTCTGGATGATTATCAAAAAATAGCAGATCAAATAGCGAGGTTTGAACTAGATACAGCTAATCTCTTGACGGAAGATTTACATAAAAATAGAGCTTCTTCTCGCCAAGTGTATTTTGCAGACACCAGTACAACATTACGAAAATATACGCCTGCAACTTATTTTTCAAACTTTCAAAAAGGATTGGGAAATCTGAAGTTTGATCATTTGTATCAATTCAATCAATATCCCATGCAGGAGTTTTTTGGACAATTTGATTTACTAAAAGAGGAAATTGAACGGTATCGAAAATCAAACTATACTGTTATTGTCCAAGCAACTTCTCATCACAATCTTCAACAGCTCCATAAAAATTTAGAAGAGTATGGGATTCGATTAGATTATATTGATGGGGATACGATCATTCCTCAAGCTAGTCAATTAGTCGTTGGAGGATTAGCTCACGGTTTTCAATTTGTTGATGAAAAAATTGTCTACATTACAGAATCAGAGATTTATCAGAAAAAGATCAAACGAAAGATTCGCAGGCAAAATATTTCCAATGCAGAACGCCTAAAAAATTATAATGAACTGGAAAAAGGGGACTATGTTGTTCACCAAGTTCATGGTATTGGTCAATATTTGGGAATTGAAACGATTGAAATTTCGGGTGTCCATCGTGATTATGTTTCAATTCAATATCAAAATGGAGATCGCATCTCGATTCCTGTCGATCAGATTCAGATGTTGTCCAAATACGTTGCAAGTGATGGAAAAACGCCAAAAATTAATAAGTTAAATGATGGGCGTTTCCAAAAAACGAAGCAAAAGGTTCAGACCCAGGTGGAGGACATTGCGGATGATTTGATAAAACTTTATGCGGAGCGTAGTCAATTAGAAGGCTTTGCCTATTCCAAAGATGATGAAAACCAAGAGGCTTTTGAACAAGATTTTCCATATATTGAAACAGATGACCAATTACGTTCCATTGAAGAAATTAAAAAAGATATGGAATCGAATCGTCCGATGGACCGATTGCTGGTTGGAGACGTCGGTTTTGGGAAAACAGAGGTCGCTATGCGAGCAGCCTTTAAGGCAGTAAATGATCATAAACAAGTAGCAGTGTTGGTTCCTACCACTGTTCTTGCCCAACAACATTATGCCAATTTTAAGGAGCGTTTTGAATCTTTTGCAGTAGAGGTTGCTGTTTTAAGTCGTTTCCAGAGTAAGGCAGAGCAGAAAGAAACGCTTGAAAAGTTGAAAAAAGGACGAGTGGATATTATTATTGGAACTCACCGGCTCTTGTCCAAAGATGTTGTTTTTTCAGACTTAGGCTTAATCGTGATTGATGAAGAACAACGTTTTGGAGTGAAGCACAAAGAAACCTTGAAAGAATTGAAAAAAAAGGTGGATGTGCTTACCTTGACAGCTACCCCTATACCTCGAACTCTTCATATGTCTATGCTAGGAATTCGAGATTTGTCTGTCATTGAAACACCTCCTACCAATCGATATCCTGTGCAAACTTTTGTACTAGAGACCAATCCAACTATTATTCGAGATGCTGTGTTGCGGGAGATGGATCGTGGAGGACAGGCCTATTATCTTTACAATAAGGTAGATACAATTGAACAAAAGGTGTCTGAATTAAAAGAGTTGATTCCAGAGGCTTCGATTGGCTTTGTTCATGGCCAGATGAGTGAAGTTCGCCTGGAAAATACCCTGTTGGATTTCATTAATGGCGAATACGATGTCTTAGTGACGACAACCATTATTGAGACAGGTGTGGATATTCCAAATGCCAATACACTCTTTATTGAAAATGCGGATCATATGGGACTTTCAACGCTTTATCAACTAAGAGGTCGTGTGGGACGAAGCAATCGAATTGCTTATGCTTATTTGATGTATCGTCCAGACAAATCTCTTACAGAAGTGTCTGAAAAACGTTTAGAAGCTATTAAAGGTTTTACTGAGTTGGGGTCTGGATTTAAAATTGCTATGCGAGATTTATCGATCCGTGGAGCAGGGAATATCCTTGGAGCTTCTCAATCTGGTTTCATCGATTCAGTTGGTTTTGAAATGTATTCTCAATTGTTAGAAGAAGCTATTGCTAAGAAACAAGGCCAAGAGCATCGTAGGCAAAAGAGCAATGCAGAGTTGAACCTTCAAATAGATGCGTATTTACCTAATGAATATATTTCAGATCAACGTCAAAAAATTGAAATTTACAAACAAATTCGTGAAATGAATTCTGCGACGGACTATGAATACTTGCAAGATGAATTGATCGATCGTTTTGGAGAATACCCAGATGTTGTGGCCTACCTACTTGAAATTGGTTTAGTGAAAGCTTACTTGGATCAAGTCTTTGTCCGTCTTGTTGAAAGAAAACAACAAAAAGTGACAGTGAAATTTGAACCTATTGCCAAACAACTGTTTTTAACACAGGATTATTTCAAAGCTCTGTCAATGACACAGTTAAAGGCACAGATTGCAGAAGAAAAGGGATTGATTGAAGTGATCTTCGATATTCGAAATAAGAAAGATTTTGAAATTTTGGAAGCTCTGAAGCAATTTGGTCAAACCTTATTGGAAATTAAACAGGAAAAAGAAAAGTACTAGCAGTTCTTAGCTCATTTTTCGCATTTTATGTATAAAAAATGATACAATACTATGTTAGAGGTGACAGTATGAGATTAGATAAATATTTAAAAGTTTCTCGCATTATTAAGCGTCGTTCTGTTGCAAAGGAAGTTGCAGATAAAGGACGAATCAAAGTCAATGGAGTATTAGCCAAAAGTTCAACGGATTTGAAAGTGAATGATCAAATTGAAGTTCGTTTTGGAAATAAAGTATTGACGGTTAAAGTCTTGGAAATGTTGGATAGTACAAAAAAAGAAGATGCATCCAAAATGTACGAAATAATTAGTGAAACAAGGATAGAAGAAGATGCCTAAAAATATCGTTCAAATGAACAATAAATATATCAAAGACGAAAGTCAGCGAAAACGTTTTTTAGAAGAAGAAAGAAAAAAACGTAATCGTTTTCTGGGGCTTGTCTTGATATTGGTCATGTTACTATTTATTCTTCCAACTTATAATTTAGCCCAGAGCTATCAATCGCTACAAGATAAAAAAGAACAATACAAACAGTTGGAAAAAGAGTATAAAGAAACAAGTGAACAAAAAGAATACCAACAAGACATCGCTAAAAAATTAAAAGACGATGATTATGCAACAAAATATGCACGCGCTAAGTATTCTTTTTCAAAAGATGGTGAATATGTTTATACCATCCCAGATTTACTCCCCCAATAACCGATGGAAAATATCTTACAAACAGTTAAACAATTTCTTGAATTTTCAGATGAAAAATTAGAGGAATTAAAAAAGAAAAACCAAATGATTAAACTTCAAAAGGATGAAAAGGAAAGGAATACAGGTGTCTAAACGATTTCTGCTCCTATTGTTAGTTCCAATTTTATTTATTGGGTCTCAAGCAGCGAGTATCGAGCAGTCTGAGTCTTCTCAGACAATGGCTCATCCATCAGAACTTTATTTTTCTTCAATTCCAGCGAATCCTAATGTCTATCGCAAAATTTCTGTTTTTTCTGATCCTCAGTTGAAAAAAGCAAAAGGAGAAATTCTTCCCAACACACCGTTTACAATCGAACAACTCTTTGTAAATGATGAAGGGAAAGCTGTATTTAAAATAGCAGATAAAGGATATGTATTAGCAGATTCTTCTGTCATTTTTTCTGATGTTGTGCAAGAAACACAAGAAAAAAAACAAGAAATGTGGCTAAAACCTGGTTTTAAAGTGTACGACCGACCCTTAATAAATGGTGCAAAAGAAAAAAGTACACCTCTTTCTCCTTATACAAAAGTGACAGTCTTACGTACAGCTAAGACTTTACGAGATGAGTTTGTGGAGATTGAAGGTCAGGGCTGGGTGAACAAAGCATTCGTTACTGAAAAAGATAATCGAATGGAAAAAGTTCAGGACTTGTTAAATAGTAAATACAATTCTCCTTCGTATGGAATCTATGTAAAACAATTAGAGACTGGAAATACTGCTGGAATCAATCCGCAAAAAGAAATGTATTCTGCCAGTGTAACGAAATTACCATACTTGTACTACGTCCAAGAACAGCTCAATAAAAAAGCCATTTCCCCAACTACAACCTACAAATATATTCCAGAAGTCAATGATTTCAAAGGTGGCTATGAACCAGAAGGAAGTGGTAGCCTTTCAAAAACACCAGATGGAAAAGAATATAGTGTTCAAGAGTTGGTAGATAAGATTGCAAAAGAATCAGATAATGTTGGACATAATATCTTGAATTATTATGTCACTCATCAATCAGATCAAGACTTCCAAAAAACTTTGGATAGGATTGCAAAGAAACATTGGGATGTTGAAAAAAGAGAAGCATCCGCTGAAATGGCTGGCAATGTCATGGAGGCTGTCTATCAACAAAATGGCCCTATTATTGATGCACTCTCCTCTACAAAATATGATGATCAACGGATTGCGCGTGACCTTCCAGTAAAAGTTGCTCATAAAATTGGAGATGCCTATGATTTCAGACATGATGTTGCGATTGTATACACAAATTCACCCTATGTAATAGCCATTTTTACAGATCATTCGAATTATGATACGATTTCCAACATTTCAAAAGATATCTATGAGGTATTGAAATAATGGAAAAGCGATTTTTAGAGTTTTGTGAAAAACAATATCTATTTACTCCCCATCGCCGTGTTTTAGTTGCCTTATCTGGTGGATTGGATTCAATGAATCTGTATGAACTTTTATATAAGAATAAAGAACGATTGAAAATCCATCTGGTACTCGCTCATGTCAATCATGGACAAAGACCAGAATCGGATTTAGAAGAAAGTGAACTTCGAACGCTAGCTGATAGGCGAGAGACACGTATCCATGTGGCTCACTATTCGGGTGATTTTACAGAAGCAAAAGCTCGTACCTTTCGTTATGATTTTTTTAAACAGATTATGGAGAAAGAGGATTGCACCGCTTTAGTAACAGGTCATCATGCAAACGATCAAGCCGAAACAACTTTCATGCGCTTAATACGAGGAACAAAATTACGCCATTTAAGTGGTATTCCTGTACGCCAACCATTTGGTAAGGGTGAGTTAATCCGTCCTTTGTTAACTTTTACCAAAGATGAGTTGATGAAAATCCCTCACTTTGAAGACAGTAGCAATGACTCACAGGACTATTTTCGAAATCGTGTACGCCATCAATACCTTCCAGAATTTGAAAAAGAAAATCCCCAAATGCAAGCAAGTCTTCGCTATTTAGCAGAGGAAGTGAATCATTGGCACCAAGCACTGAAAGAATTGACTAGCGAGTTAAGCATTCAAGATTTAGCTTCTTTTAGAACGTATTCTCATTCTGTACAATCATTCTTATTAGAAGAGTATTTGGCACAATTTCCAGATTTGCAACTTGGTAGGGCCCAGTTTCAAGAATTATTAGATTTACTGCGAAAAAAAAGAAATTGCATTCATTATTTAAAGTCGAATTATGAACTACATCAAGAATATGATTTCTTTGAAATACGAAAAATCAGTCAAAAGTCGGATGACCAACCCCTTCCTTTTTTGTTAGAATTTGGGAATATCTTTGAGATTGCAAATTATAAACTATCTTTTGGACAACCATTAGTAGGGGAAAATGTAGAAATTCTTTCTGTTTCACGCGAAACTCCCATCTTAATTAGAGGGAGAAAGGAAGGAGATCACCTGCTTGTTAATGGCCACCATCAAAAATTAAGACGGTGGTTTATCAACCATAAAATTCCAATTTCGCTTCGGCAAAAAGCTCTCATTATAGAACAGAATCATAATATTCTTTCTGTAGTGGGATTGGTAACGAGTGATTTGAGTAAGCCCTCAAAAAGTGGTATAATGAAAGATAGTCTTTATATTCAAAAAATAGATAGGTAAAAACATGTTAGAAAAAGATATAAAAAAAGTATTGGTTTCACATGATGAAATTGTAGAAGCAGCAAAGAAATTGGGTGAAACCCTAACAAAAGAGTACCAAGGGAAAAATCCAATTTTTGTTGGAATTTTGAAAGGCTCTGTTCCATTTATGGCAGAGTTGATCAACCACGTGGATACACATATTGAATTGGATTTTATGCTGGTTTCAAGTTATCATGGTGGTACGGCAAGCTCAGGTATTATTAATATTATCAAGGATATCGACCAAGATATTACTGGTAGAGATATTTTATTTGTAGAAGATATTATCGATACAGGTAAAACCCTCAAGAGTCTAAAAGAACTCTTTGAAGAACGAAATGCAGCATCTGTGAAGATTGCTACCTTACTGGATAAACCTGAAGGACGTTTGGTTGAGATTGAAGCAGATTACACCTGCTTTACGATTCCAAATGAGTTTGTTGTAGGATATGGTTTAGACTATGATGAAAATTATCGTAACCTACCCTATGTTGGTGTATTAAAAGAGGAAGTGTACTCAAAATAGAGGAGACTAGATGAATAACAGAAAAAATAACGGTTTTGTCCGAAATCCATTTCTGTATTTGTTGATTATTGTAGCGGCTGTGACAGGATTCCAGTACTTTTTTGCGGGTAATGGAGTTGGTCAAAGTCAGCAAATCAACTACACAGAATTGGTCAAAGAAATTAAAAATGATAATGTAAAAACGATCAGTTACCAACCAAATGGTAGTGTGATTGAAATTGCAGGGACCTATAATAAAGCTAAAGAATCAAAAGATGATACAGGAATTCAATTTTTTACCCCAAGTGTTCAAAAAGTATCTCGCTTTACTAGTGTCATCCTTCCATCTGATATCACCGTCAATGAATTACAAAAATTAGCAGCTGACCACAAAGCAGAAATCACCATTAAGCGTGAGAGCTCAAGTGGCATGTGGATAACAATTCTCACTTCAATTGTTCCATTTGTTATTGTCATGTTCTTCTTCTTCTCAATGATGAACCAAGGCGGTGGCGGAGGTGCCAGAGGTGCAATGAACTTTGGTCGTAATAAAGCCCGCGCTGCTAATAAAGAAGATATTAAAGTTCGTTTTTCAGATGTAGCAGGAGCTGAAGAAGAAAAACAAGAACTTGTTGAAGTTGTTGAATTTTTAAAAGATCCAAAACGCTTTACTAAATTGGGTGCAAGAATCCCAGCAGGTGTGCTTCTTGAAGGCCCTCCCGGAACTGGTAAAACCCTTTTAGCAAAAGCAGTAGCTGGTGAAGCTGGAGTGCCATTCTTCAGTATCTCTGGTTCTGACTTCGTTGAAATGTTTGTCGGAGTCGGTGCTAGCCGGGTTCGTTCACTTTTTGAAGATGCTAAAAAAGCAGCCCCAGCCATTATCTTTATCGATGAAATTGATGCTGTTGGGCGCCAGCGTGGTGTAGGTCTTGGTGGTGGAAATGATGAACGTGAACAAACCCTTAACCAGCTCTTGATTGAGATGGATGGTTTTGAAGGCAACGAAGGAATCATTGTTATCGCAGCAACTAACCGTTCTGATGTCCTTGACCCTGCCCTTCTTCGTCCTGGCCGTTTTGACCGTAAAGTATTAGTTGGACGTCCAGATGTGAAAGGTCGTGAGGCAATTCTTCGTGTTCATGCTAAGAACAAACCACTCGCTCCAGATGTGGACTTGAAATTGGTTGCTCAACAAACACCGGGATTTGTCGGTGCTGATCTCGAAAATGTTTTGAACGAAGCAGCCTTGGTTGCAGCTCGTCGAAATAAAAAAGTAATTGATGCTGCTGATATCGATGAAGCAGAAGATCGTGTTATTGCAGGTCCATCTAAGAAAGATCGGACGATTTCACAAAAAGAACGTGAAATGGTTGCTTATCACGAAGCTGGTCATACAATCGTTGGTCTGGTCTTATCAAATGCTCGTGTAGTTCATAAAGTTACGATTGTTCCACGTGGTCGTGCAGGCGGTTACATGATTGCCCTTCCTAAAGAAGATCAAATGTTACTTTCTAAAGAAGATATGAAAGAACAATTAGCTGGGCTCATGGGAGGACGTGTTGCCGAAGAAATTATTTTCAATTCGCAAACAACGGGTGCTTCAAATGACTTTGAACAAGCTACCCAAATGGCGCGTGCAATGGTGACAGAATATGGTATGAGTGAAAAACTTGGACCGGTCCAATATGAAGGAAATCATGCAATGTTTGGTGCTCAAAGCCCACAAAAAATGATTTCAGAACAAACAGCTTACGAAATTGATGAAGAAGTTCGTGGTTTGTTGAATGAAGCCCGTAATAAAGCAGCAGAAATTATTCAAGGAAATAGAGAAACGCATAAACTAATTGCGGAAGCTCTATTAAAATATGAAACCTTGGATAGTGTTCAAATTAAATCATTATATGAAACAGGAAAAATGCCTGAAAATTCAGAGCATGAATTAGAAGAAGAAGCAAAACCTCTATCATATGATGAGATTAAGTCAAAATTAGAAGAAAATAACTAATTCAAAAGAAGGAAAATATTTCCTTCTTTTTTTATTAAAAAAGTGTTGACAGAGTAAAAATATTCTGTATAATAGAATATGTTGTAAAAATGGTCCGTTGGTCAAGGGGTTAAGACACCGCCTTTTCACGGCGGTAACACGGGTTCGAATCCCGTACGGACTATCGATAAACTGTCACCAGGTGGCAGTTTTTTTGTGTATTTGGACAAAATAGTTAAAAATAATAACCAAATAGTTAAAAAAACGTGCAGAATAGAAAAAAAGTCCAATGGGCTTCTTTATTTTTATAAAATACAGATAAAAATAAAGGAGAGCTTATGGAATTTAATAAAATGTATCAAAAAGTAAAATATATCGTAAGAAAATGTGAAAAAGAGTATTATATTCAATTATGGGAAAAGGATGATTGGGAACAAGAAGGTCAGCTAACTCTGTTTGAACTTTATCAAAAAAATCCTGAAATTGAAACAAATGAAGAATTACTTTATACATATTTCAAAACAAAATTTAGAAATCATATTAAAGATAAAATAAGACAACAGGAAAGTGATAAGAGAAAAATTAATAGACTTCCATATATTGAAATTGGAGAAATTAGTCACAGAATTTCATCAAGAAAAATATATTTAGATGAGCTGGTTGTTCTGAGAGATGCATTAAAACGTTTTAAAGAAAAATTAACAGTAAAAGAAAAAGAACAATATGAAGCATTACTAGCAAACAGAAGATGTCTAGGAAAAACAAAAATGAAAAAGAAATTAGAAAACTATCTAAAAGATTTTAAAAATTCTATTTAAAAACAAAAAGTTAAAAGAGTTAAAAAAACTTGCCCTGTTGTAAAATGAAGTGCAACACAAAAGACATGTTCATCTGATATACTAGAGTTGCGAAAAACAGTATAAAGGAAGATGAACATGTCCACAAATTATTCTACCACAAATCAATCCTACAAGCACTTATCTGAAGCTGAGCGAGGAGAAATTGAAGCTTATTTAAGCGTAGGACTCAAACCTGCTGAAATTGCTCGTAGACTGGGGAGAAATCGCTCTACTATTACTCGTGAAATTAATCGTGGTTCCATAACACAAGTGAAAAAAGTAAATGGGCAGAAGGTCTATTACCACCACTATTATGCAGATGTTGCTCATAACCGTTATCGTCATGCTAGAGAAGCCAGCTATTATTTGAAACTGGATTCCGTATCGGATGACTTTCTGAGAGCATTTACAGAAGTAATGATAGAGAAACCAAGGGTGCATAGCGTGGATACCTTTGTTCATACCTATACCTATAGACTCCAACATGTAGATGCAGTTGTTCCTTCAACCAAGACGCTCTATAACTATATCCATCAAGGTTTGTTAGAGATTAAGGTTATTGATTTACCAAGAGCAGTGCGGATCCGTAAGAAATTTAACAAGCGTCCCTCTACCAAGAAACATCTAGGAAAGTCAATTGAAGAAAGACCAGAAGAGATCAATAATCGTTCCCGTTTTGGAGATTGGGAAATTGATTCTGTTCTGGGTGGAAAGACAATAGGAGAACCTTCTATTCTGACCTTGGTAGAACGACAAACACGCTATGCTGTCACAAAAAAACTCGTAGAAACGAATTTTCATCATTGAGTAAGATAGAGGGATTA
>OGHM01000446.1_pt1 | contig 22184 bp, 24 predicted proteins | sample 1571531 | NCBI WGS metagenome assembly OGHM01 (sample SAMEA2582031, study PRJEB24529) | metagenome | biome: Human gut stool | place: China | collected 2011 | reverse complement strand
GAACATTAATTATTTCATTAATTTTTTTGTTAATTATTCGTCAATGTTCATTCTCAATGGGCCGATAAAATGCAATTTATTTTTGTCATAAACACACAAAGCCACAAAAAGCCCGTTAGCACCTATGCTAACGGGCTTTTTCATGTTATTAATGTTATTTACCGAGCTTAGCCTCAACCCACTTACGGGCATTGACAAAGGCCTCCATCCAAGGAGTAATATCATCACCCAGACGATCTGCAGGGTAAGCAGCGTTCTGCCAGGGGAAGAAGGCACGCTCCAAGTGAGGCATCATGGCCAAATGGCGACCATCGGCACTAGCAATACCAGCTACACTGTATGACGAACCATTGGGGTTGCCAGGATATTCGTCGTAAGTGTATTTCAATACCACGTTGTAGTCGTCCTCAGGATAAGGAAGGTCGAACTTACCTTCACCATGAGCCACCCAAATGCCCAAACGATCGCCAGAGAGGCTACCGAACATTACGCTGCGGTTCGTCGGAACGGTAACGCCTAAGAAAGCACTCTCAAACTTATGAGAGTCGTTGTGCAACATGTGGGCACGCTTCTTATGGTCAGGGTTGATAAGGTTGAGTTCTACCATTAACTGACAACCATTGCAGACACCGAGTGAAAGCGTATCTTCACGTGCATAGAAGCGGTCAAGGGCTTCCTTAGCCTTGGGGTTGTAGAGGAATGCACCCGCCCAACCTTTGGCCGAACCCAATACGTCGGAGTTGGAGAAGCCACCGCAGAACACGATCATGTTCACCTCGTCTAATGTCTCACGGCCTGAGATAAGGTCGGTCATCATAACGTCTTTTACGTCGAAGCCTGCCAAGTAGAGTGCATATGCCATTTCGCGCTCACCATTGGTACCCTTTTCGCGAATGATAGCGGCCTTAATGCCAGAGGGCTTGCGACGGTCGGGATCAAGGCCAAATTGCTTGAACTTGCCAGTAAATTCGGGGTGAATGTGGAATTCAAGCGGTTGTTGCTTATAATTCTCGTAACGCTTCTTAGCGCAGCCATTGAGGCTTTGCTTCGTGTCGAGGAGGTAAGATGTCTCGTACCAAACGTCGCGCAAGTAGTCAATGCCAAATTGGTAAGTAGCATCGCCAAGCGTTACCATAATCTGACGCTCTTCAGCTGGTGTACCAATCTTAACATAGCCTACGCCAACCTCATCGAGCAGTTCTTTAAAGGCCTTCTTATGCTTGTCGGCCACCTGAACGACAACGCCCGGATTTTCGGCAAAGAGTACGCGCACAAGGTCGTCCGTCTTAAACTTATCTAAGCAAACGTCCATACCGCCTTCAGTATTGGCAAAGGTCATCTCCAATAAAGTGGTGATAAGACCACCCGCTGAGATGTCGTGACCTGCCATAATCAAACCCTTGTTAATAAGGTCTTGTACGGCGTTGAAAGCATCGCGGAAGTAGTCAGGATTCTTGACCGTAGGAACGTCACTGCCTACGTATCCTTGACTCTGCGCAAAGGCCGAACCGCCAAGGCGAAGTTCGTCGAATGAGAAGTCGATGTGATAGAATGTACTCTTGGCATCGTTCACCATAACGGGTGAAACCACCTTGCGAATATCGCTCACCTCGCCGCCAGCACTGACAATGACAGTACCCGGAGAGATAATCTTCTCGCCATTAGGATATTGTTGAGAGAGAGAGAGAGAGTCCTTACCCGTAGGAACGTTGATCTCAAGTGCGCAGCAGAAGTCGCTCAAGGCTTCAACGCCTTGGTAGAGGCGAGCGTCCTCACCCTTCTGACTGCGGCATGGCCACATCCAGTTAGCTGAGAGCGAAACGCTATCAAGACCTTCGCTCAGCGGTGCCCACACAATGTTGGTGAGTGATTCTGCAACAGAGAGTACAGAGCCTGCAGCCGGATTGGCCAATCCAGCTTGAGGCGCATGGCCTAACGCTGTAGCGATACCCTTGCGGCCACGATAGTCGAGAGCCACTACACCACAGTCGGCTAAAGGCAACTGCAGTTCGCCCTGTGTCTGCTGTTGGGCTACCTTACCCGTTACCGAGCGGTCAACCTTATTGGTCAACCAATCCTTACAAGCTACGGCTTCAAGCTGAAGCACGCGGTTGATGTAGTCGTCGAGGTGAGTAGCGTCGTAAGTTACGTCCTTATATTTACGTTCAACGGTTTCGTCCACCATTACCGTCTTAGGAGAGTGGCCAAACATCTGAGCTACATCTAAGTCGAAGGGACGCTTGCCGTCGCCTTGTACGAATGAGAAGTGAGCATCGCCAGTCGTCTCGCCTACTACATACATCGGAGCGCGTTCGCGTTCAGCAATCTGACGTACATGGTCAATGTGTTCTTCTTGAATGAGCAAACCCATGCGCTCTTGGCTCTCGTTGGCAATGATCTCCTTGGCAGAAAGCGTGGGGTCGCCAATGGGAAGCTTCGTCATGTCAATCTGTCCGCCACACTCCTCAACCAATTCTGAGAGGCAATTGACATGACCTGCAGAACCATGGTCGTGAATGCTGACAACGGGGTTGACATCTTCTTCGCAGAGGGCACGCACGAGGTTGTTGGCGCGCTTCTGCATTTCGGGGTTGGCACGCTGTACGGCGTTCAACTCAATACCTGAAGAGTAGCGGCCCGTGTCGACAGAGCTAACTGAGCCACCGCCCAGGCCGATACGATAGTTGTCACCACCTACGACTACCACCTTGTTGCCCTTCTCAGGAGTACCCTTGAGGCAGTCGCGCTTCGTACCGTAACCTACACCACCTGCCAGCATGATAACCTTGTCGTAACCATACTTCTCACCATTCTCTTGGTGTTCGAACGTAAGTACTGAACCTGCGATGAGGGGTTGACCAAACTTATTACCAAAGTCAGAAGCACCGTTAGAGGCCTTAATCAAGATTTGTTCAGGCGTCTGATACAACCATTTGCGCACGGGGAGAATGTCCTCCCACTCGCGACCACCGTCAAGACGAGGATAAGCCGTCATATACACCGCTGTACCCGCAATGGGCCATGAACCTACGCCACCGCCCATACGGTCGCGAATTTCACCACCTGTACCCGTTGAAGCACCATTGAATGGCTCTACGGTAGTGGGGAAGTTGTGTGTCTCAGCCTTGATAGAGATAACGCTCTCAATGTCCTTTACGCGGAACCAATCGCTTGTAGCATGGTCGGCTGGAGCAAATTGTTCTACTACAGGGCCTTGTGCAAAGGCTACATTGTCCTTATAAGCAGAGATAATCTTGTGGGGATTTTCCTTCGTTGTCTTCTTTATCATTGCGAAGAGTGACGAAGGCTTTTCTTCACCGTCGATGATAAAGGTGCCACCAAAGATTTTGTGGCGGCAGTGTTCTGAGTTGATTTGAGCGAAGCCAAACACTTCAGAGTCAGTAAGTTGTCGTCCGAGTTGTTTTTCAACTCCGTGTAAGTACTCGATTTCGGCAGGCGAGAGTGCTAAGCCCTCTTGCTCGTTATACGTTTCGAGGTCAGAGATGTACTCAATCGGAGCTGGTTGAATGTTGACGGTAAAGATGTCTTGGTCCAATCCATTGTACATGCGCTGCAACATGGGGTCGTGGTCGGCCTTTTCGTTCTTAACGGGAAAGTACTCCTCTATACGCGCAATGCCGTGGAGATTCATGTTTTGTGTAATCTCTACGGCATTGGTACTCCAAGGGGTGATCATTTCACGGCGTGGGCCAACAAACCAACCCATAAGCTGCTCAGCCTTTTCAAGTTGAGCACCACCATAAAGCCAGCACAATTCTTCCACTTCGTTCTGATCGAGTTGATGATCTACTTGTGTAGCAATCACACTCTTCTGCGGAGTTGTAAAAAACAAAATCATATCTTTGGTAATTGTTTTGAAGATTCAATATTGCTGCAAATTTATATAAAATAATGTAGGGGAACAAACTAATGCATAAATAAATGAAACCTCTCTCACTAACAGTGATAATGTATTCGAAAACTTGAGTATGTAAATAAGTATATTCGAAAAGAATTTATAAAGTGTATGTCATGTATGTTCTCGCGCTAAGCGACTATAAGCAATTTGTCATAAATGCAATTTTACCCACACGATTCGTTACAGAGCCTGTCTTTGGAATGTACAACTAACATACTTACTTCTCGTATTTCTTCAACATTTCCTTTACATCGTCCATTGGTTGAAAAGGCACGATGATTTCCAAGTCCTTATTGATAATGCAATAAGCATTCTCTTCGTCATTATCTTCCATCCCGAAACCATCCTCATCAGCAAAGTAGCGTCCATCGGGATATACTGTCCAACAGATGGCACAAACACCATTTCTGAAATTGTCATATCTGCCGAACCAATATCGAACAGATTTACATCCATTGAAATCAGGACATCCATTATTTATTGCATCAAAGTCAATCTCATCGCCTGCCACAAAAAGAGTTCCGTCTTCACTTACAAGTTGCCTTGCCTTACCTGTTTCCTTATTGATAATGGTGTAACTTTTTCCTTCACCGCTAAGCACTGCCATATTTTCACCTATATCATAGGCATCCTTAAATTTCTTCTTGTTCATAGTCAAATGAATTATAAATTCCACTGTCGATTCTTCATGAACTTTTTGCATTTAGCACAAAAACTATTTGTCTTTGCAAATGGATTTCCTCCATTACCGTTTTGCATCATGCAATTCGTATCGTGGCAATGACGTAATCCTTGTGTATGACCTATTTCATGAAGCATCACACAGAACAATTGCCCATAGCCATGAGGACGGTATGAGGAGAATACCGCTATACCAGAGCCAATGCCACTTGCAAGTCCCATTATACCACTATGAGGTCGGTTACGGAAATTGTCCAATCCGATATCTTCTTGTGTCAGTCCAATAACTATTGTTGAATCAGACTTGAACGCTTTCAATTGCTCATTCAACAAGTCGGCTCTATAGCGCACATGGTCTTTTCTTTTTGTTGTCAATGTTTTTTTGTCCAAAGCAATATTGCCTACATATTTACATTTGGGATAATGTGCTTTTAAAGAGTCAAACATTGCTTCACGCAAGTTTGTTGATACATTTCCCAATGTATACAAACAGACTGTCGGTACAGTTTTAGAGACCTCTATGTTTGTTGTTACGTGTCGAGCACCAGCTTTGTTTTTCCGATTGCAACTAAACAAGCAGATGGTGAAACACACGCAACATAGAAGAAAGCCTTTCTTAATAATCATTTTAAAATCCATATACATTTTTATTTGTTGTAGTAATTTTCCCATCTATAATCACCACTGTCAACATTCATATCCTCATGATACATTTCTATGTTAGGAACATCCATGACTGAAGTTGATTGCGTCTTCAATGCTTTGGTTTTATAATCAATGGTCTCATATGTAACCTTTACTTTGCTGTTAGACGGGAAAAAATATGTTTCCTTTCTCAAGACTGTGCCATACTTGCTGATTTCCTGCATATATGCCAACAGCCCGTCTTTATACACACGTTGATGTTTGCTGCCATCTTCCCATGTAACAGAATATACATTCAAGTCACCTGTTCTTACTGGGATGAAGACAAGATCTTTATCATCTGACTCTATACATGAATCATGGTGCCATACCATTTTGACGATGCGCCCATTCCGATATTCCGACTCCATTGAGGGCAGATAATCTGCATATCGGAAAACCTTATAATTTTGCAAATTCTTTCTTTTAGGTTCCATCTTTACATGGAAGATATAAAAGCCGCCATACAAGTCGCTTTGCCAAAAACTCAGACAAGGTTTTACCGCTATGGCTAACTTATATCCACTCAGAGCAACTATGCTATCACTGCCATATACAATATAGGCTTTTACAGCATCGCCATCTTTATCATATTCAATGTTCGTCTGTTGGTATTTTGCAGTGTCAGGATGTTCATAATCCATATCTGCTATCATTTGTCGAAAGCCAAGATACCCTTCTTTGTTCCTTCCATAGCTTGCGCTGTCTGAATCCAAGCCTTCAAAGATTTCACTTTTATATTGGAGGAGATGAGACAACCGTCCTTCATCATCGAAATCATACACAAGAGTTTGTGCATAACATTCTGATGCCCTTGCTATCGTGGCAATCGTTCGTCCCTTGTTATCAAAGAACTCCGTCAGACTGTTCTGCGGTGCATATTGCAAGCGATGTACGGCATACGAGCCATCCGAGAATCGAACGGAGTCATATTCTATAAATCCACAAGGCATCATCAAGGAGTCCTCCTTGTTGGTATTGTCAGAAGTACTTTGCAGTTGTTTGAAATAGGTAATGCTTATATCTTCTCTATTACAAGAAGCTATCAATAACAGTACAAAGCCTAATACAAACAATGTATAACGAGTTTTCATAATTCTTTCCCTAAAATTCAGAAACATTCAATCAATATTGCCGTATAATTGTCATCTCCTTGTTTCTTACAAAAGAAATCATAAACGTCAAGTATCTCTTCCAAGGTTTTGTCATCCATCATCCTTGCTTGCAAAATGTCAGGAGCCATGCTTTTGTACAGTCCGTCCGAACAAAGTAAAACTCTGTCATCAGTCTGTAGTTTGATTTGTCGGATGTATGGTACAGCCACTTCTGGACGGTTAGAGAAGAAGCACTTGGCAACAACCTCCCATCCAAAATCAAGCCGGATATGGTCTTTTGTCTGATAAAGTAATCCATCACCAGGTCTTTGTACATAACAACGACTATCACCAATATGCGCAATGGTTGCCACATCGTTCTCAATACTTACCATGACCATAGTCGTACCCATCTCTGCATGATGAAGCTCAAATGCCTTTTGGTCAATGGCACAATTAGCTTTCTTGCAAGCGAGTTTTACCTTTGAGTCACAATCGGGCGTACTGATATGTTTCTTCCAAAAATCAGATATAGTATTGCATACCGTTTCACTGGCAGTCTCTCCAAAGGAATGACCACCCATACCGTCACAGACTATTCCCATAAACCGGTTGTTTTGTGGCATATCAATGACCTTGTAAGCATCCTCGTTATTATGCCTTCTACCAGTCTTGCTTATTGTTGCATATCTTATCTCCATATTACGATTCTTTTTAGTTTATGATAGTATAGAGGCAAATGTAACCTCTAATCTATCAATAACGTAATATTTCCGACAATATTATTTCAATAATATGGGAATCTTGGCTTGCTGTGTCATATTGTTCTATCAATAATATACTTGTGTTTGATACTTGATGTCATGTTCATCGCAATAATAGCAAATCTCGCTTTTCATGCAACTCCCATATTTTTTGAACTTCTTTTTTAATGATTCGATAAGACTATAGTTGTCAGATGCCTGCAAAGACCTCATCAGACGATTTGTATTTGCCACGTCAAAGAATACGAAAGACTCTACTTCTCCATCTCTCGAATATTCTTTTTCAAACTCACCCATATCTTGCTCCGTAATGGTGAGTTTGCCATCTTCTATTTGCGCATAGATTCCAGTGAACTCACCATTCGTTTCATGTTTGTAGATAACCTCTTCCATAATTTCCAAGTGTTAATGTTTAGACAACCATCCCACAAGATTATTCACGATGCCATTGGCTAAATCCTTTGGACCATGAGTTTGTTCATTCGGTCTATTGATGATTACAGCCAAGGCATAGCGAGGTTTCTTTACAGGGAATACTCCAACAAATGCCATTTCTGCCAATTTATGTTCCCCATTTTCAAGTTCTTTGCCTTGATAGTTGCCATATACTCCTGCTATATCCACTTTCTTTGGGGCATAAGATGCTTGTATGCCATTTCCTTTGTTCAGACCGATTAATACCTCTTGCAGATATTTACGTCCTAAAGGTGTAATATTATTGTAAGTTTCCTCTGTAACTGAGTCCCCTTGCAAAGTCGGGAATGTCAGAGTATTCTTCTGATAGGCACCATTAAAGAGCGCAGCCAATTCCATGGCGTTTGTTTGCTTTTCGTCACTTGTCATTTTCTTCCATATACCAAAAGCATTGTCGCCACGATTTACCAAGAGTATCTTGAACATAGCCACGTTAGATTTATGTGTCAATGCTTGGCGACAAGTCATTACACCATAACCGCCAGACCGCCAGTTATGGTCACGAATGCTGATGCTGTCACCTATATTATATATGCCACCGCACAAATCCATCTTGTCATTGAGTGAACCGCCAATGTCTGCCAACATCGGAGTAATGCCTACAAGTGTCAAGATGCGAGGACTACATGCTTGTGTCAACAGTTTTCCCTCTGAGTATTCATCGCTGTCTTTTTCCAATGCAACCCATGATTTCAGTTTTCCTGTTTGTGCATCTATAACAGCAATCTGTCCGTATGTTCCATTCAACATTTTCAACCCATTAGACAAAACATCTTGGCATTTCTGAGTCATCACGCTATCTATTGTCGTGCATTCATCAAGTTTTGCTACATATTCAGGATTGTCCATCCATACACCAACAGTTTGATTGTTTCCTCCAACCACGCCAATGGTGCCACGCTCAATCCCTTTTTCTACATAGAAATAGAATACCTCAATGCCATCTTCTGACACATAACGACGTGAGAAACCTGCAACATCTAAATCTATCTCCGTTACATTCTCATGCTTCTCCAAGTCATAGATACCCTGTTTGCCACCTTTTGAAACAACGGCAAACTTGGCAATGCTACAGGTGTCTATCAGTTCACATTGTTCCAATGGTACTTGGGTGATAGGCTTTTTGCCAAATGCTTCTTCTGCGTCTATAGTGTCAGCCACTATCACTTCTTGGGCAAAGGACAACTGTCCGAAAAAGGCTAAAAATATTGTGATTAAGCCTAACTTGAAGTATTTATTTGTGTTCATGTCTTTTATATTTTTGTATTATTGAATTTCTTCCGTTTTCTGAGTCCATATTGTTTGTAGTTCTTGTTGCTTTGGCTCTAAATATGTCTTGGCATAACTAAGAATATCGTATTCGGTAGTTTCATCGTCGCCATCTTCCTCAAAGTCACAAGTAATAGAAATTCCTGTTTGGGAAAAAGCCGGTTCAAAGCCAACGCTATACCTTACTCTACTCTCCGTAGTGTTCAAATCCTTACAAATCTCACGAGCCATGTCTACATGCAAGTCATTTATAATAACAGCTCCAACAAGAGAAATAGCAAATCTACCATTTCCAAGAGAAAACACCTTTACTATTCCTTCTGGTAAGCCAAGATACACCTCTCCCGTACCATCCTCGTTACATTTAGTGATGTTGCGTCCCAGCTTCTCCTCTTCCGCCAGCAACTTAGCCAGCAAGACATAAGAATGTCTGCTTCGGATTTCTCGTTTGTAGGAGCGTTTCTGGAACTTGCTACAAATCCAACTGCAACCAATCATTTGAGCAATGCCTATAACTATAAGCCAAAACTGCGTAGTAAACATTATCGAAGTATTAATGAGTCTGGCTATAAGCCTACTTACAATTTGGTATGTTCAAGGAAGACTCAATGAAAACATGCTCTTCATCAAAACATATACTCTTCAGTGTTACCTTTTCAAGCACTCCTTTCAACTGCTCTATTTCTACAAGATTTACGATTACTCGATTGTTTGAGTTCTGAGTTATAAAATTCGTTTTGTCTGGCAAAAGTCTCTTCAAGAAAGCAATGGTAGGAGTGATAAGCAATTCAACCCCTAACTTACCACTATATGCTATGTGTAGGTTGGAACAATCTATTTTCTCAACACACAGCTCTACGCCAATACTCTTCGCAAAACCAAAGACCTTTATTTTCGTTGACACGGAAACTGTAGATGGAGCGACAAATGCCAACGACACTTCTTTCTTGAAATTATGCAAGATAAAATTTTGAAGCTCTGAATATTTTATTTTTACTTCCATAGGTGTTATATATTTAAATGTTAATTTTGAATTTAATTGCTTTTACCATCAATCAAAGACTTCAATGTAGTTGGTATATTCTGGAAACCACTTGTCAAGCAATGCATCTGTCTTTTGTTCGATTTCTGGTGTGATGTTCTTGCTCACTTTCTGATAAGCGACAGATAGCGAAAACGCTTCGTCTATCCACCCAATAATAGGCAGACGCTTCGCTGAAATCAAATCTACTGGGAACACCAAATAGGATATGGTTGACAAAATCATCAATTTATCACTTTTTGGAGTGTCCTTGCTGACCATGATAAAATAGAGCAACAAGAGTGGACGAGCACTAATACGACCAACCTTTGTTGCATACTCTTGCAGTTTGTCTTTCAAAGCAGAGGTGTCTATGATATTGGTTTTACTCATTTTTTTCTGTTTTATTGTTATACTTTTTATGTTATAGAGTAGGCGTTGGTAACCAATCTATCAGATAAAAACAAAAAACTTGCGAAAAAGAGAAATCTAATTCGCAAGTTTTCTGTCGTCATTACCCTCAACCAAGATTTTATTCTCTTCCGCATTGATATAGACATTACTTATCGTTGAGATGGAGGTGAATATCAGCCTTACGCTCCATTTCTCTGGTCACATAACTTTGCACCTTGCTATAAGCTGCGCTCAACGACATCACTTCGTCCAACCATCCAATAATCGGGAAACGTTTTGCCAAAATCTATTCCGTTCATCATAATAGCTATCGGTATTTTTTTACTACGATATGTCCAATGCGCTCTAACTCCTTTCGGGTTTCACGTTTGAGATGCAGATTCTCGGGATTACATCCTCGGTCATTTGTGTCCGTGAAATATCCCTCCATACCATCTTCAAGCACAACGTATAGTTGTCGGTAAACATTATCGCCTATTTGATAAAGGCGTGCTTCGCCACGTTCAGCGTTGCGCATACGTCGCCATGCTTTGTCACACCACTCAATGCTATTCTCTTTGTAGTAAGAACTTCCGCTTGCAAGGTCATCTATAAAGCCGAATATATCTGAAAGTAATCCCATTGTCTGATTTTATTTTGTACTTCGTTGAGCCGATTTGATATGGTCTTTCTCCCATTTACGAAAAGACTCCGCTTTGCTCGTATGTTCCTTTGCCGCACTCAAATCGCCCCTTGCTATGGCAGCCTCAGCACGCTTCTCATGCCATTCTGCGTTGTGTTGGGCAGACTCAGCTCTATCAAGATGATACGACTTATCATTTACAAAGCCATGCAATTCGTCTCTATTAGAGTGTGAATCGTCCCAATAGTCACCAGTGGCGTTGCCATATTCACCACCATGATGAAATTCATGAAGTCCTTGACTCGCAGCATCTGCACTTTCGGCTACACCCTCTGCAGCAAAACCATGCAAATGGTTCTTAGCCCATTCAGCCTCTTTCAGCCAATGCGCTTGTTCTGTACCAGAGCTAATGCGAGCTTGATGCTCATACCACTCCACATCATGTTGGGTATAACCTTTGAGTTCGTGTTCGGCAGTCATGTTGTCAGCATCAGCAAAAGCCATATTAGGACGCAAGTTAATCTGTCCTGCTTCTTGTGGTGTTACTGTCGAGGCATAAACATCAGTTTCTTCAAAGTGGGCAAGGCAATCACTAAATGTAGGAGGCACTCCATTGTGCGCTTCCATATAATCATGTGCAAAAGATACACCCGCTTCGATAGCCGCCACACGCACAGCGCCATCGGGGTGCGACTCGCTTTCTACCGTTCCACTCAGTGAGGCTTCCATTTTTCCTTCGTCCATACCATTCAGTCCTGCGCGTACGCCAGCCATATAGTCACAGCAAAGTTCCTCTTGGTGAGAGTCAAAGCCAGTATTCATTCCTTGCAAAGCACGGTGCGCCCCTTCATGGGTCATCACGAGGTCAAAACCTTCCTTGTCAGTAATGCCCATATCAAGCATCTGTTGTCGATTAAACACCAAGATGTCATCATTCTCAGTAAAAGGTATGCCAGTCATCACGCCAGTGGTCCAATCTTCATGCACGTCCATCGGAGCATTCATATTGAAGAAGTCACTTGCCTCCTGCACTGACTGCAACACCATTTCGTCCGTGAGAGAATCTCCCCACGCTTTATGAAAGTTGTCAAACCAACTGTCGGGCAGATGGTTGCAGATGAAATCGAATAAACCTTCCATAGTTACTTCTATTTATAGTTCTATAATGATAGAGATGAAAGAAATGCTTTAAATCTATCAGATATGGCAATCATCACATCGAATAAAAGTTTTTCTTTTGCACTTTCGGTTATGTGGCATTGTGGGTTGATACAATATTTGCAATGCAAAGGACAACCATAAAATGCAATAAGAGTTGTAACACTCTCGCCATCTGTTTTTAGTCGATGGCGAGAGACTCCAAGGATTGGAATAGCTTTGTCTTTTTCCATTGAAAACGATTCCTTCTAACAGCTTTTCAGACATACAATTATCTATGGATAAATCCCATTTTTTTTGCTTCATTAAAATAGAAAGCGGCTTTTGCTTCATCTACATTGATTCCGCCAAATTTATCACTTCCTTTTTGATAGAGTTCAGCAAGGTGAAAGTTTGCAGCAGGCTCTGTGTATTCTTTCATTAGTTCATGCAAAGCATCGTAACATGAAATTTCGAAATGGGAAGAAATCAATTCTAATGTTTGATAATTGGATATTAACTCGTTAATATATTTATCCACGATACTAAATTCAGCTTTGTCATATCCCAAGAAGTCCAGCAACTTTTGCACAAATAGTTTTTCCTGCAGGGGATAGTTCAAATCAAAGGCTATCATTCGGCAAGTAATATCAACTGCTTGTATTTTCTCTGACTTTGTATGTATTCTGGAACATATATCTTCCAACGTAGGTAATTTCTCAGGAGCATTTATTTGTATATCGATTTTGAATTGTTTTGATAATTCATCAAATAGTTGCTTCTCTTTAGGAGATATTTCTCCGTCAGACCATAATGCTAATGCGGCAATCTGAATAAGTCTGAGTTTTTTTTCTTCTTCCTTTAAAAAATCTCCAATTTTTTTATTTGTGTTTTTGGTGGCTTCATTTAATTTATCCTTGGATTTTTTTACTTCCTCAAATCCTACCATTATGTCATTGAAAGATATAACTATATCATTGTCTTTTTTCCATTTTAATTGTTTCTCTTCATACAATTTATCTGCGATAAAAACATACATTGATTTTCTTATATCACGTCCAGAAAAACCTTCTGAAATAGAAGATAATTTTTCTAAATCTATTTCACAAAGAGGTATAGGCATTGGAATGTTTGGAGGAAGCAACTTCTTAATTATTTTAATTCTTGTTTCCTTGTCAGGCAATTTAAACTCTACTGGCTCTATTATTCTGGAAATCACAGCTGGATCAAAGTCTGCGATATGATTACTCGCAAATATAATACAGCCATTATAATCTTCAATTAATTGGTATAATTCATTGGACATACTATTGTAAATTTTCGAATTCGAATTTGAGCTTGACAAACGTTTACTCAAAAATGTATCTGCTTCATCAATAAATAATACCGCATCTTGCTTTTCTGCTTCTTCAAAGTACTTACGAAGATTCTTCTCTCCTTCTCCTGTATACTTAGATTGTATCTGCGAGTACCTTGCTATCAAGAGATTCTTTCCTAAATATTGCGCCACAGCATGAGCACACATTGTTTTGCCAGTTCCGGGTGCACCATGAAAACACAAAATAGATTTTGTTGCAGGGTCTATCTTACGGTATCCCCACTTGTCAAAAGCAAGTTCCTTTTCTTTTATCATGATAAGAGCACGAAAAATCGACCTTCTCTCATCATCATTAATTATTACATCATCAAATGTGTACTTAGGTTTTGTCACATTAAACGAGACTTTCCCCTCTTTGCTTTTCAGGACATCCGCTTTATCTATAACATTTTGTGAATAATAAATAACAACCGATGTAATATCAGACGGCAATTCAACGATATTGTTTGTTAAAGCACTAGATGATGTAACATAGAAACTTTCTAATACCATTGAAGTCTCTACTGATTTGTCTTTTCCTATATAAAGACACCCTCTATTCTCAATATCAGGATTGTCTTTTACATCATAGTTGAAAAACAAATAGATAAGCAATGTTCCATCGCAATTTTTTAATTTCTGAGATTTAGAGAAACGATCTTCTAGTATCTCAGAAATTTTTTTTGAAAGAATTTGCGAACTCGCATAGATAGGCAAATTCTTATCCATCTCAGATATTAATTGTAATCTCATTGTTTATAAATAGTTTGATTTTGTCTTAAACTCGTCGAAGAACCACCCTCGACAGTTAAATGCGCAACTACTTCACCAGAAGAATCCAATCCATCCATATGAATCGTGGGACCTGTTGTTGTGTTTTCTATTTGAGTTACTAAAAATTTTTTTACAGCATTAAGTTCTTCTTTCCTTTTTGCCTCCTCTCTAACTCGATTAGATGTAATAATCCCATCAATATATAGGAATATCTCAGCTATCGCTGTTCCAATAACAGCACCAATCGCAGCACCTATTAAGAAACTAATTATCATATAATTAAACTTTTATATTTTGCTCGTAAATACCTTTCTCTGGAAGTACATCAATTAAATCTTGTGCCAGAGTTTTATACGAGAACAATTTAATATAAACAGGATTATTGTTAGCAAGTAATATCAGACCTATACAATTTTCTTCTATCACATCTATTTCTACGCTTTCCTCTTGCAAGAAATCGAACATTTTTTCTACCACATCTTTTGAAAGAATCTGTACCTTGAGGTTCTTTCCAAAGTACTCATCTTTGTTTCTTTCAATAATTTTTTTTAATTCATCTACAAGGTGTTCGTATGCAAGAATATCCATTTTTGCATATTTTACGATGCTTTTCTTGTTTCTTCTGCCTCGACCATATACATATGTAAATGCTGCAATAGCAACAACAAATACAGGACCTAATACTTTAAATAAATTCACCATATTTCTATCCTTTATTAGGATGTGCCAATTCTAATTTGACACACCCTATGTCTATTGTTAATTCTTTAGTCAATATCTTGTTCAACAATTCCATGAACATCACAGCCTCCTTTTGTCTCTATGAAATCAAATGCTAAAACATTATCATTTTCATCTTGGGCTATTTCTGTGACTGTATCAGCATCTTTTACACTACTTGAAAAATGAAGAGTTTTCCCTTTTTCTGTTGGTTGTCCATCCAAAAATTCCTTCAATTTCTGAGAAATTTTTGGATCTATGGTCTTCTGTTTCTTGAATTTGTCTCCGAATTTCTTATATTGTTTCTTTGCCCAGTTTAAACCATGCTCAGCAAGTTTAAAAAATCCATAAACCACAAGTGCCACTGCAAGACATGCCGCCTCCAATATTGACCATGCTATTTGTCCAATGCCAGATATTACCTGGCCTAAACCTGAAAAAAATCCCATTGTCTTATTCCTTATTTAAAATGTTGAAGATAAATCTGCTTATTTCCAAACAAGTCCTTAATGCCTTCAGGTATTACGCTACATTTGTAGCATATTTTGGGATCCTTCGGGCCTGCATAAACTCGTTCGTCATCAGCGAAAAAAACTCCAAGTGCGTGCTCTCCACTTTTAAACACCCCTTTTACAAGATAGAACTTGTTACCTTTCTTATTATGACGTACCCAATTTAGAATGGTGTCATAATCGTCGTTTTCTGTAAGTTTAGCGATTTCGCAATGTCCCTTTGGAACTTCTGAAAGCAAATAATTCAGAACATCTACAACATCAGTAAACTCTACATTGTCAGAAGAACAGCCAAACATCTTCTTCAAACCTTCTTTAAGGTTTGAAGTTCCGCGTTCCCAATCTTCGTCTACCGCTCTACCTATTCGAGCAAATAGACCTTCACTTTTTTGTACCATGATAATTAATATTTAGTAAATAATGTGTATTGTTGCCAAACAAGTCGTTAATTTCTAAAGGGATTGTATTATAGAAAGACACAAGAACTTCATCTTCTAATTGCAATTCTTTATCTTTCCGAAAAACCCCAAACAGAAGATATTTCTTACTTTTTAAAGAATATCCCTTAAAAAGAGAAAAACCAGAATATTTCCTCTGCATGTGAGAACGTATCCAACAAATCAAACTGCTTTTGTTTTCATATAGATTTTCACTTTGGCCAAACTTACTTATGTCAGTTCGCTCATCTAATTCTTCATAAAGTTTTATGTATTTGCAAAAGTCGTCACTTTTTTCTATAAAACGCTTTTTTAAAGAATTTCTATCAATGAAAAAATTAGAGAAATAATCTGGAGTATAAACTTTTGCCTTAAAATCATTAATGTCAGCTATAAAAACGCCATGATTCATATTTATAGAGTCCAAACAAAAGAAAACGAAGAAACTAAAATTCCCATATTCACTAATAGTATCACTATAAACACCCCAAAGTATATTCGGAGATATAATTTCGAAAATAAAAAACTTGTTTAATTTGTGATTATATTCTTTTATCTTAACTTGTAATTCTTTTTGAGACGCAGTAAAGCAATATTCTATTTGTGGATTTTTATATTTGATATATTTTACCAATTTATCTACAACCTGTTGCTTCTCTTTATTCTCTATTTGATTTTTAACTGCAATAAAAAAGTCAACATCTGCAAGATTGTATTTTGTTTTAGAGTAATTATATGCAGCTTCCTCCATTGACGAGGCGGACATTTTTGTTTTCCTATCACAAAAGCCAATAAAACATTCTTCAACTTTTTGCTCTTTTATTTCTTTCTCCCACAACTCAGCACTCCCCGCACACAAATTCAACAGATTTTCTTGCATGAATGGATTTTCCTTAGCTTTCTCCTCACTCTCCGCCAACAACCCATCGTAATACTCTCGGCTATCATTAATGAGATACCTCATCCCATCCGTATTAATCGCCCCATTCGTAAGGAGCAATGGCAGATGTGGTGCCAAGCCGGCTGACGACCAGAAGTAAGTATCTGCCATATAGCCAATCATACACTCAAGATAAGGGACGAGATCTTCTACGATTTCTTCGAGCAAGCCCTCTTCGTTGTCGTAATCATCTTGATTGTTGAAAGGACGTTGAAAATCTGTAGGCTCTATTTCAGGCACATCGAATTTGTCTGTGCTATTAGCTCCTACGCCCCACATATGAAGTTGGAAGACAAACTTGCCGTCATTGGGACGGAAGAAAGGAGTGATGAGTAAGGTGGGGAGGTTCTTCAACTCCTCACGCATAGCCGTTACTTGCACATCGGTAGGGGGCACCGATGGTTTCCATGCTCCACTATAGAAGAGAATAGGGTGGTCGGTCATGGTGCTCCAATGCTTGTCGCAATACTGTTCTAATTGCTTTTCGACAATGGGGAAGACGAGTTTGTTGAATTGGTCGTAGTTAGAGCGAGTGAAGATGACGTGCATGGCAACGTTCTCCTCTTGATTGGCCAGGAGATTGCCAAAAGCTTGGTTCTTCATCACAATGGGGAGCACCTTTAAGGGCCAGTTGCTGATAGTCGTCTCGTAGGTGAGTTTCTCTAAAAGGTGATCCACCTCGTCCTTCAGTTCATTGAGTCTGTCGGCATGCTTCTCCTTCTCCAACTGTATGGTCAGTTCCTGCCCCTCACGCATGAGCCGCCACATGTGTTCCGTATTGCGCTCTTTGGCAGCACGCTCAAATTCCTCACGCTTCTGTTGAAGCGCAGCATTTTGCCGACTGCCACACCAATTGTTGTAGATTTGCAATCCAACATTGGCGAGTATCATGGTTATAGCACCTATTGCCATATCTATCGTTTTACAATGTGTTAGACTTTACTTGTTCCTTCATTGCCTCGATGTCTTTCTTGTCAAACACTTCCAACAACTGTGGCGTGTTCTGCTCATCAAGTGCAGCAAGCATGTTGTCGTTCTCTCCTTTTATGAATGCTTTTAGTTCAACATTGTTCATTACAAGTTGCTTCATGTCAGCGTGCCCTTTGTCGTTCAACAAATTGGGCAGTGTTGGTTTAACGCCTTGCGTCAGCACCATATAAGAGTCACGAACAGTACCTGTAATTACTGATATGCTGGTATGTAGCAATTCTATCAGCTTATGGCGATAACCTATGTCTTTTTCTGCCTTGACAGGACTAAAGTCAAAGTTGAGAAGTGGACGAATGAGGGGGCGTGAAGCCTGAGGCTCCCATACCGCGCCACTTAAATACATTTTGCCGTCACGATATTGAGGCGAAATGACCAAAGTGGGCATTTGGCTCATCAAGAAGTGAATGTTCATGATGCTTGCATTGCCGCCAGAGAGGTCTGGCTTCAAACAAGCGTCCTTACGAAAATCTACATTTCCGATAAGTGGAACATCATTCTTTTTGATAGTATATTCTAGCTCCCTGTATATTTGGGCATCTGCAGCATTGGCATCTGTTCCGTAAGCTCGTAATGGCAACAAAGGGGCATGCATCAGAATTACATTCAATCGAGGTGCTATGCTCGTTGCTTCGTTGCGTATTTCGTGCAAGATAGTTTGAAGCAACAAGGGATCGAGCGGCCAACAATATTGCAAATAGTATTTCAACTCAATGGCTTGCATCTGCGCATTGAAAGATTGGCGTGAAGTTTCTTGCCTTTGTTCACGAGCAAGAGCTACGAGTCTGCGTTTGAAAGCGATGTCTTCTTGCATACGCTCGTCATCAGTAATATGGCGTGCACGTTCCATTTCTAACTGAAACGCTTGATTCCGTTCGTGCGCCTTGTCTTGCAATCGACGGTTGTTCCACCCCAATAGCGTAGAACTAATGGAGTTTGCCACCCAAAACATGCCGTAACCAGGAAATCTTATATTCTGTGATGCTATAGGTATATCCATAAAACTTACATCTAATTATAAATCGTCAGAGAATGAGCCCGACCAATCATCACTGTTGGCAAAGTCACCATTATCGGGCATTGTAAGCGATGAGTCATTTTGCATATCTTCTCCCATAGTTGTATGGTCATCTTGACTAATATCCGAAAACATTGAAACGTCATCATCTGCACATGCAGCAACAAACATATCATCCATAGGCTCGGGCGAAAGTGAGACAAGCGTAAATGCGTCTTCTGAAGAAGGTATTTCGGGCAATTCAAAATCCGTGTTCACTAAGTCCACTGGCAACTGCAAATCCGCATTCATAATACCGTCAAGCGTATCGTCTACAACGGAATTTGCTTGTAACAACTGATGTAATACACCATCATGTGCGGCCAGCTGCGTAAACTGCTGCATATCATTTGCTGAGAGATTGCCATCGAGGAATGCAGCAAACTCTTCTATACTCGGTAGTGATGTATGTTTAAGCATGTCTTGCCTCCTTTCTGCAAACTTGTTTGAATTGTTTCTCTGCCAAAATCCGTTTGTTGTAATAATTATCCATCGACATACCGAGTGCCTCGGCAGTCTCCTTGTGCGACTTTTGCTCCAGATAGAGCAAGCGAATGATGTCGCGGTATCTTATGTTAGACATCAAACCGAGCAAAGTTTCAACGTCAGCACGGTTCATGCAACTTAAGTCTATATGGGTAGATAACGATTCGGCACCATTTCTATCACTAATTACATCTTCTGTTTCATCTTTTTCGGTCGAATGAGGTAACGGCTCACAAACAGGCATACGTTGTTTCAACTCATATTTCTTATAGCAATAGAACAAACAAGCCGTTTTTATCCAACTGGCCAAAGTACTTTCGCCTCTGAAATTCTCCATTTGGCATCGTCCTGTAGCCTTGCTTGGAGTTAACACAACGATATAAATCTCATCAATAAACTCCTTGTAGTCTGTGCAATCCGTATAGTAGTTGTCGTATATGGACTTGAAAAGAGGGAAGCAATGTTGGTAAAAGTACTTGCGCGTAACCGTATTATCCCTTTGTATAAGAGCTTGGGCTATTTGCAAGTCTTCCGTATATATCTTTTTGATTTCCATAAGTCTAATCGATTTTCTCCAAAAACGCACTCGGCACGTATGCAGTTGCAAATGTTGCCATGTCACCGATTATAACGCCCACTCTCTGTTGTCCTTGCCATCTTTTCACTCTTCCAACAACTCCCTTGAATGTTCCCTCAATGACACGCACCAACTGGCCTGCCTGAAAATTAGGCACACTTGACAATGAAACGATAATGTCACTTGCATCAGCTGCACAGATAATCTTCAAACTCTTTATCTGATCGTTGGGTACAACCAACGGAGTCTTTTTGATTCTGCTTCCGATATGCTCGTGGCGATAATAAAAACGAAGATGGGGGAGGTTTACGTTGTCGTAAACAAAACTTTTGATTTGTTCTTCAGTACCGAATGCAAAGAAAATGTTGGGCAAACGTGATTCGGTAACAACTTTGCGTTTGCCATTTATGAGTTTTACAACATGTGTAGTCGGGTGGAAAGCGGTGATGCCATTATTCACCAAATAGTCGTATGCTGCTTTCTCCCTACCGTATGTGCAGCGTAGGGCATACCAATGGGGGACTTTTTCTGAATGTTGCCTCTTGATGTTTTTTTTCAAAAGCGCACTTCTGGTGGACACCCCTGTTTGTGAACTCTCAGCGGAAACAGTGCTTTGAGCTTCGGGGAGGGCGTTGGAGGTAAGTCCAGCGCAAGGAGGGAATTCACCACCTCCAACGGTGTGTACATCTATTGGTGTACATTCATCGACTTTCATATCGGTGCTAACTTTTTTCTAAACAGAAATCCGTTAAATTTCGACACAAAAAAAGCGTGGAATCGTCTTGTTGTCCATTCCACGAGTCGAGGCTCTTGCATTGCCTATTATAGTCGAACAGACAACGTCAGAGCCCACGCCGATATGAAAATCATTACCGTAAAGAGACCTATATAATACATTTGACTGCATCCCCAAAGGATACAATCTATGCTTACAAGGTCTCCACGGGGATTGATAAATCACACCCGGGACATCTACCGTTGACTATATTCGAGACTATAATTCAGAATGTTTGCAAGATTCGACTCGTCTCAAACACAGCGTCGATAAACGCCTTCTATGTCTGAACTGCCATCCCACCCAATGCCCGCTTCGTATAGTGATTTGCTGGGTAAGCTCTTCGCTACACTCAGCACGGCGTAGGCTGCCAACTTTGTTGCTTTACAAGAACTCATCTTGCTGTGTCAACAACAGATTGGCTATGCAGTCCGACCGCAAAAATATGAAAATTTATTGAGAAAAGACAAGAAATGACAGGAAATGCCAACACCACAATACAAATTTAATGCTATTTAACCTAATCGCTTTAATATCTCAGAAATTTTGTATAAACAAATACTGCTTTCGATCCAATTTTGTATATAGTTAGGTTAATATACTTCATGTGATCATGAAGTATAACTTCGATAGGCAACGCAGAACTACTTCGATGCCCAATGGAGTATTATCGTATTTTATGGGATGTATAACTAAAGTTTCCCACCCCGAAATAATGGGTGGGAAGGACAATAAGTCAAGAACATTTTGTAACTTAGTAGGTGTTAATCAGTTGAGTTTCAAACTATACTAAAACTTATTGTTATGGAAATTAAATTCGGTAATTTTTCTGATATGGCCAACCTCCTAAATGTTAAATCTCGTCTCAGCAGGGTATAAATGTTTTCATGACAAAAATAAACTGCAATTTATAAGCCTCTCCCCCTACCCCCCTCCCCGGTCGGGGAGGGGGGTAGGGGGAGAGGCTTATAAATTGCAGTTTATCAATTCTGTTGGACACAAACGTTTCAATGTTTCACTTTTTGTGCATAATGCTTTGATTTTGAACGATTTTAGGGACTGAAACATATATATTCTATGTTTCATTTTTGCTTTCAATGTTTCATCTTTGCTTTCAATGTTTCATTTTTGAGGTATAACGCTGAGAGAAAAAAACATCATGCAAGAAAATCAAAACCTCAATGCAAGAAAATCAAAAACATAGTGCAAGAGATTTCAAAACACAGTGCAAGAGATGCTGAATGAAGGAATGAAATGAAAGGTGAAACATTGTGTTTTAAGTTTCATTCGTTGAAGTCATTGATAATCAATCGTTTATGTTTAGTTTATGAAAGATGAAAAGCCATTGGCCTTAAAAACACGTAACGTGGGCATAAAGGATTTCTGGGCAATGAAGAAAAAGTGTACAAAATGTACACTCTTTTTGTATGACGTGTACTGAAATTGGTTGACAGTTTTAAATGTTAAAACTAAAGTTGTTTAC
>OGHM01000443.1_pt1 | contig 22252 bp, 19 predicted proteins | sample 1571531 | NCBI WGS metagenome assembly OGHM01 (sample SAMEA2582031, study PRJEB24529) | metagenome | biome: Human gut stool | place: China | collected 2011 | reverse complement strand
AATGATGAGACCATGATGCACGAAAATGAGGCAGCAGAGGTGCTTTATCGTATGAGCGCATGTGGCACAAATAGCAATGAGGCAGACGCAGAATGTCATTGTGAAGCCGCAGAATCCGGCGTTTTTGGTGGCACCGCAAGTAAAATGCATCCATCCCCTGTAAAGGAGGGCAAGATAGAGGTGATTGCTGACTGTGACGGACTGCTTAAGGTGGACAGCGAAAAGCTGAAAAAGGTCAACTCCTTTGGTGAAATGATGATAGCCACGAGGCACGGCAATACCACTGTGAAAAAGGGTGATAAGCTCGCCGGAACAAGAATCATACCGCTTGTCATAAAAAAGGATAAGCTAGAGGCGGCTTCGCACATATGCGATGACGTACCGATTCTTGATATAAAGCCGTTTGTGGTCAGAAAAGCAGCAATAATCACAACAGGAAACGAAGTGTACCACGGCAGGATACAGGATGCGTTTACACCTGTCATCGAGAAAAAAATAGCAGAGTTTGGTGCACAGATGATGTTTCATGAGATATTTGATGATGATGACAAAAAAATTACAGATGGATGCTTACGCGCAATAGAAGCCGGAGCGGAAATTGTATTCTGCACAGGAGGAATGAGCGTGGACCCTGATGATAAAACACCGCTTGCCATCAAAAATACAGGCGCACAGATTGTGTCATACGGCTCTCCGGTGCTGCCGGGCGCCATGTTCCTGCTGTCGTACTATGATGCAGGAGACAGGCTTGTGCCGATATGCGGACTGCCCGGATGCGCCATGTACAACAAACGCACGATATTTGATATTGTGTTGCCTAGGCTTATGGCACGTGATATGATTTTGGCAGAAGAGCTTGCCGGACTTGGAGAAGGCGGACTCTGCCTGAATTGTGATGTCTGTACGTTTCCTAACTGCGGTTTCGGGAAGGGCTTTTAATATGCGCGATAGATTTGGCAGAGAGATTGACTACATGCGCATATCGGTGATAGATAGCTGTAATCTGAACTGTTATTATTGCAACCCACAGGACAATAATAAAAATTGTCAGGCAATAAATATACTTAGCGTAAAAAAGGTGCTTTGCATAATCCGCGCAGCCACAAGGCTTGGAATCACGCATTTTCGTCTGACAGGCGGAGAGCCGCTTTTGCATCCGCAGATTGATGAGATGGTTTCACAAATCAAAAAGATACCCGGTGTCAGGAGTGTATCGCTCACCACAAACGCAGTACTGCTTGCGCAGCATGCAAAGCAGCTTAAGGAAGCCGGCATAGACAGTATCAATGTGAGCCTGGACACGATAGATGCGTCAGAATATGAACATATCACAAAAAAACCGCTGCTTCATAAAGTGGAGCATGGAATCGATGCCGCCATAGAGTGTGGAATAAGAGTGAAAATCAATGTGGTGCTCACACCGCAGACAGATGTGGTGGCTCTCACACGGTATGCTTCAAAAAAAGGCACAGATATCCGTTTTATAGAGATGATGCCGGTAGGTGAAGGGCATACCAACGGAGCCTTGCCGTATAAGAAGGTTATTGGTACACTTTCAGAACTGTATGGAGAACCTTACCGTGTAAATACTGGAAAAACAAAAGAAATTAATTCGGGATATAATAAATATAAAGAGGAACGTAAGAATCCGGATAACGGCCCGGCAGAGTATTACATTTTTCCGGAGCTTGATATCAGAGTAGGGCTGATTCAGGCAATCCATGGGAAGTTCTGCGATACCTGCAACCGCATACGTGTTACGGCTGACGGCAGGCTTATGCCATGCCTGGGAAGCAGCGTGACGATGGATTTAGTACCTGATTCATGCGAATTTACAGATGATTTGGAAAAAGATTTTGTAATAGTTCAGGCACTAAAGGCTGCCATAAAGGCAAAGCCGGGGTGTCACAATTTTAATGATAATGCAGTGACATATACAAAAACTACAGAGACAAAGACCACGGAGATAAAGACTACAGAGCTGAAAGCTGCGGAAGTAAATGCAGCAAGAAATATGAGCCGGATAGGAGGCTGATAGCAGATCATGGGAAAGCTTCTTGCAATCAATATAAGCAAAGAGAGAGGAACTGAAAAGAGAGAGGTGCCACAGGCGGAGCTTGTTGCAGACTATGGCATCATGGGAGATGCACATGCCGGAAAGTGGCACAGGCAGGTCAGCCTGCTTTCCGCAGAGAAAATAGATGCCTTCAGGGCAAGAGGAGCGCAGATAGACAACGGCGCATTTGGCGAAAATTTAATTATATCAGGATTTGATTTCAAGAATTTACCGCTTGGAACACGCTTTTGCATAGGAGATGCTATTCTGGAGATGACGCAGATAGGCAAGCAGTGTCATTCGCATTGTGCTATCTACAAGAGGATGGGCGAGTGCATTATGCCAAAGGAGGGTGTGTTTGCAGTAGTCATAAGAGGCGGTCAGATTCATACCGGTGACGAGGTGAAGCTGATTCCGGCAAACATATATGCTTCGATAAAGGACAGACCGGCGGACAGCCGCTGTGAGCTGTTGACAGTCATAGAAGGAGCACATGCCGGTGAAAAGGCGCTTTATATAGATGGCAGAATAAGAGTTGCATCAGGCAGTGCATGGGCAGATGAAATAAATAACAATGATAATTCCATTGTGACGTTTAGACAGCAGATAGGCAGCAGACCGCGTCTCATAATCTGCGGAGGAGGGCATGTATCGGCGGCACTTGTACGTATGGCATCGCTTTTGACCTTTGATATATGGGTGATAGAGGACAGACCTCTGTTTGCCGACAATGCAAAGCGCCAGGGAGCCGACCATGTGATTTGCGGCGATTATAAAAAAACTCTCGCTACGCTAAAGCCGCAGGCGGATGATTACTATGTATGCATGACAAGAGGCCATCGCTTCGATATGGAATGCCTCACGGAGATATTCAGAAAGCCCTATGCCTATGTGGGTATGATGGGCTCAAAGAAAAGAGCTGTGATAGTGAAAAAAGACCTTGAAGAATCTGGGGTTTCACAGGAAATTATATCCGGATTACATTCTCCGATAGGCCTTGCAATAGGGGGACAGACACCGGAGGAAATTGCTCTTTCGGTGATAAGCGAGATAGTAAAGTGCAAAAATGAGCGTACAAGCTGCACTCAGATAGATAACGAAGTGCTTGACGCACTTATTGAGGCAGCTAAGCAGCATGTATCAGATACACAGGAAGCAGACGCACAGAAAGCAGATACACACTACCAGAATGAGAAGTATATACTGTGTACCATCATAAAAAAGAATGGCAGTGCACCGCGCGGTGTTGGCACACAGATGCTTGTGAGCTCAGACAACCGTATTGTTGGAACAATAGGCGGAGGATGTGCGGAGGCTGAGGTTATAAGCCACTGCAGGAGGTTGTTTCGCAAGCAGGAGTTCAAATGTGAGCTGATTGATGTCAGCATGAACACTGACGATGCCGAGAAGGAGGGCATGGTGTGCGGAGGCAGTATTTCAGTGCTGCTGGAGCAAGCGCCCATCAGCGCAGCTGATTCTAATGCGAATGCGGCTTGCAACAGTGAAGGTACTGAACAGTTACGAAAAGAGAGATTAAAAGCATGAGTTTAAGAAGAAAAACAGGTACTGACGGATCAGTAAAGGAGCGTAAGGGCTTAAAGAGAAAATTTGCAGCATATGCAGGACTTGCGTTTGTACTTATTCTTACAGCTGGACTTTTCGCAGGCTGCGGAAAGAAGGATACTGCAGATGTGGATTTATCGATTTTCGCGGCAAAGAGCTTAAACGGTGTTATGGATGAAATTTGTGCAGCCTACACCAAGGCGCATCCAAATGTAAACTTCCGGAACAACTATGATAGCTCCGGAACTTTGATGGCACAGATTAAAGAGGGTGCGAAGTGCAACATCTTTTTTTCAGCAGGAGTGGCACAGATGGATGAGCTTCAGAATGGCTACGACGGAGGAAGCGTGGTGGACGGTACTCGTGTTGACCTATTAAATAATCAGGTGTGCCTTGTAACATATAAGAATAGTGGCACGGCAGTTACCGGCTTTGCAGACATCTCAAAGGCTAAAAATATGGCGCTTGCTGACGGAACAGTTCCTGTAGGACAGTACACCAGAGCAGCACTGGTAAATTCAAAAATGGTTGAAGGTGATGCTTCAAAGCCACAGGCTATTTCAGATTCTGATATCTCAAATGCACTTGGTGGTCTGGAAATCAACAGCTGTGCCAATGTAGGTGCGGTTGCATCTGCCGTAGCTGAGGGCGCAAATGAGATAGGAACAGTTTATTATTCAGATACATTCGGATACGAGAACCAGCTTGATATTATAGAAAAGCTTCCAACCAGCTTAACAGGCGATGTCATCTATCCGATAGCAGCCTTAAATGGAGACAGCACTACATCAGATGAGCTTGAAGCAGCAAAGGAATTTATCGCATACCTTCAGACAGATGAGGCAATGTCAGTATTTGAGAAATATCATTTTTCGGTAAAGGAATAATGGGAACGATTGATTTTTCACCGCTTTGGATAACATTAAAAACAGGAATAGTAGCGTCAGTTTTTTCTTTTTTCATAGGAATAGCTTTTGCTGAGCTTGTCATAAACACAAAGGGCAGAGTGAGGGCATTCTGGGATGGACTGCTGACACTTCCTATGGTACTGCCGCCTACCGTGGCTGGATACATTCTTTTAAGGATTTTCAGCACAAGGCGTCCTTTTGGAAGCTTTTTAAGCCATAGCATGGGGATACAGGTAGTACACACATGGCTTGGCTGTGTGGTGGCAGCGACCATCATTGCACTCCCTCTCATGTACAGAAATGCGAGAGCGGCATTTGAGCAGATAGATGAAAATGTCATATATGCGGCGCGCACTCTCGGCATAAGTGAGTGGAAGATTTTCTGGAGGATACGTCTGCCTATGGCAAAGCCCGGCATCATTTCGGGTGTCACACTGGCCTTTGCCAGAGCTATCGGTGAGTACGGTGCCACATCGATGCTTGCCGGAAATATAGCAGGAAAAACCTCGACCATATCACAGCAGATAGCAATGGTCGTCCAAAGCGGTGATTATGCCACAGCGGGCTTCTGGTGCATAGTAATCATAGCGATTTCATTTGCATGTCTTGTATCGATAAATATGATATGTGGCAAAAGCAAGGGCATAAAGAGAAAGAGAAAAAATAATGTCGCTCATAGTAAAAATAAAAAAACAGTTGGATAATTTCATGCTCTCGGTTGACATGGAGCTTACGGACGAGGTTGTGTCCGTAATCGGTATGTCGGGCTCAGGAAAGAGTATGACACTCAAGTGCATAGCAGGGATAGAGACACCGGACTCAGGCTTTATATCATTAAACGGCCGTGTGCTGTATGACTCAGATAATCGCATAAATCTGCACCCCGGTAAGCGCAGGGTAGGCTATCTGTTTCAGGACTATGCACTTTTTCCTACAATGACCGTGATGGAAAATATATGCATAGCAATGGGGCATCGCGATGAGGAAAAGGTGAAGGTCTGGCTGAGGCGCTATGGACTTGATGGCATGGCAGACACATATCCGGACCATCTCTCGGGTGGTCAGAGGCAGCGCGTGGCAATGCTTCGCATGCTTGCGGCTAAGCCAGAGTGCATACTGCTCGATGAGCCTTTTTCGGCACTGGATGAGCATGTAAAAAGAAGCATGGAATCAGAGCTTATGGAGATGCTGACTGATTATCACAATCCTGTTGTCTTTGTGTCACATAATCGTGATGAGGTGTATCGTCTGGCCGAGCGTATCGGCAGTATTGAGAGCGGTGTGCTGAGTACAGTCCGCGACAAAAAAGATTTCTTCATGCGGCCTATGTCTGTGGAGCAGGCACTGCTTGTGGGCTGCAACAATATATCAGAGGTGAAATGGCTGGATAGGCATCATGTGCTTGCCGCGAAATGGGATAGCGTATTTGAGGTAACGGATGAGCAGCTTGAACAGACTGCAATGGATATGGACGACATATCACACATAGGTGTTTTCCCACAGGATATAATAATATCTGCAGGCAAAGCAAAATCAACACTTATATATAATGATAAAAATATAATCAGGATTAAAGAATATAAAATAGTTGAAGAGCTGAAAAACTGGGAGGTATCGTGCCAATTAAGTAACGATTCAATAATTTATGCAAACCTTCCAAAGCATACAGAAGCAAATATGCTTAGCAAAAATATAAATGATGAGCTTTATATAAAGAATTTTTATCTGCTTGGATGAGAAGTAAATGAGGACATACTATGATTTACATGGACAATGCTGCCACAACAATTAAAAAGCCGGATGCGGTATATGATGCAGTGCTTGATGCAATGAAGCACTGCGGCAATTCAGGTCGCGGAACGTCGGATGCATCGCTTGATGCGTCAAGGAAAATATATGAGGCCAGAATGTGCCTTACAGAATTTTTCGGTGGGGAGGATGCGGATAGACTTGTTTTTACGGCAAATTCCACTGAGGCATTAAACATTGCAATCCACGGACTGTTTGAGCCAGGGGAGCATGTGATTACGACACAGCTCGAGCACAATTCGGTGCTCAGACCTCTTTACATGCAAAGGGAGAGGGGCGTGTGTGTGGATATTGTGCCATGCAGTGATGCAGGCATAAAAAGGGGGATAATTTCCCCATCGGACATAGAGGCTGCAATCCGTCCGGACACAAAAGCCATCGTCTGCACACATGCTTCAAACCTCACAGGCAATGTGGTGGATATTAAGTCGATAGGACAAATCGCACGAAAGTATGACCTTTTGTTTATAGTTGATGCATCGCAGACAGCCGGTGCGCTTCCAATAAATGTAAAAGACATGAATATTGATGTGCTCTGCTTCACAGGGCACAAGGGGCTGATGGGGCCACAGGGAACCGGAGGGCTTTATGTGGGAGAAAGAGCAGATATAAAGCCGGTTAAAAGCGGTGGCACCGGAGTGCTCAGCTTTCTTGAGAGCCAGCCTATGGAGCTTCCGACAAGACTTGAGGCCGGTACCTTAAATGGCCCGGGAATTGCAGGGCTTTTGGCAGGAGTAAAGGCGATTGAAGAAATTGGTGTGGATAACATATATGCCAAAGAACATATGCTGATGAAGGCTTTTCTAAAGAAAATAAAAACAATCCCGGGCATCAGGATATATGGGGATTTCGACATGCTGCCGGATAATGGCAGGCACTGTGCGATTGTTTCAGTAAATATAGCTGATATGGATTCTGCTGAGGTATCGGATATACTTATGAATGAGTATGGCATTGCAACAAGAAGTGGCATACACTGCGCACCACTGATGCACAAATTTTTTGGAACACAAAAACAGGGTATGGTGAGATTTTCATTTTCATATTATAATACAATTAATGAGATAAATGAGGCCGCTGAAGCACTTATGCAGATTGCGGCATTGCGATAAACAGTATTAATCAATTGAAAGGAGCAAAAATGCCACAGGAAATAGTGTTTTGCAAAGGAGGGGGCTGTACTGCAAAGCTTGGCCCGGATTTGTTAAGTCATGTTTTATCAAAGCTGCCAAAGGGCGAAAAAGACAGCAATCTGCTCGTCGGATATGATAGCTGCGATGATGCGGCAGTGTACAGAATTTCAGAGGATACGGCGATAGTCCAGACGCTTGATTTTTTTCCGCCGATGGTTGATGATCCGTATACGTTTGGACAGATAGCGGCCGCAAATGCGCTCAGTGATATCTATGCGATGGGCGGCACAGTAAAGACCGCATTGAACATCGTCTGTTTCCCTGAGAAAATGGATTTGAATATACTCGGCAAAATAATGCAGGGCGGTGCCGATAAGGTGATAGAGGCAGGCGGCGCACTTGCGGGCGGCCATTCTATAGCAGACAGTGATGTGAAATACGGACTTTCAGTCATGGGTACGGTTCATCCGGAGCATATTTACAGCAACAACACAGGGCAGCCGTCAGATGTGCTTATACTTACAAAGAAACTCGGAGTGGGGCTTGTATGCAATGCAAACCGCGTAGGGGAGGCTCCGTTAGGTGCAATTGAGGATGCGGTAAACTCTATGACTACACTGAATAAGGCAGCATCCGAAATCAGTCATGCTTTCGATATACATGCATGCACAGATGTCACGGGCTTTGGGTTTTTAGGGCATCTGAGTGAGATGTTAAATGATGATATAACAGCACTTATCGACTCGATTTCTATCCCGGTCATTACCGGAGCACTGCGATGCGCAGATGAGTTTTTCCTCACGGCAGCAGCGCAGCGCAACAGAAACCATGTAGGTGATAAGGTGTGTTTTGCGAAAAATATACCTTTCTCAATGGAGGAGGTGCTCTTCGATCCGCAGACCTCCGGAGGACTGCTGTTTGCAGTAAAAGCCTCTGAGGCAGATAACTTTTTGCATGAGCTTAAAGCCGCTGGGCTTCCTGCTGCAAAAGTGGGACGATTTGTTAAGCGGCGCGATGTGCCGATATATGTGAACTGATTAATCATAACATAAGGAGGATTATAAATATGATAACAGTAAATGCAATAGGGGATACATGTCCAATCCCGGTAGTAAAGACAAAGAAGGCAATTGAGGCTCTCACCCAGCCGGATACGGTGGAGACACTTGTGGACAATGAAATTGCAGTGGAAAATTTAAAAAAGATGGCTGCACAGAAGGGATATAGCTGCGACAGCAGTAAGCTCGACGACGGAAGCTACAGTGTAAAGCTGACAATTGAGTCTCTTGACACCGGATCACTTTCAGATACAGACGAGGCTTCACAGTATACATGCAGGCCGGCTGCAGATAACAGAGTTGTTGTAATCCGCTCTTCATATATGGGAGAGGGCAGCGAGGAGCTTGGAAGTGTACTCATAAAGGGCTTCATCTATGCACTTTCGCAGCAGGACAACCCACCTGAAACCATGCTTTTCTACAATGGAGGAGCAAAGCTGACCTGTGAGGGCTCAGAGTCCCTTGAGGATTTAAAGGAGCTTAAGAGCCGTGGCGTGAAAATACTTACCTGTGGAACATGCCTGAACTACTATGAGCTGTCAGACAAGCTTGCAGTCGGAGAGGTGACGAACATGTATGATATCGCCGAGAAAATGGCAAAAGCCTCTCTTATTGTAAGTCCTTAGAGTTATACAAGGTGTGAGGTAATGGATAAAAATTTGGCAAGAGAAAAGAAAAAACGGCTCATCATCACCTTCGAGACTACCACAGCACCGTTAAAGCTGGATATCAAGGGCAAGGCATGTGGTATTCCGGGACGCACGATTCCTCTTCCGTCTGTCATATCGGCGGGCTGTGGGCTGGCGTGGCGTGCAGAGCTTTCAGATAGGGAATGCCTTATAGCCTTTATGAAGGAGCAGGACATCAGATGGGAAGCGATGTACGAAATCGAAATGAGGTAACTGATAGTTACCTATATAACAGGATAACAGGAGAAAAATATGTTTTATTACAATCAGTATGTGAGGGCGCAAAGCCTTGATGAAGCCTATGAGCTTTATCAGAAAAAACCGAATTTTGTGCTGGGCGGCATGCTCTGGCTCAAAATGAAAAATAAGACGCTTGGCACGGCAATTGACCTGTGCGACCTCGGGCTTGACCGGATTGATGAGGATGAGAATGAGTTTAGAATCGGCGCATATGCAACCCTCAGGCAGATAGAGACACATGAATGCATATACACACGGTGCAATCGCAGAATCGGTCAGACATATCGTCGGAGTTCAGTTTAGAAATGTGGCGACTGTCGGAGGAAGCATCTGGGGCAGATTCGGATTTTCAGATGTCATGACGATTTTCAGGGCGCTTGGAGCAAAGGTGCAGCTTCACAAGGCGGGAATTATGGATTTGGACGAGTTTGCGGCACTTCCAAGAACCACGCGCGATGTGCTCGTATCAGTAATAGTGCCGAAAAATGCAAAGGGTGTAGTATACTTAAGCCAGAGAAACCAGTCAACAGACTTTCCGGTGCTCACATGTGCAGTGGCAAATAGAAACGGCAGGTATGTGGCGGTCATCGGAGCATCACCATATATGGCAGAGCCTGTGTGGGATGAGGACGGCATACTTGATGGTATAGCAGAAGTAAACACAGACGGTAATGCAGCTTTGACAGATAACTCCGAAAACAATGCAAAAATAGATAAATTTGCCGAATATGTTGCAGAGCATATCCGTTTTGGAAGCAATATAAGGGCAGGGGCCGAGTACAGAGAGATAATCTGCAGAGTGCTTACACGCCGCGCTGTCACACAGTCGCTTGATATCTGCGATGATATAATGTAATTGTCGCCAGTCACATGTAAGGTAAACAGTAAGAACGAGTATTAAGCACGAGCATTAAGTAGGAAGGAATTCATATATATGGATGTTAAAATAAAATTAAATGGAAAGTTAATAACCGACTCGGTAGACCAGGATATGGTTCTTTTAGACTTTTGCCGCAAGCACAACTGCTTTTCGGTGAAGAGAGGCTGTGAGTCAGGTAACTGCGGTCTTTGTACAGTGCTTCTGGATGGAAAGCCTGTGCTGTCATGCAGCACGCCGATAGGCAGGGCAGACGGCAGAACGGTGGACACCCTCGAGGGACTTGAGGAGGAAGCTAAGCAGTTTACAGGATTTTTTGCTGCACAGGGAGCTGATCAGTGCGGCTTCTGTAATCCGGGTTATATTGTAAATATTGTGGCGCTTCTGAGAGAAAATCCTGACCCGACTGACGAGGAAATTCTTGAATATCTTTCAGGAAATCTGTGCCGTTGTACAGGATATCAGAGTCAGCTGCGCTCAATCAGAAATTTTTTAAACAGTAAGAAGGAGGGCGCACCTCTTAATCTTGAGGCAGGTGTCTACGGAGAGGATATCGGAAAGGAGTGGCAGGATGAGCACAAATCAAACTAATGAAAACAGCTTCAACCGCGCCAGAAGGGATTACCACGCAGTTGGAAAATGCATACCGAAGAAGGATTCGAGCCAGCTTCTGCTCGGAAAGCCGGTATTTACCGATGATATCACACCTCGTGATGCGCTTGTCATAAAGCTTCTCAGAAGCCCATATGCAAATGCAATTGTCGAGGATGTAAAGACAGATATTGCCCTTAAGGTGCCGGGAATGGTCGCAGTATACACCTGGGAGGATGTTCCGAAAAAGCGTTTTTCTATCGCAGGCCAGACATTTCCGGAGCCGTCACCATATGACAGATTAATCCTTGACCGCCATGTGAGAAGCGTAGGTGACGCCGTCGCTATAGTGGTCGGAGAATCTGAAAAGGCGGTGGACAAGGCTCTTAACATGATAAAAGTAAAGTACACGGTGCTAAAGCCGGTGCTTGACTTCAGAAAGTCGCTGGACAACAAGGTGCTCGTGCATCCTGAGGATGACTGGTCATCCAGCATAGATACAGGCGATGTAAAGCGCAATCTCATTCATCACGAGGAGGATGAGCATGGAAACGTGGAGAAAATTCTGTCAGAGTGTGATGAGATAATTGAACACACATATCGCATAAAGGCAGCACAGCAGGCATATATGGAGACCTGCAGGGCATACTGTGAGATAGACAGATACGGCAGGCTGCACTGCATCAGCTCGACACAGATTGTTTTCCACCTGCGCCGAATATTGGCAAATGCACTCGACATTCCAAAGTCAATGGTGCGCGCTGAAAAGCCGCGTATCGGAGGCGGTTTCGGTGCCAAGCAGACAGCTGTCTGTGAAGTGTATCCGGCATTTGTTACCTGGAAGACAAAGCGTCCGAGCAAGATAATCTACAGCAGAAAAGAGTGTCAGACTATCGCGTCACCGCGTCATGAGATGGAGGTTACCGTGCGTCTTGGAGCGATGAAAGATGGTCATATAAGGGCAATCGATCTATATACGCTGTCAAATGGTGGAGCATACGGAGAACATAGCACTACAACAGTAGGACTTTCCGGTCATAAATCGATTCCGCTTTATACAGGAGGCTGCGAGGCAACCAGATTTTCGTGCGATGTTGTGTATACAAACGTGCAGGCGGCAGGAGCATACAGAGGCTATGGAGCCACACAGGGTATCTTTGCACTTGAATCAACGGTCAATGAGCTTGCTGAAAAGCTGCATATAGACCCGGTTGAACTTCGTTTGAAAAATATCGTCCGCGAGGGCATGTTTATGCCGGCATATTTTGGCGAGACAGCCAATGCATGTGCACTCGACAGATGCATAATGCACTGTGCGGACAATTTCCATTGGGCAGAAAAGTATCCTGTCCGCGACATGGGAAATGGCAAGGTTCGTGCGGCGGGCATGGCACTTGCAATGCAGGGCTCCTGCATATCCAATGTAGATGTCGGATCGTGTACCTTAAAGCTTTCAGACTGTGGCACCTACAATATGATGATAGGCGCGGCAGATATGGGAACAGGCTGTGATACAATACTTGCGCAGATGGCGGCTGAGGTACTTGACTGTGAGCCGGATGATATAACAGTGTTTGGAGCGGATACAGATGCTTCTCCTTATGACTCGGGTTCATATGCCTCATCAACCACCTACATCACAGGAATGGCCACACAGAATGCAGCACTTGAGCTTCGTGAAAATATAAAGAAAATCGGTGCACAGCTGCTGGGCTGTGATGCATCAGAGGTGGATTTCGACGGTAAAGAGGTGTATATCATAAATCCGGACGGTGCAGACAATGGGGAGGTTTGCGTAAGTCTTTCCGATATAGCAACAAAATCACAGGTCAACAACACGATACCTGTAGATGTCACAGCGACATATTCATCACCTGTTTCACCTCCTCCATACATGGTAGGAATGGTCGAGATAGAGCTTGATAAGGAGACAGGAGCAGTTAAAATACTTGATTATCAGGCTGTCGTGGACTGCGGAATTCCGGTCAATCCAAACCTCGCGCGTGTACAGACAGAGGGTGGCATAGGCCAGGGAATAGGCATGGCACTTTATGAGAATGTCACCTACAATGCCAGTGGTAAAATCGCAGAAAATGATTTCATGCAGTACAAGATACCGACACGACAGGATGTGGGACATATCAACGTTGAATTTGAGACAAGCTATGAGCCTTCAGGCCCATTTGGAGTCAAGTCAATCGGCGAGATAGTTATCAATACACCGGCTCCTGCGCTGGCACATGCCATTTATCGCGCGACAGGCGTATGGCACAGGACAGTACCGTTTACCCCTGAGACAATACTTATGGGAATGGTAGACCTAGACTGGCACGAAAAGGACCTTAGAGTGAAATGATTCATATCATATACATGGCGGCTGGAAACAGCCGCCGTTTTGGAAGTAACAAACTGCTTTATGAGCTGGATGGAAAATCAATGTACAGGCATCTACTTGAACGTTTGATAGAAATTAAAGATAGATATAATAAATTGAAATCAGACAGCCCGGTCATAGATATAACCGTCGTTACACGTTACCGGGAAATACTGGACTACTGCTCATCTATCCCCGATTGCCATGCAGTTTTAAGTCCGGACAGCGAAAAAGGCATATCCTACACCATAAAAGCAGGAATTATGGCGGTGCAGGAGCAGAAAAAGACCGGTATGCAGGACTACTACATGTTTGCAGTAGCTGACCAGCCATATTTGAAAAGTCAAAGCATGATTAAATTAATAGACAAAGTGCTTGAAAATAAAGGGGACAAGCAACTGGCGTTTTCGCTTCGCTGTGGAGATGCTGTAGGCAATCCGTGTGTATTTCATTCATCGCTTATCCCGCAGCTTTTATCACTGAAGGGTGATAAGGGTGGCAGAAGTGTGGCAAAGAAGTATGACTGTGTATATGTGGATATCGCAGATGAGCGTGAGCTGATGGATATAGATACCTTATCAAATTCAAAACATACCGTGACATTATAAAAGCTATTATGAAAGAGCACTGTATCAGTGCATACCGAATGTATATTTCATACAGATTTCCATATACTACCTCCAAAGCATGAATGCAAATGCAAAAAAGTAACCGGAGGACAATAAAGTGAAAATCACAGGATTGACCAGAAGAGTAGATTCCCTCGGCAGAATAGTCATACCAAAGGAGCTTCGCAGGATGCTGCATATAAAAGAGGGAAGCCCACTGGAAATATATATGGATGCGGACGAGACGATAGTGCTAAAGAAATATTCGCAGGTTGGAAGCCTGAAGAATATGTCACAGGCATATGCACAGAGCCTGTCAAAGGTAACCGGAGCCACGGTATGTGTGGCGGATAGGGATGAGATAATAGCGGCAGCCGGGAAAAACCACAAAAATTATATAGGCAAGGCTTTGTCAAAAGAGCTCGAGAATATTATGGATAAGAGAAAAAGTGTATTATACAGTAAAAAAGACGATACCCTGATACCTGTGGTAAAGGACGATAAAGCTGACTGTGAAGCGCAGGCAATAGCAGTAATAGTGCATGATGGTGATAGTGCGGGAGCCGTTATACTGTGTGCTTACGATGAAAAAGCCGATAAGTCTGAGATTGCCGAAAAGCTGGCGGGGGCAGCAGCAGAATTTCTGGCTGACCAGCTTGGCTAGAGATAGCGAAAAGCATTATAAAAAACATTATAAAAAACTATTTACTTGACTATAACAGTAATAAAGATGTAAAATAGCGTGATAAAGGGAGCAAATAGCTTCCTTTTGTGCTATAAAGGCATAATAGAAAATTAATCAATTATTAATTATCTGATGTAGAGGCTTTGTAGTATAATAGACAATACATATTTGTAATAGTTGTCAATTATCTATAAAGTATGCCGATATACAATGGCATACCGATAGTTTGGAGGTAACGTTTAGAAATGGCAAAACAGAAACAGAAAAAGAAGAAAAAGCAGCATCGCGTTTTCTGGTTTTTCATAAAGCTTCAGATTTTTCTGATGGTACTGATTCTCGGGGGATTATGCTTTTACTACTTTGGCGGCTATGCTGACAAGGTGGCAAAGCTTCACTCAGAGGCAGTAGAGCTCGTGCAGAAATCTGACAAAAACACATTTTTACCGGCGCGGACGAGTACACTCTACGACACAAACGGTGATGAGATATCCGAGACAGCCACTACCAAAAAGGCTGACTATGTGAAGTATGAGGATATACCGCAGAATTTTGTAAGCTGTATGGTCAGCATCGAGGACAAGAAGTTCTATAAGCACAATGGTGTGGACCTAAAGGCAATAGTGCGTGCCGCAAAGTCCATCATAAAGAACAAGAGAATTACCCAGGGTGGCAGTACCATCACGATGCAGCTCGCCCGAAATATTTATCTGGATACGAACAAGAACTGGCAGCGAAAAGTCAAGGAAATGTTCATAGCGATGGAGCTGGAAAGAAAATATTCAAAGAACGATATTATGGAGTTCTACCTGAATAATGTCTATTTCATGAACGGATATTATGGTATTCAGGCAGCGTGCCATGGCTATTTTAACTGTGAGCTTTCGGATCTTGATTTGTCGCAGACTGCTTTTTTGTGTGCGATTCCGAACAGCCCGACATACTATGACCCGATAAACAACAAGGATCATACATTGACACGTCGCAATCTCATATTGAAAAATCTAAGGGAAGATGGCAAAATCACACAGCAGGAATATGAGGCCGCTATAAACGAGGAGATAACCCTCAACATGCCAGAGAAGGATGACACGGTCAAGTACAATTATGTGGATACCTATGCATATTACTGCGCTACGAGAGCGCTCATGGAGAATGAGGGCTTCAAGTTCAAGTATTACTTTGATTCCGACGAGGAAGAAAAGGAGTATGATGCTTCATATGATGAGATGTATTCATATTGTCAGAAAAAGCTCTACTCAGACGGTTACAAGATTTATACATCAATTGATCTGACCATGCAGCAGCAGCTTCAGGATTCGATTGACCTGACGCTTTTGGACTTTACAGACACGACCGATGATGGCACATTCAAGCTGCAGAGTGCTGCAACCTGTATAGACAACGATACAGGTGAGGTGGTTGCAATAGTTGGTGGACGAAGCCAGGATGCAGTCAGTCATACGCTAAACCGTGCTTTCCAAAGCCATCGTCAGCCGGGAAGCTCAATAAAGCCGCTCATTGTGTATACACCATCATTTGAGCGTGGAAAGACACCGGATACCATCGTAAATGATCATAAGTTTGATGGAGGACCGTCTAACTCGGGTGATGTATATTACGGTGATGTGACTATCAGGCTTGCCGTTCAAAAGTCACTGAATACTGTAGCATGGCAGCTATATGATGAGCTCACGCCAAAGGTAGGCTTACAGTATCTCAAGGATATGAATTTTACCAATATAGTAAAGGATGACTATGTCACAGCAACATCACTTGGAGGCTTTACAACAGGTGTATCCACACTGGAGATGGCATCTGCGTATGCTACACTTGAGAATGACGGAATGTACAGGAATCCGACCTGTATAAAGTCGATTGTGGATTCTGACAACAATATCATATATACATCATCACAGAAGGACACTGTCATATATACAGAGACAGCGTCGCGTATGATGACAGATGTCATGACAGATGTTATGAAATCCGGAACCGGTCGTAGCGCTAATCTGGACAATGGCATGCCTTGCGCCGGCAAAACCGGAACCACAAACGATAAGAAGGACGGCTGGTTCTGTGGCTTTACCAGATACTACACCACATGTGTATGGGTTGGCTGTGATATGCCTGAGACAGTCAAAAAACTGACAGGAAGCTCTTACCCGGCAGAAATATGGAAGAACTACATGGATCAGATACATGCTGACCTTACACCAATAGATTTCCTGCCATATGCCCAAATATCGGATGATTATCAGGACAGCCAGGATACACCTGCCGATGACCAGACGCAGAATAATCCTACAGATCAGACCGTGACCACACCTGATGCGGGAACTCCAACACCGGATCAGACCACAACAGACCCGAATAATACTCAGGGAACAACCACGACCACACCGGGTGAAAATAACAGTCATGGAACAAATGGCGGCAATGGCGGAAATACGAGTGGTACTACCGGCGATACGACAGGTGGAAACACAGGCGGAAATACCGGAGAAAACACCGGTGGGAACACAGGCGGTACAACAGGTGGAAATACCGGAGATAACAACGGTGGTAATACAGGTGGAAACACCGGGGACAGCACAGGTGGAGCTACCGGTGGTACCACCGGAGGCGGAGCAGCCCAGTAGATTTTTCTTTGCAGTGCTGTCGGGAGTTGTGTTTTTTGCAGCATACGCACCTGTCACGATAGGAAACAAGACGATAGATGCGCTCATATATTCAGTGACCTACAATGGTTCATACCTTGCTGCAGAAGGAATTATCACAATCATAGTGATATCAATCCCATCGGTTAAGAAGGCACTCGACTATGTGAAGCAGATGGCGAACAGCCGGTAGATAATCTATATCTAAACAATTAAATTATGTAAAAATGAGCAGAATGGGTAGAAATACTTGTCCTGCTCTTTTTATTGTATATTATTGTCACAGTGTGAGGGACTTGTGGGGCGGGTACGGGACAGTGGGACAGCTTACAACGGTTGAATAGCGAAGCTGCTTAGATAATGTAGAATTATGCTTTGAAATACAGAAATGCCACACCATGGACGGTGGGGCAAGGCGTTATGCGCCATGGACGGCGCATAAAAGCCGGTTTCGTCAAGCAAAGAAACCCTGCAAGCATAATTTCGTACAGAATCTTGGCAGCGCAGCGTAGCCCTCCCGAGCCTGTGTGTGCCTGCCGCCCGGGTTCCGTACTATAGCCAATCCCCCCGCAAGTTAAAGCGTATTGTGAAAAACTGTGAAAAAAAGGGAAATTTTTCCCTAATTATTTGGAAATTTTTAATGAATCGCAACTAAAAATAAAAAAAATCTAAACATCCCCAAAACGCAATAGAAAAACTGCACAAAAATAAAAACTTAAATTGTTGAAAATGTATAAAAAGCTAACTAAAAAAAGTGAAACTTTGCCAGTCAAATAATATAAAAACGAAACGTTGACTTTATAAAACGATGTGGCTAAAATCAAGTACAACGATAGTTGCTTCTTATTAAATCAAGACCAAACAAACATCAAGGGTCATACAAAACACATCTTGAGTTATTAAGAAACAATTTGCGTATCAAATTTCATATAGCAAAAAGAAAGGAGGTAACGCAGATGGATGCTCTGGTAGATGGACTGTTAGAGGAACTCAATTGTGACGTGGTATTCAAGATACCGATATTCGGAGGCATACCCATATACGAGTCGGTAGTAGTCACATGGATAATAATGGCAGCGGTATTTTTACTGTGCTTTTTTCTCGGCAGAAATCTTTCAGTTGAAAATCCCGGACGCAGACAGGTAGCCGTAGAGGCAGGAGTCAAATTTCTTAATGATTTCTTCAGTGAGACACTCGGAGAAAAAGGAAAGGATTACATACCATATCTGGCAACAGTAATCATCTATATAGGAATAGCAAACCTGATAGGATTACTTGGCTTCAAACCGCCGACAAAGGATATGAACGTCACCGCAGCACTCGCTGTAATGAGCATAGTTCTTATCGAGGTGGCAGGAATCAGGGCAAAGGGCACCAAAAGGTGGCTTAAAAGCTTTGCAGAGCCAATGCCGGTAATACTACCTATCAATATCCTTGAGATCTTTATCAAACCATTATCGCTGTGTATGCGATTATTTGGAAACGTCCTTGGTTCATTCGTAATCATGGAGCTTTTAAAGATGGTCGTCCCGGCAATCGTCCCGGCAGTATTCAGTTGTTATTTTGATATCTTTGATGGACTTATACAGGCATATGTATTTGTATTCCTGACAGGACTTTTCATCAAGGAGGCAACCGAGTAAGGAAGACCTGATGAGGCATGAAACACCACATCATTTAATTTCACATCGTAAGCATGGAAAATGTAACCTCGCTTACAAAAGAAACAAAATAATTGCTAACCAAAAGAAAGCATATAAGCAAGAAAAGGAGAACACATTATGTCATCAACATTATTAGTAGCAATCGGAGCTGGAATCGCAGTATTAACAGGAATCGGAGCCGGACTTGGAATCGGTAAGGCAACAAGCAGCGCAGTAGACGCAATCGCAAGACAGCCTGAGGCTGAGAGCAAAATCTCTAAATCACTTCTTTTAGGATGTGCCCTTGCAGAGGCAACAGCTATTTACGGTTTCGTTATCGCATTACTTATCATCCTCTTCCTTAAGTAATCAGGCAGCGTAACTGACAGTTACAACCAGATGAAACAGAAAGGAAGGTAGAGCAATGTTAAAAATTGATCCATGGAACATAATATGGACAGTAGTCAATCTGCTTTTCCTGTACTGGATATTTAAGAAATTCCTCTTTGACCGCGTGATGGGCGTGATCAATCAGAGAGACGAAATGATTCAGAAGCAGTTCTCGGAAGCAAAGAAGAGTCAGGACGATGCAGAAAGCTTAAAGAGCGACTATAAAAAGAAGCTCGAGAGTGCAAAGACTCAGGCAGACCAGATAATCCTCGATGCCAGGGCAAGAGCCGAGGCTGAGCAGGAGAAGGCTCTTGAGAGAACCAGACAGGAAGCAGACAGTATGCTTGAAAAAGCAAAAGCGGACATTGCTAGCGAGCAGGATAAGGCAACAAAGGCCGCTGAGGCTGAAATTGCAAAACTTGCCATCTTAGCAGCGAGAAAGATTGTAAAGACAGGTGAAGCTAATGACACAGGCAGCAGTAAATAATGCAATAGTTTTGTACAGGCTGGCTGTAGAGCGTCGTGATGTGGAGGAAGCACAGAGAGTATACTTTGTGACAGAAAAGCTTGCACAGACGCTTGCAAATCCACTTATACCACTGACCAAAAAGTATGACATCATAGAAAAGGTATACGGATTTGAGAGCGAGCCAAAGCTTATCACAAGCTTCATAAAGGAAATGGTAAAGCTTGGATATGCCGCTGAAATGAATGAAATCTTTGAGGCATATTACAGATACTGGGATGAGAAGAACCATATCATAAGAGCAGAGCTTATCAGTGCAGAGGCCGCAACCGACGAGGAAGCAAAGGACGCCAAGGCGCTGCTACAAAGCAAATATCCGGAATATGAAATATCCCTTACACAAAGAGTGGACGAAACACTTTTAGGTGGATATGTGATTAAGACTCTTAATACAGAGTATGACAGAAGCTACGAAGGAAAGCTTCGTGAGCTTGAAAGAAAATTGACCAGGAGGTGACCCCTGTGGGCGCAATCAGTGCAACAGACATAATCTCCATTATCCAGAGTGAGATAGAAAATTTCGACTTCGATACCGAGAGCCGTGAGACTGGCGAGGTAATCTACGTCGGCGACGGAATCGCCACAATATACGGCATCGACCATGCCATGTACGGTGAAATCGTAGTATTCGATAATGGAGTAAAAGGAATGGTTCAGGATATCCGTCAGAATGAAATCGGAGTAATCCTTTTCGGAAGAGACCACGGAATCCATGAAGGAACCAAAGTAGTAAGAACAAAGAAAAAAGCCGGAATCCCTGTAGGCGAAGGCTTTATCGGCCGAATCATCAATGCCTTAGGTGAGCCTATTGATGGAAAGGGCGATATCAAAGAGGAAGATTACAGACCAATCGAGAATGAGGCACCGGGTATCGTAGACAGAAAGTCAGTAGATACACCACTTGAGACAGGAATCCTCTCAATCGATTCAATGTTCCCAATCGGACGTGGACAGCGAGAGCTTATCATCGGTGACCGTCAGACAGGAAAGACATCAATTGCCACAGATACCATCATCAACCAGAAGGGCAAGGATGTTATCTGTATATATGTAGCAATTGGTCAGAAAGCATCTACAGTAGCAAAAATTGTGTCAACTCTGACAAAACACGGCGCAATGGATTACTCAATCGTGCTTTCATCAACAGCCAGCGATCCTGCATCACTGCAGTATATCGCACCATACGCAGGAACAGCCATGGCAGAGCATTTCATGCATCAGGGCAAGGATGTACTTATCGTATATGATGACCTTTCAAAGCATGCGGTAGCATACAGAGCACTTTCACTGCTGCTCGAGAGATCACCGGGACGTGAGGCATATCCGGGAGACGTATTCTATCTCCACTCAAGACTGCTCGAGAGATCAAGCCGTCTGAGCGATGAGCTTGGCGGAGGCTCAATCACAGCACTCCCAATCATCGAGACACAGGCAGGAGACGTATCAGCATATATCCCTACCAACGTAATATCTATCACAGACGGACAGATATTCTTAGAGAGCAACCTCTTCAACGCAGGTATGAGACCGGCCGTAAACGTAGGTCTTTCAGTATCCCGAGTTGGTGGAGCAGCTCAGACAAAGGCCATGAAGAAGGCATCAGGAAGCATCCGTATCGACCTGGCACAGTTCCGTGAGATGGAAGTGTTCACCCAGTTCGCATCTGATCTGGATAACGCCACAAAGGAACAGTTACAGCACGGACATGTACTGATGGAACTGTTGAAGCAGCCTCTGTGCAGACCTTTAAGCATGGCAGAGCAGGTTATGACCCTGTGTGCAGCCAACGGCAGAGTAATGCTGGACGTGCCTGTAGATCATGTGAAGGATTTCCAGATGCAGTTCTTAAGTTACATGAAGGAGCAGCACAGTGACATCGTTCGTCAGTTAGAGACCACCAAGGCTCTGGATGACGAGCTGAATAAGCAGATCTGCGATGCAGCTGAGGAATTTAAAAAGGAATTTTTGCAAAAATAATATTTGCAAACAGTGATAGTAATATAGGAGGTTAACATGGCAAATACGCGAGAAATACAAAGTCGTATGAAAAGCATTCAGGATACTATGAAGATCACCAATGCCATGTATATGATCTCTTCCACAAAGCTTCGGAAAGCCAAGAAGAATCTGGAAGAGACAGAGCCTTACTTCTATACTCTGCAGACGATGGTCAGCAGAATCGTCCGTCACTTACCGGAGATCGACAATAAGTACTTCGATGAGCGTAAGGACAAACCGGCCGGGGAGAAGACTACGGGACTGGTAGTAGTCACCGCAGATAAGGGACTGGCCGGAGCCTATAACCATAATGTACTGAAGATGGCGGAAGAGCAGATGCAGAAAGCCGGACAGACAGGAAAATATAAGCTGTTTGTCGTGGGTGAGCTGGGACGTCAGTATTTCGGACACAGAGGAATCAAGGTGGCTGAGCAGTTCCATTATACA
>OGHM01000439.1_pt1 | contig 22335 bp, 19 predicted proteins | sample 1571531 | NCBI WGS metagenome assembly OGHM01 (sample SAMEA2582031, study PRJEB24529) | metagenome | biome: Human gut stool | place: China | collected 2011 | reverse complement strand
TTACCCAATGCTCATTTCCAATAAATTACACTCTTTTCGTAACTTCTCCGCGCAAAGTTACAACAAAATGGTCGCAGAAGGTCAAGTTATCATGAACTTTATGCCTAAAAGCGGATAAACTTTTCAAAAGACGCAGCAAATTGATAGGAAACGTGAAATAAACCAAAAATCAAAAAGGATGTAATAAAAATGTGGCATAGAATTTGCGAGATGAGGCAAATAAGTGTAATTTTGCACCTTGTTGGGCAAAAACGGTGTTTGCCTGTAGAATATTGAATAATTTATATTAAGAATATGAACGTTACAATGGAGAAAAACGGCAATGTCGGTGGTATCATCACAGTGTCGTTGGAAGAAAAAGACTATCAGGACAAAGTAGCAAAAGATCTTAAGACTATCGGTCAGAAACATCATATCGACGGTTTCCGTCCGGGCAAGGTTCCGGCAGGCTTGTTGAAGAAAATGTTTGGCAAGCAAGTTCTCGCCGACGTTATCAACCGAGAGACAGTCGGCGCTTTGTTCAAATATATCGAAGACGAGAAACTCAGCATCCTCGGCGAGCCTTTGGCAGAAGACAACCAGGAAGTGGATTTCGACAAGAAGGACTTCACATTCAAGTTTGAGGTAGGTTTGGCACCTGCGTTTGAGTTGAACGTAGACAAGAGCATCACAGTTCCTTACTATAAAATCAACGTTACCGACGAGATGGCGCAGCGTCAGGATGAGGCGTTCACACGTCGTTTCGGTTCGCAAGTTCCTGGGGATGAAGTCAACGAGACAGCCCTTATCAAGGGTTCTGTTGCTGAGCTCAACGAAGACGGCAGCGTGAAGGAAGGCGGTATTGTTGCAGAAAGCACAATCGTTTCGATGGAATATCTTGGCAAGACTTCAGAAGGCGAGAAATTCGCAGGCAAGAAAGTAGGCGACAAGGTGGTGTTCAATCCGGCGGCAGCAGGCAACGGCAGCGATGCTGAGGTTGCATCAATGCTCAACATCGACAAGGAGCAGGCAGCAGGCGTTAAGTCAAACTTTGAATTCACAATCAAGGAAATCATCGTGTTGAAGCCGGCAGAGAAAAATCAGGAGTTCTTCGACATGGTGTTTGGCAAGGACGAAGTCAAGAACGAAGAGGAATATGCAACAAAGTTGAAAGAGATGATTGCCAACCAGCTTATGCTTGACAGCAACTACCGTTTCACTCTCGATGCACAGAAAGTGTTGATGGAGAAGGTGGGCAACTTGGAGCTTCCTGTAGAATTCTTGAAGAAATGGCTTAAGAAGACAAACGAGAAAATCAACGACGAGAACGTTGACGCAGAATACGAAAGAATGCTTCCTGCCGCAGAATGGCAATTGGTGAAAGAAAGAATTGCCAAGATGTTTGAGGTAAAGGTAGGCGACGAGGACCTCAAGCGTGAGGCAAAGATGCTTGCAGCACAGCAGTTCGCACAGTATGGCATGACAAACGTGCCTGACGAATATGTTGAGAAGTATGCGGAAGATTTCTTGAAGAACAAAGACTATCGTCAGCGTTTGATTGAAAAGTCGGTTGACGACAAGCTGTTTGCCGCTGTCAAAGAGGCTGTGACACTTGACGAGAAGGCAGTTTCTGTAGAAGAGTTCAACAAACTTTTCGAGGCAGAGGCAGAAAAGAAAGAAGCATAATCGACAAGATTAGATAGAAAGAACGGATACCGCCGACGGAATACCCAGTCGGCGGTATTCGCTTTTTATGGGGACGATGCTTTGAATTTAGCGCAACATGCGCTATCTTTGTCTACACAAAACAGTACGGTGTCCTGTCGCTTGCCGCCTCTTTTGGCGGTAAGAGGAAAGTCCGGGCAACATAGAGTGCCATATTTCCTAACGGGAAGCTGTCGGCGACGGCAGAGCAGTGTGACAGAAAACAACCGCCACGCAAGTGGTAAGGGTGAAAAGGCGGGGTAAGAGCCCACCGGGCGCGATGGCGACATTGCGCGCCGCACATCTTATGGGTTGCAAGGTCAAGTATACCGGCATTTAAGGGCTACTCGTCCATTGCCGGGGGGTAGGCTGCTGGAGCCACGTGGCGACGCGTGGCGTAGATAAATGACAGGACGCGGCTAAGGCTGCGACATAACCCGGCTTATAGCCGTACTGTTTTTTTTAAGAAAGTGGAAATACGAAAGATATATTTGACGGTGCGTATTGCTGTCAGGAGGTTTCGGCATCTATATGCTTACTGCACGGAAAACGTTTGGCGTGATCCGCGCGATGTGTGGTATGTGAAGCTGCTGAAGGTTGTCAACCTCTCGGTTAAGTCTTTTTTCGACAAAAACATCCAGACTCTTGCCAGTTCGCTGACATACACCACGCTTCTTGCCGTCATACCCATTCTGTCGCTGCTTCTTGCTATAGCCAGGGGCTTCGGAATGCGCGACGTGCTGATACAGTCGCTTTACAAGGGGTTGCCATCGCAGCGCGCCATGCTTGAGAATTCACTTGATTTCGTCGACCGTTTTCTCGCCACCCTGTCGAAAGGCGTGTTTGTGGGCATCGGCGTCGTGTTCTTGCTGTGGACGCTTGTCAGCATGCTGAGAAAAATCGAGTCGGTCTACAACCATGTGTGGAACGTGAGGAAAGGACGGCCGATTTATCGCCGCATCACCGACTACACGGCAATACTTCTTATCATTCCCATTCTTTTGATTTGCTCCGGCGGCTTGTCTATATTTTTGTCAAACTTCGTCCAGGAGTCGATTAATTCACCGATAGGCGTGTTGTCGCCCGTGCTCAAGTTTCTTCTCGACCTCTCCCCGGTATTCCTGCTTGGAGTCCTGTTTGTCGGGATGAACGTGTTGATACCCTACACGAAAGTGAAACTTAAAAACGCGCTGTTGCCCGGATTTGTGTGCGGAGTGCTGTTTTATTTCATCCAGTATGCCTTTGTGCATGGTCAGATATCCGTGACAAAATACAATGCCGTCTATGGCGGATTCGCTTTTCTTCCGCTGTTTCTGATTTGGATGCAGCTGTCGTGGACAGTGTGTATCGCGTGTGCGGTGATGACCTATTCATCGCAGAATTTCTTCAGTTTCAACTATATGGCACAGGTGAAGAAAGCATCGGCACGCTATGTCGACCAAGTGGCACTGTTTGTGATAGCCACCGTTGTGAGCCGTTTTGAGGTAGGCGCCGACGCCGTGGGCAAGAAAGAGCTTGCCGACCGCCGTCAGATACCTGTGAAGATGGTCAATGAGGTTGTAGACCGACTGTGTGACGGGGGATTCCTGTCGGCGGTGATTGATGACGACGGCAACATCTCTTATCAACCGTCGCGCAACTTGTCGGGGATGACGGTTGAGGAGTTTATGAACCGATACCATGAAATCGGTCATTCCGACTTTATAGAAGAGCCGGCGGTGGCAGCCGCTCTCGGCCGCATGAAGTCGCTTCTCGATGTTGACTCTGAAGCCTACCGCACCACTACACTTTCCCAGATTCTTTGAGAGCCGCCAACAAGTCGGCAACGATAAATGTGCTTCCGCCAACGTATATCATATCGTCGGCCGCCGCACCGCTTTTTGCCGCAAGATATGCATCCTTGACAGATGTGAAAGTGCTGCCAGTCAGCCCGAATTCAGAGGCCTTCTTTGCCAGGACGGTGCACGGCAACGCCCGCTCCACCGACGGCTGGGTGAAGAAGTAGAGGGCGTCGGTAGGCAGCATGTTGAGGATATGGGAGATGTCCTTGTCGCTGACAAATCCGATTACCACGCGCAGCGTGCCGCACTCGGCGTGTTGCAGCTGGTCGGCGATGTATTGGAAGCCCCCGGGGTTATGTCCGGTGTCGCATATTGTCAGCGGATGTTTGTCGACCTTCATCCATCGCCCCATCAAACCCGTTGTTCTGCAAACCGATGCGAAACCGTCGTGCACGTTTCCGTCTGTGATGATGAATCCATTTTCGCGAAGTAGGCAGACAGCATGCAGCACAGTGTCGGCATTGAGCGTTTGGCATTCTCCAGCCAATTCATCGGAGATGTCGCCGAATGAACGGGTGGAGAGGTGCAGGCTGTCGACAGAACGGCTGAAGTCGGTGATTTCCGAATTGTCCTGTGCGAATACGATAGGCGCATTCACGCTTTGTGCCTTCTCCTCAAACACCGGGCGAGTCTCGTCGGTGTATTCGCCGACGACAACGGGCGTATTCGGCTTTATTATGCCCGCTTTCTCGCCGGCTATTGCAGCAAGCGTGTCGCCGAGAAACTGAGTGTGGTCAAACGAGATGTTGGTAATGACGCTCAGCACCGGAGAGATTATGTTTGTGCTGTCGAGCCGTCCGCCGAGTCCAACCTCGATTACGGCAACGTCGACTTTCTCATGTTCAAAATATTTAAAAGCCATTATTGTTGCAAGCTCGAAAAACGACGGTTGCCGTCCGGAGTATCCGCAGTTGAGAAACTTATCGACAAACGAGCACACAAACTCTTCGGAAACCATTTTGCCGTCCACACGTATGCGTTCGCGGAAGTCGAGCAGGTGGGGCGAAGTGTAAAGTCCCACCCGGTAGCCCGCTTTTTGCAGGATAGCCGCCAGTAAGTGTGACGTAGAGCCTTTTCCGTTGGTGCCCGCCACATGGATTGTTTTGAAAGCCTTTTCCGGGCATCCGAACACCTTGTCGAGTTGAAGCGTCGTGTCGAGCCCCGGCTTGTAGGCCTGCGCGCCGACGTGTTGGAAAACCAAAGTTTTGTTGAACAGATAGTCGATAGTTTCTGCGTAGTTCATTTTCAATATATTATATATCCCGTCAAACCGGCGAGAACGATAATCAGAATGGGGTGTATTTTATAGAAAAAAGCCATCACGAAGCATACGGCACAGATTGCGATGCTTGAGAACAGGTCGTCGAAGTTCTCGCGGTTCATCAGCAACAATGCCGCAGAGCCGATGAGTCCGACCACGACAGGCCGCAACGCGGCAAAAATGCCCTTTATGTGGCGGTTGTCCTTGTGTTTTTGTATAAAGCGGCTTGTGTAGAGCACCAGCAGGAATGACGGGAGGATTACGGCGAGAGTTGTCACCATTGATCCCATGACTCCTCCACCCACAGTGTAGCCGATATAGGTGGCGGAATTGATGCCTATCGGTCCGGGAGTCATCTGCGAGATGGCTACAATGTCGGTAAACATGTGTTCAGTGATCCATCCGCGGTCCACAATCTCGTGGCGTATGAGCGACAGCATTGCATATCCGCCACCGAATCCGAAGATGCTGATTTTGAAGTAAGCCCAGATAAGTTTCAGATATATGCTCATTGTTTGTCCCCTTCCTGTTTTTCAACCGCGGTGCGGAAATTTTTTGAATAAATGAAATATCCGAACAGTCCGCCTATAAGGATGTAAAGAATAGGACTGGATACAACCGGAATGTTCGACCAGATGAGCAGAGAGATTGCAATCGGGATCCAGGCGTTCTTCCACGATATTTTTGCGGATTTTGCAGTGGTGAACACCGGCGACAGAATCAGCGCCACCACGGCAGGGCGTATTCCTTTGAAGATGCGAGTCAGTGTCTCATTGTTTTTGATTGTATCCGGTGTCAGAAACATCGCGATAGCGAGAATAATCAGAAACGACGGCAGGATGGTGCCGAGGACAGCGAAAATTGAGCCCCAAATTTTGTTCAGTTTGTAGCCCACAGCTATGGCAACGTTGACCGCCATGATGCCCGGCAGTGACTGTGCTATTGCGAGATTGTCGATAAATTCCTCTTTTTCAAGCCATTTGTGCTTGTTTACAATGTCTTCCTCCAATAAAGAAATCATCGCCCAACCGCCACCGAATGTGAATGCACCGATTTTGAAGAACGATGAAAACAGCCTCAAATTAATATGCTTCATCAGATGTTTCCTTAAATTTACGACAAAGTTACGATTAAATTGTAACTTTGCTGAAATGATTAAAGACTTTTTTATGAAGAAACGAAGCGTATTCGTATTATTGATGGCTGTTGCGGCAGCCTTTATGCCGGTTGGTGCTGCAGATTGGCAACAGGATGTGCTTGGCGACGGGTATGTTGCCAAAACAATATCGATGTCCGACGACTACAGTGGCAAGGTGGTGTCGACGGTTGTCAAGAAGCAAGACAATCCTGCAACCGGCAAGGCTGTGCTTTATGTGCATGGCTATAACGATTATTTCTTCCAGCGCGAACTGGGCGACAGCGTAGTGGCTCATGGGTATGGTTTTTATGCCGTCGACCTCCGCAAGTATGGACGTTCACTTCTCGACGGACAGAATCGTTTCGAGGTAAAGAATATGAAAGAATATTTTGCCGACATCGATTCCGCTCTGAGTGTGATGGCTCGGGAGGGATATGACAAAGTGGTTCTTATGGGGCATTCCACTGGCGGACTTACCACATCGTACTATATGACTGTGCATCGTGCCGACCGGAGCCAGGTGAAGGCATTGGTGCTCAACAGTCCGTTTCTTGATTGGAATTTGAGCAAGTTTCAGGAGAAGTTTCTTGTTCCGTTTGTCTCAGTGTTGCCGTTTAAGAAGATGAAGATCAGTCAAGGGATGAGCCGTGCGTATGCCGAAAGTCTGTTGTCAAAATACCACGGAGAGTGGGACTACAACACCGATTGGAAACTTGAGGTGTCGCCGTCGGTCACCATTGGTTGGATTTCAGCCATTCACAAGGCTCAGCGTTTCTTGAAGAAGAAAGCCGACGTCGAAGTGCCGGTGTTGCTGATGCATTCCGACAAGAGCGTCTACGGCGACACGTGGACCGCCGAGCATAACGCAGGCGATGGAGTGCTTGACGTGAAAGATATTTCAAAATATGGCAAACGTCTTGGCGCGGATGTGACGGAGGTTGGGGTAGCCGACGGTCTGCACGACTTGATATTGTCGCGCAAGGATGTCAGGGAGTCGGTCTATAGAACAATTTTTGAGTGGCTCTCCACAAAAAAGATTGATTAAATCCAGCACGGGAAGAGCTGCTTGTTTCGGCGAATTCGTAAAAATGAACTTGGATGCGCCAAAATGTGCGATTCTCAAACACTTCTGCTGAATTTGTATTTCCTAATCCTTGTTGAATTCAGTCCGTCGGAGATGTCACGCACCGAGTCACATCCTGAGAACTGGCAGAACATCATGCTTATGAACAGGCTCCAGGTGTCGTAGCCATTGCAGTGCTTGTTCGTTTTTTCTTCACTGATAATTTCCCTTATGTTTTCTTTGGGCAGTTTGCCGATTGCTTGAGCGAAAAGTGTTATATTTGCTATGGAAGTAAATGAGGTGGTTCTCTTTGCTAAGGTAGTGAATTCTGCCTTAGCATTTACTCCATTTTTTTGTTTTTTATTCAAAACGTTTAGGACAACATTGTATAGTAATATTATCATGAATTATGACAAAGAAATTTGAAATACGAAATAGTACGGTTGAGTTCCTTACCTTTGTTGCAGAAGGTGAGGAACAAGGTGTACAAGTTTTATATAAGAATGAGACGATATGGGCAACACAAAAGGCAATGGCTATGCTTTTTGACTGCTCCACCGACAACATAGGACTACATCTGAAAAACATCTTCAAAAGTGGTGAATTAGAAGAAAGCTCAGTTACCGAGAAAAACTCGGCAACTGCTACGGATGGAAAGAACTACATGACAAAGTTCTATAATCTTGATGCTATCATTTCGGTTGGTTATCGTGTCAACTCTATTCGTGCCACTCAATTCCGCCAGTGGTGTACCTATGTCATTCGCCAGTTCTCTTTGCGTGGCTATATCATAGACAAAAAACGCATGGAGAATGGTTCATTTATCGGTGAAGACTATTTTGAGCATTTGTTAGCAGAAATACGTGAGATTAGATTGAGTGAACGAAGATTCTACCAAAAGCTCACGGATATATATGCTACAGCAGTTGACTATAATAAGGACGCACCAACCACACGCTTGTTCTATAAAAAAGTTCAGAATAAGATGCACTATGCTGTACATGGACATACCGCTGCGGAGCTTATAGTAGAAAGAGCCAATGCGGAAAAAGAACACATGGGATTGACTAATTGGGAGAATGCACCTGATGGAAAAATTGTAAAGCCGGATGTGAGTATTGCCAAAAACTATCTAAAACAAGTTGAACTTGAAGATCTGGGGAAACTTGTCAACTCTGTGCTTGACTTGGCAGAACGTATGGCAAATCGACACATACCAATGACAATGGAAGATTGGGCAAAACGTATAGACATTATTCTTGAAGCTGGAGGTGATGCCGTATTATATGATGCTGGGAAAGTCACAGCGGAGTTCGCTAAAAGTTTTGCCGAATCAGAGTTTGAAAAGTATCGTGTGATACAAGACAAATTATTCAGCTCTGATTTTGATAAACTCAATTCTTTACCTTTTGACGATGACGAGAATTGAAAGACCAAAGGATGCAAATTACCCTATCCTCCACAGCTGGCCTATTACAATGCGACAAAATAGGCAATGGAAATGACCGCATAAGAAAACACGGCAAGTAGATCCAAAGAGAAGCCCTTTCCCGAAAGGAAGACAAAAAAGTTTGGGACGCAGTCCGCTTTTGACACATCCTCATTTGCAATGACGACTTGTCGCAGAAGGATATTTATCCGTAATTAGGTTGACAAAATAACAGCTGTGGATTAGAATCCTACCGAGAGGGAGACGTTGAACTGGCGGCCTGTCAGGTAGTTCGGCACGGCGTATTGCAGGTTGTTGACGTCGGTGACCCAGTAGCAGCTGCTCACGTTGGAGATGCCGAGCAGGTTGAACACGTCGAGGCCTATGCTGATGTTCTTGAAATGACGCCAGAAATTATAGGGACGGATGCCGTCGGTAGGCGCTCCGACAAGTTGGTATTGAAAACCGATGTCGATGCGTTTGTAAGGCGGGATTCGCAGCCAAGCCACGTCGCGTGTCACTTGCGGCGGCGTCATTGGGAATCCGTCGGAGAGGATGCCGCGCAGACTGAATTTAAGTTTGGGGAATTTTGGGAAATAGTCGGTGAAAAACAGTCCGACGCTATAGCGCTGGTCCGTAGGGCGCGGCACTTTCACGCCGTTGAGCGTCTCCTGCGTCTTCATCAGAGAGAAACTTATCCATGAGTCTGTGCCGGGAACAAACTGTCCGAAGAGTTTGAAGTCGATTCCCGTGATGAATCCTTTCGAGGCATTCACGCCTGTATATACGAGTTTCAGGTTGTCGAGTTCGTAAGGAATCAGATTCGCGAGATTCTTGTAGTAAGCCTCCGCTGTGAGTTTGAACGGACGGTCCATTGCGCGGAACGTGTAGTCGCTGCCGAGAATCAGCTGGATGCTCCGTTGCGACTTTATGTTGCTGTTGAGAGTCTGATAAGAGTTGCCGTCGGCGTCGGTCTGCGTGATGCGGAATTCCTTGTAGAAAGGCGACTGATAGTATAAACCGCCGGCAAGACGCATTGCCACGCGGCTGTTGCGCTCGGGAATGAAACCGATGCTTATGCGCGGGCTTACGAGAAATTCTTTGTTGAAGTCCCAATAAGAGAATCTGATGCCTCCATTGACGGAGAACAGTCCGATTCCAGTCTGCCACTTGAAATTGTCCATCGCATAGAATGAAATCTTGTTGGTTTCCAAGTCGTTGTATGAACGCAGGTTGTAGACCATGCGCACGCGGTCGGAGAGATGCGGCACGGTGTAGCCTGCGGAGTCGCGCAGCTGCCATTCATTCGACCGGTCGTAGACTTTTTGGCGGCGGTATTCCAGCCCGTAGCTCAGGTTGTTGTGGTTCAGTCCGGTGTGGCCCTTCAATGCAATGTTGAAAACGCTGGCTTTCAGTCGGTTGCGGGCGTGTTCAAGATATTTTCCGACGCCAACCTCACCACCGATAGAATTGTCGCCATCGTTTGTTCCCGCGTCGTCGAGCCAATACTCTCCGGAGATGTCGTATGACACCAGCTCGTTTGTCAGGAATCCGGAAGCAAGCATTGTGAACGCAGTCGACTTTGACGGTTGGAAATTCAATTCAAGCGCACCGAAATAAGTCTCGAATTTGTCGTGTTCCTCGCCGTCGAAATATACGGTGAATTCCTTTACATTCTCAGATATTCCAAACGACGTAGACCGCGTTGTGGGCTTGAATTTATAATCGTTTGACGAGATGTTGCCAAGAAATGCCACGTTCCACTTGTCGTTGATTTTGAACCTGAGATTCGTCTGATAGTCGATATATGTAGGGTCGTACTCGCCTTTGGAGTCCATCGAGCTGAGCAGCGACGCGTTGCGCTTGAACCGGAAGCCGTGGAGCTGGGAGAATCGTCCCGTGTTGTGTCCCACCGAAGCCTCCGCGCCCATCAGACTTCCCGACAGAGTGCCCTCGAATGCCTCCGGTTGGCGGTAGGTGATGTCGAGCACCGACGACATGCGGTCGCCGTATTCAGCCGAGAAACCACCGGTTGAAAACTGGATGTTGCCCACCAGGTTAGGGTTTATGATGCTCAGCCCTTCCTGCTGTCCCGAGGAAATCAGCAACGGACGGTAGACCTCGATGCCATTTATGTAAACGCTGTTTTCATCGTAAGATCCGCCTCTTACGGAATATTGCGAGCTCATCTCGTTTTTTGACGAAACTCCAGCCACAGTCGACAGCATCGCCTCCACACCGTTGCCCGACACCGACGTGGTCTGTTGCAGAGCCCGGGCGTCGAGATTCTGCATTCCATCGGTCTGCTTGCGGTATTCCGTCACCGTCACCCCCTGCAGCTCGGTCGAGGCGTCGGAGAGCTTTACAGTCAGCGTGACGTTTCCTTCCGGCTTTATTAGTTTCTGATGGCGTTCTTTGTATCCGAGACAAGAGAATATGATTTCGACAGTGTCTTGGCGGGCAACAGTAAGAGAGTATCCGCCGTCGATTCCCGACATTGTGCCGATTGCGCTTTTTGCTACACGTATTGTGGCAAATTCAATCGGCTTGCTGTCGCTGTCGAGTACTTTTCCCGAAATATGAACCTGTGCAGCTACCGCAACAGGCATAATCAGCATCAATAGAAAAAAATATGTTGTTCTTGTTATGCGCATAGACTATAAATATACATATTAATAAACGCAGAAAACCAGGTTTAATTATGTGGTGGCGCATAAAAAAGCCCGTTGCGTGGCGGCAACGGGCTTTGTGGGGTCAGTCTCTGAATATTAGCAAGGTTTGCCTGTAATCTCAGAAACCACGTTTTTTATTTCTTGAGCTATGGCATTCGCCTGCTCCATTGTTTTCGCCTCAGAGTAGATTCGGATGATAGGCTCCGTGTTGCTCTTGCGCAAGTGTACCCAATATTCAGGGAAGTCGATTTTCACACCGTCGATTGTTGTCACCTTCTCGTTGGCATATTTTTTCTCAACAGCCTCAAGGATTGCGTCGACATTGATGTCGGGTGTGAGTTGAATCTTGTTTTTCGCGATGCAGTATTGAGGATACTCCTTCTTGAGCTCCGACACCTTTTTGCCTTTGTGGGCAAGGAGAGAGAGGAACAAAGCCACGCCAACGAGAGCGTCGCGGCCGTAGTGGCTGGCCGGGTAGATGACCCCGCCGTTTCCCTCACCGCCGATAACGGCTCCGCTGTTTTTCATCTGAGTGACAACGTTGACTTCGCCAACCGCCGATGCTGTGTATTTGCATCCGTGGCGTTCTGTCACGTCGCGGAGCGCGCGTGAAGACGACAGGTTTGAAACTGTAGCACCCGGAGTTTTTGACAAGATGTAGTCGGCCACAGCAACGAGAGTGTATTCCTCGACAAACATCTCGCCGTTTTCCATAACGATTGCGAGACGGTCAACGTCGGGGTCGACAACGAAACCAACGTCGGCGCATCCAGTTTTCAAGAGGTCGGAAATCTGAGTGAGGTTCTCAGGAATAGGTTCCGGAGTGTGTGCGAAATTACCTGTAGGGTCGCAGTTGAGCTCAATCACGTTGCTAACGCCAAGACGGCGCAGCAGCTGAGGCATCACGATGCCGCCAACCGAGTTTACGGCATCGATGGCAACCGTGAAATTGGCTTTCTTGATAGCTTCAACATCAACGAGGTCGAGGTCGAGCACGCTGTCGATATGCTTGCGTGTATAGGTGTCGTTTATAAACTCGTGTCCGAGTTTGTCGACTTCAGCGAAAGTAAACGATTCCGCCTCTGCGATGGCAAGTACTTCCTTTCCCTCGGCGTCGTTTAGGAATTCACCCTTCTCGTTGAGCAGTTTCAGAGCGTTCCACTGTTTAGGGTTGTGAGAGGCGGTAAGGATGATGCCACCGCAAGCCTTTTCCCAAACCACCGCCAATTCAGTGGTCGGCGTAGTGGCAAGTCCGATGTTTACGACATCGAAACCCATACCGTTTAGCGTTCCGACAACGATGTCCTTCCCCATCTCGCCAGAGAGTCGAGCGTCGCGACCCACAACGATTGTGTTAGAGCTTTTAGTTGTTGATTTTCGGATGAATGTAGCATATGCGGCAGTGAACTTCACAATGTTGAGCGGACTCAGTCCGTCGCCTGCCGGTCCACCGATTGTGCCGCGGATGCCAGAGATTGATTTTATAAGTGACATGATTATAAAGTAATGGTTTGTTAGTTTTTACTTTTGAAATATCTGATATTGTAGAGGTAAGGCACAACGTCGGCAATCTCCGAGTATGGACCCTTGCGGCTCTTTATCAGAAGGTTGATTTCGCTGTCGATGCCAACAAACGCCAGTGGCAACACAACTCCGTAGCCGTATTTCGTGTAGTCGTAGTTGGCTTCTTCGTTGGAAAATCTGAACGATGTGCTGCTGTATGACAAGTCACCGAAGTTGCCCGAAGGAGCATCCTCATATCCGGCGCTCCAGCGGTTGATGCTTATGCGTCCGAAGCGGAAATATATCGTCTCGCCCTCCTGAGCCCTGTTGTTTGTGCGGTCGCCCGCCTTCAACACCTGCATGTAAACGTTTCCGTTGTCGTCAATTTGGTAGTAGGGCGCGTCGGCACCCGTCTGAAACACCGTGTCGGCAGGAATCTGCTTCAGCACCTTCTGGTGCGCGAGGAAAGAATTTATGGATTTTTCCTCGTCGTCGAGCAACTCGGAGTAGCTTTTTGAATCCTTGCACGATGCGAGCAGAGCCAATGCAACCGGCAGAGCCATCAGTATGAAGTTTCTTATTTTCATATAGTAACGTTGTTTTCAGTTAAATCTCTCAAAATTTGGTGGAACGTGTCGATAGCACCTCTCAGCGGGCCGTGGTATTCGCCTCCTGCGGCATTGGCGTGTCCTCCGCCGTTGAAGTATTTGGCGCAAAGAGTGTTTACGTGGAAGTCGCCTTCCGACCGCATCGACACTTTCACAAAACCACGCTCCTCGCGGAAGAAAACCGACCATACCACCGTAGGGATGGCAAGCGGCATGTTGGCGAGAGCCTCCGTGTCGCCCACTTGATAGTTGAACTTTCGCAGGTCGCGCTTGTCGAGAATTGTCAGCGAAGCCTTGTGGGACGGGAACAAACGCATTTTTTCGGCTATGGCATAGCAGTTTAGACGCATGCGCGCCTCGCTGCTCGTGCCGAGAGTAAGTTTGTAGATGCGGTCCTTGTCGACGCCGCGTCGCACGAGGTCGGCAACGATTATATACAGCTCTGCGTGGTTGGAGTTGTAGGAGAAGTTGCCCGTGTCGGTCATCATTCCCGTATATATGCATGTCGCCACGTCAAGGTCGATCATGTCTGAATAGCCAATGGCTACAAGTATGCGGTAGAGCAGTTCGCAAGTCGACGTCATCTGCGGATATGACAAAATCGGGTTGCATATAGGCTCAGGGTTTATGTGGTGGTCAACCATCAGCTTGTTGCATTTTGCGTTGGCGACCAACTCTCTCATATCAGCAAGGCGCGACAATCCGTTGAAGTCGAGGCAGCAAATAAGGTCGGCAGCGTTGATTGTCTCGGCAGCCATCTCCGGGTCTTTGGCAAACGACACGATGTTGTCATATCCAGGGAGGAAAGCCATGTCTTCCGGCACGTTGTCGGGGGTGACAACGGTTGCCTTCTTTCCAAGTTTGTCAAGTATGAGTTTCAGAGCCAGGTTTGAGCCGGCAGCGTCGCCGTCAGGCGATTTGTGGCAAGTGACCACTACATTTCCGCTATTTTCAAGGGCTTCCTTAAACTGCGTCAGCAGTGTCGGTTCTATAATCTGTTCTAACATTCTTCTGTTTAGTAAATATTGAATTGCAAAGTTATGAAAATAATGCGACAAATATGGATTTCAGGGCATTATTATGCACTTGAAAAAATCCTAATATATATGTCAAAATACTAAAAGCCGGCGTGGTTTCTATTCTATTTTCATGACAAACGGGTAGGCCGGGAGGTCGTCGGAATTGTATAGATTGCCTTCGCAATAATTGCTTTGGCAATAGCGCACCGCCACAGGTTCTGTCACATTGTCGCATGTCACGACCAGCTTTCCTCCAGCAACTCTGCCGCTTGCCGGATGGAATATGCCGTCGGCTCCGGCGATTTGCAGGTCGTTGACAGCGTTGCCGTTGCATCGCAGCCCTTTGGCGTAGCTGAATTTCACAACAATGGCATTTCCCTTGCGTTGGCAAGACTTTGCCAAAGGTCCCATGTAGGGCACTTTGACGGAGTATTCTTTAGCCAGCACCCAGGCAGCGAGCCGCTTTCCGGCAGTCAGTTTGTCGCGAGGATGCAGGTCGAGGCTGTCGCCACGGTCAATGACCGTAGCCAGCCCGATATCCTTTATTCCGCAGTTTAGCCAGGTGTCCATCTGCGCCATGCGCAATTCCGCCGGTTGAGTGGAGTGGGGCGCCACCATCATGCAGTAGAACGGCATTCGCTGTTGCCACTCGTCGCGCCACGATCGCACCATGTTTGTAAACACCTGCGGATAGTCGGCGGCTCGAAACGCATTCGATTCACCCTGGTACCAGATGTTTCCCTTCACCGTGTAGCCGAGTATCGGCGACACCATGCTGTTCCACAACATGCCCGGCACTTTGTGCTCCCAATGTTTCGGTGCCATTTTTTCGAGAGAATATGGTAGAGCGGGTCGTTCTCCATAACGTCGCGCTTTGTCCACGATTCAGCCGGCGAGCCGCCCCATGCACAAGAAATCATACCTACGGGTCGGTGCAGACTGTTGTAAAGGTCGCGCCCCACGACAAATGCAATGGCGGAAAAATCATATACGTTTTCAGCGTTGCACACAATCCAACGACCGTTGCAGTCGGTGCGTGGTTTGTCGATTGACCGAACTTTGTCGACCTTGAAAAGGTGTATCATCGGATACTCGGCATCTTGTATGTCGGATTCGAAAGTGCTCATTCCAGTTTGCCATTCATTTTTTCTGCCCACGGGAAACTCCATGTTGCTCTGTCCGCTACACAGCCACACTTCACCGACCATAACGTTTTTAACTGTAACGGTGTCGGATGCCGAAGCGAATGTCAAAGCCTCGCCGTTGCTGTAGCCTGGGGTTGCAATTCTCAATTCCCAATGACCTGAATTGTCGGCAGTGGCTGAATACGTCTTGTCGCTCCAAGTCGTCGTCACGTCGATACACTCTCCAGGAGCGGCTGTGCCCCAAAGCTTTGCATTGCAGTGCTGCTGCATCACCATATTGTCAGAAATGATTGCCGGAAGCGAGATTCCGGCATTTGCGCCCAAAGCGCCCAACAGAGTAGCCGCCAACGCCAGCAGTCTGTTCGTTAGGGAATAAAAAGATGTCTTCATAGAACAAAAATAGTGCAAGCTGCGTTAAAAACAAAGTGAAGAAGGCTAATTTCGACTTTTTATAGAAAAGTAGGTGGAAATCGGTGTTTTTTTGTCTAATTTTGCACGAGAAAATAAAGTCAATAACAAATGAACTGCAGGAATTTTATATTGTCTACAATTGTGGCAGCCGCTGGTATGGCACCGGTGTCGGGCCACGCGTTGACGCTGCGCGAATGCTCGCTTGAAGCCACGCCGTCAGCGCCATCAGAAATAGTGTCGGAACGTAGCGGACAAACATATCTCACGCTTTCCGCCGACGGCAAAAACGTGGTGAGTTGCGACTATAAGACAGGACGTCAGGAAGCCGTGGTCATGTCGACGGCCAACCTCAGAGACTGCGACGTCAAGTCGTGGGACGGCTTCATCTTGTCGCCAAATGAGAAACTGATGCTTCTCTACACTGATGTGGAGCCAGTCTACAGGCATTCCTTCAAGGCATCGTATTATGTGTATGACATAGCCCGCAACAATATCAAGAAATTGTCGGAAAACGGCTTGCAGGAAATCCCGTCGTTCTCGCCCGACAGCCGTATGGTGGCATTCGTCAGAGACAACAATATCTATGTTGCAAAGCTTGACTACGGCACAGAGGTGGCTGTGACAAAAGACGGCAAGCGCAATGAGATAATCAACGGAGTGCCCGACTGGGTCTATCAAGAGGAGTTCGGAATGCTGAGCTCGCTCGCGTGGTCGCCCGACAATTCGATTCTGGCATTTCTGAAATGGGACGAGTCGGCGGTCAAGATGTATGACATGCCGCTCTATCGAGGCTCATGCGACGAGAAGCCGGAGTATAAATATTATCCTGGAAGTTTCTCGTATAAATATCCAGTTGCTGGCGAGGTCAACTCGAAAGTCAAGGTAATCAGTTACGACGTAGAGACCCGTGCGTTGAAGGAAATGAATGTGCCGTTGGATTACGATGGATATGTGAATAAAATTGAATTTGGGAAGACTCCGGAACGATTGATGGTCAACACACTTAACCGCAACCAGAATGAAATGAAGCTTTATGCCGTCAATCCACGGTCGGCAATGGCGAAATTGATTTACACCGACAAGTCGACAACATGGATTGACCCAGACTTGACATCGATGACGCGCTATTATGATTCGTTCTTCATTGTGGCGAGCGAGCGCGACGGTTTCCGCCATTTGTATCAGTATTCAAATGCCGGCAGCCTGATGAAGCAAGTGACAAAAGGCGATTGGGAAGTCACCGATTTCTACGGCTACGATCCGGCGACTATGCGCTATTATTATCAGTCGACGCAGACAGGCGCTCTTAACCGTGTGGTGGCTTTGGTCGACGCCAAAGGCGTGTCGACGATATTGTCGCCAAAAGAAGGCACAAGCAGCGCGCAGTTTAATGCATCGTTCACTTATTATGTGCAGAATTTCAGCGACGTAAATACTCCAGACACATATAGCCTTTTCACATCGAAAGGCAAGGAGGTGCGCGAGATAGAGGCAAACTGCGAATACGCCGACCGCTTCCGCAATGTGCCAGAAAAGACATTCTTCACGATGACAAGCGCCGGCGAGACGCTCAATGGCTATATGATAAAACCTGCAGGCTTCAACGAGTCGCAGAAATATCCGGTTATCATGTACCAGTACAGCGGACCGTGTTCGCAGCTCGTGAAAAACAAATGGAGCATAGATTGGCTCGACTACGCCGCCACACAGGGCTATCTTGTGGTTTGTGTCGACGGTCGAGGCACGGGATTCCGGGGCAAAAAGTTTGCATCGGTGGTCTATAAGAACTTAGGCAAATACGAGACAGAGGACCAGATTGCCGCCGCTCGCTATGTGGCGTCGCTGCCTTATGTCGACGCATCGAAGATAGGTATCTTCGGATGGAGTTTCGGAGGATATGAGACACTGATGGCGATGACCGCTCCCGGCAATCCGTATGCAGCCGGCATCGCAGTGGCACCGGTGACCGACTGGCGTCTCTATGACTCCGTCTATACTGAAAGATTCATGCTCACACCGCAGCAGAACTCCGTGGGCTACGATGCAAGCTCGACGCTTGGCAGAATCAAGAACCTCAAAGGCAATCTGCTGATTGTGTCGGGCACCGCTGACGACAACGTGCATATCGCAAACACGTTTGAATTTGTTTCGGAGGCAACGTCGCAGAACAAAATCCTTGACATGATGGTTTATCCTAATAAGAACCACTTCATCAACGGATGTGAGACGCGCTTGGCGCTTTATACGAAATTATTGGACTATTTCAATCGAAATCTGAAAAAGTAGATATTGAGCAAGAAACTACATAGCATCTGCAGTTGTTCGATTTCTGAAATCTGGAAGAACTACTCGATTGGGACGATACTCTTGGGCATCGTCCCAATTATTCCATTGCTCGGCGGAAACGGAACATTGCCGTTGACGGCGCTGATATTGGCGTTGCTGCTGTTCTGCTATGTGCGCCATGAACGCTTCAAGTCGTTGCAGCGTTGTGCGGTGTTTCCATATATCGCAGCGCGGATATTGCTTGTCTTTACTGTGTTCATGCTGCTTGTGGTGGCAGTCAGCATCACGTCGAGGCATACTCTCGGCGGTCCGTTGTTGGCAGCAGTGCAGAGCCGGGCATCGCTCTATGTGTCGCTTTTCAGCTTGATCGTGTTGTGGCTGATGTATCCTCGCATGTGGAGCACCACATTCTGTAGCGAATGCATGCTTAAACGGGGATTGCCACAGGAGCGCAGCGTTCTTGGGCATGTGTATGACAGAGAGAACGGCTATCTTGTGCGCCGGATGCAGGCGTTGTTTAGCACCATTTTCATTCTTACCGCAGCGTTCCGCATAGCGGAGGCATATTGGCAATTTTCCCCGTTTATCGTGAGGATGGTGTATATCTATATCCCGCTTAGCCTTGTGGTAGCAGACGCGGTCTATGTGCGGTCGCGATATTTCGTGTTGGGGAGGATAAGCGCGGAAAAAGAAAGGTCAACAATGCCGTATGGAGGAAAGTTCAAGCTTGTGCGGGTGCTGGTCGTCGATGATGGCGGAATGCTGCTGGCACAAGGAGAGAAAGGCCTTGACACGCCTTACAGCTGCTATGAGCCATACACGGAGCAGTTGTCGGTCGACACGGCAATGCGCCTCGTAGGCAGAGGGGTTAGATTCTGCTACAGCACCGTCGACACGATTAACCACCGCTGCATAGAACATTATCTGTGTTTCGTAGACAAGCGCGTCGATGTGGCGAATGCCGCATGGTTTGACAGGGAAGCCGTGGAACGGAAGTATGGAAACGAATTGGCACGGCTGCTGTGTGCCGAGCTGCATCGCATCTACACCGTGATGCAGACGAGCAAAGTTTATGATTTGAGCGGCAAGAAGCTTGTGGAGCTGGAGGGCTATAAGCCAAAGTTTGCTTTCCGGGAGTTGCGCACCACCGATGTGGATTTCAACGATAGCCGGTGGATGCTATTGTCGAGATTTAATAAGGATTTGACTTTTTTTGCCTTGCGCAGAGCGTGGTATCAGTATGTGGAGGGCTTGATTTAACAAGAAATTGACAAGATGGAATTGATAGCGATTGTAGGACCTACAGCGTCGGGAAAAACCCATAAGGCCGTGGCTTTGGCAAAGCGGATAGGCGGAGAGATTATAAGCGCCGACTCGCGCCAGTTGTACCGAGGCATGGATATCGGAACAGGGAAAGATTTGGAAGAGTATGGCACGGTTCCGTATCATTTGATTGACATCTGTCCTGCCGGATATAAATACAACCTCTATGAGTATCTGCGCGACTGCGACAAGGCGGTTGCAGAAATACGCCAACGGGGCAATCAGCCCATTGTGTGTGGCGGAACGGGTCTTTATGTGGAGTCTTATCTGAAAGGTGTGCGCTTGCCTGAGGTGCCTGAAAACAAGGCGTTGCGGGAGCGGTTGGAGGCATACACGCTTGAAGATTTGACGGCGATGCTTGCGGAAATGAAAACCTTGCACAATACCACCGACGTCGACACCAAGAAGCGGGCAATCCGCGCCATCGAGATACAGCGTTATTACATTGACAATCCCGACATTGCGCAGAAGGCAGAGCCTCATCCCGTTGAAAATGCGCTGATTGTGGGGGTAGACATCGACAGAGAGGCGCGCCGCCGCCGCATAACGGAGCGTCTGCATGCCCGGCTGGAAGAGGGAATGGTCGACGAGATACGTCGTTTGCTCGACAGTGGAGTGGCAGCAGATGATTTGACATACTACGGACTTGAATATAAATTTGTCACGGCGTATGCTACCGGGCAGCTGACGTATGACGAGATGGTGAGTCAGCTGGAGATAGCCATCCATCAGTTTGCCAAGAGGCAGATGACGTGGTTCCGCGGCATGGAACGCCGCGGCTTCAAGATAAATTGGCTGCCATACGATATGCCTGATGCGGATTTCGCCGAAGCCGTGGTGGGCATGATGCAGCGTCAGTAACAGTCAACTTTTATCGTGGCGGTCACGGCGCGATGGTCGGACAATTGAACGGGAAGGTCGATTACCCGGCATCCCGCAGCCTTGATGTTGTTGTTGGGCAGCATGAACAGATAGTCGATTTTTCTGTCGGGCACGTCGGCAGGGAATGTCGGTGCGGAATCTGAAATGTTGACCATCGCATTGCAGAATTTCTCCGCGCACGGCTCGTTGGGCGTGGCGTTGAAGTCACCGCCTATGATGGCGATGTCGGCGTGGCATGCGGCAATCTTGTCGAGCACAAAATCGGCTTGCAGCGCCCTTGTCTCAACGCTTTTCACGTCAAGGTGAGTGCATGCGAAGGCGACTTCAGGCATACCGTCAACCTCAAACGTTCCGAGCAGCAGTGCCCGTTGTTCTGTCTTCAGCGGATTCGGGAGCATGAACCGTTGCATCGACAAGCAAGGATAGCGTGAAAGGATGGCAATGCCGTAATAGCCGCCGGCAAAATTCAAAGTGCGTCCGAAATATCCGAACATATCGGTTTTCGCCGCCAGCTCTGAGACGATATTGCGCCCGTTCATATTCGGGGCATTGGCACGTTTTGTCATAACGTCCACTTCCTGCAGCGCTACGAAATCAGGATTTTGGGATTTTATCATCTCCGCAAGGGAGTCGATGGTGGTAAGGCTTCCGGCACGGATGTTGTATGTCATCACAACCAAATCCTTTTCAGCAGCGTCAACTTGTTGAAAAAGCACTGTCAGGCAAGCGACAATGCTTAGTAGAACGATTCTTTTGATGTTCATTGTTTACAGTAGTTTATGTTGTCAGTTGTCTTTTTGTGGCAGAAAATGACACGTCTGCCATTCATGCAGCCAAGATAAGAAAAATATTCCGGATTGGAGTAGAGCGGGCTGATAAACCAAGTGTAGATTCCCTCCCATTGTGTTTTGTCGCTGTTTTTAACTGTCGCGTCGCCGATGAGCTTGTGGTATGACTTGCTCCACGAGTTGCCGATGAATACAAAATCGTCGGGGGCGACAAGATGCCTGTCGCCGATACCTTTTTCAGTCATATAGGCTGCAGCATGGCATACGTCCGACTTCTCGATGAATTGATGAAACCGCGGCGCTGATTTGCGGGTAAATCTGTCGACCGAATCGACTGGTGTCCAGCGGCTGTATTTGCCGCCGGGCGTAAGAATCTCCGTTTCGCCGACCATCATTGACTGCATGCCGTAATATCGGCTGATCTTAAGGGGATTGACGTTGACGTAGCTGTGCGTGGCGCAGACTTGTATACTGTTGCCGCAGACGCTGTAGCAAATGGTTTCCGTGCAGAACTTCTTGTCGGGTTCCAATGGGTTGAGAAGAGTGTTGACCACGCGTATGGTGACGCACTCCGCATCGCCACGAAAGCCGTCGCCCAGCCGTTCGCCCCTCTCGTTATGGATGGATATGCTGTCGGTGCGGGCAGAAGGAGAACCGTCGGGGAGCAGATGGTTTCCGCCCGTCCAGCCGCTGTTTTCGATTAAAAAAGGTCCGATATTGTCGCTTGTCGCCTCATTGACGACAACGGAGTCGACAAGCACACGGCTGAACGTGTATATATGGTTTGCCATGCATCGGCTGAATTCATATCTGATGCTGTGGCAGCCTTCCAGCCGTGACTCTATAGCCAAAAATTCCCCATCCAAAGCCACTTTCATGGCTTTGGCGGGGAAAAATGATATAGCTAAAATTAGTGCAAGAATTGATTTATGCATATTTACTTGACATCAAGGTTCTTGTTTTTTCGGCGGTCGACTATTAATTTCGCCAATTCGTCCATAATCGCTTGATTCTCGGCCGACGGATTCTTTACCATATCTATCAGCGCCTTGCTGCCAGTGTAGTAGGCGATGGATGACGAGGCAAACACATTATGGCGCCGGAAAGCGTCGATATATGCCTGCATGCGGGAATAAGAAGAGTCGTCGGCATTGAACAGCGCTTTGGCATCGCACTCAAATTCCATTGCCATGCCCAGACTCAACGCTTCCTCACAGGCGTCGTCAAGTCGCGAGTCGGGGATAGACTTGTCGAAGAAATGGTTGGGCTGATTGTATGCGAAA
>OGHM01000430.1_pt1 | contig 22697 bp, 16 predicted proteins | sample 1571531 | NCBI WGS metagenome assembly OGHM01 (sample SAMEA2582031, study PRJEB24529) | metagenome | biome: Human gut stool | place: China | collected 2011 | reverse complement strand
AAAAATACAAACGGAAACGATTATTTATCTCTCGGTTACTACGATCAGGACGACTACCACATTCAAAGAGGAATTCGTATTAATGGTGATAGTCTCACCCAATATTGTAGTGAAAACGCCAGGAGTGCTTCAGCGTGGTTTGAAAGCAGTAAAGCTATCATGGCAGAATCATTTGCAACTGGTTCCGATCATCAGGTTGTAAACGAGCTCAACGGGGAAAGACTGAGAGAACCAAACGACGTTTTTAAACGTTATGGTCGAGCAATAAGATATGATTTTCAAGTGGACGATGCAAAATTTAGACGCGATAATGTAAAAGAAATAATTTCTAATTTATTCGCTAACAAAGTTGACGTTGACCATCCTGAAAATAAATACAAAGACTTTAAGGATCTCGAAGATAACGTTGAAAAAAGACTTCAAAATCGCCAGGCGAAATATCAAAATGAAATTAATCAACTATCTGCGCCAGGTGTTAATTTTGATGATATTTAAAATTATTTTTCCAGTTTTTTGATTTTTCAACGCCTGAATATCGGAAATAGTCAGTGACGAACATCAGTATTTTTACATCATTACGTCCGGGTCATTGTCGGTTTATCTCCTTTTACTTGTGGTAATTGAGGGATAACAACAAAAAAGGTGAGTTTTGCGACTCACCTTTTTTATTTGTTTCTTATTCAGAATCGATATCTTTTAAATCATCCTGAATCGCTTGCGCGTTCGGATTTTCCTGCGGTTTGAGTTCGCCGCCATTAGCGATGAAATCATGACGCTGGAAGTACGCTTCGCGCACCATAATATAAGGATCGGACGACTGACGCAGCAGTCCATCGGAATCCAACAACTGCGCACGAGTTTCTATCCCTTCAAGCGTCCATTTACCCACAGACATCGGCCAGGTCAGCCAGGAAAGAACCGGGTAAAGACCATCCGCCATATCACCACCGTCATCACGCAGCGTGAAGCTACCGTAGAACGGTAACTGGACGTAAGGCCCATAACCCACGCCATAATGACCAAGCGTACTACCGAAGCGGTGAGGTTCAGTCCGTTGCAGTTTCGGGTTCGCCATCCCTGCAACATCAATAAAACCGCCCATCCCCAAAATGGTGTTCAGGAAAAAGCGGGTAAAGTGGACCATCCCCTGATAAGGGTCGCCCTGCAAGAAGTAGTTAAACATCACCGCAGGGTCTTCAAGGTTGCCAGTAAAGTTGCTCAAACCGTTACGCGCCGGTTGCGGAACATAATCACGCCAGGCGACAGCGACCGGTCGAACAATATACGGGTCTAATACATTGAAGTTGAAGTTGTACATGGTGCGGTTGAACCCTTCTAACGGGTCAGAACGCCCTTGCTGATCTGTACCGGAACTCGCACACCCCACCAGAAGCGTAGTTCCCAGAGCAAGCGCCGACAGGCGAAGCTTCATAAATGTCTCCCTGTTTTTTTATGGCTTATGCAGTTTGCCATCCATGACGGAACGATACCGTATCCGCCTGTTTAGGTGTGGGCGATTGTAACAGCACGTCAACTGATGTCCAGACGCCCTGATTTGCTGATTTGATCATAGCCTGGTAATGCGCACTCCGCGGCGGTTCTATTCTAACTAACCCGATAAAAACAAACGTTACCATTTTTGCTATCTCAGACTTTCTCCCGCTGATTTTCAGACAAAAGCCGCTACGCTTTAGCAATACGTGCTTATTCAGGATTCGGCCATGAATGACATCAAGAAAGATAAGATTGATCGACACAGCGACGAACTCGAGGTGGAAAGCGATGAAAAGCTAACAGGGACAAAGATAGAGCTTGAAGAGACCATGGACAACGACAAAATTGATCAACACAGCGACGAAATTGAAGTTGAGAGCGAAGAAAAAGAGCGCGGCAAAAAAATAGAAATAGATGAAGACCGACTCCCCTCCCGGGCGATGGCAATTCATGAGCATATCCGCCAGGATGGTGAAAAAGAGCTGGAACGCGACGCAATGGCGCTACTGTGGTCAGCCATTGCGGCGGGTCTGTCGATGGGCGCTTCGTTACTGGCAAAAGGGATATTTCATGTCGAACTGGAAGGTGTGCCGGGCAGCTTCTTGCTGGAGAATCTCGGTTATACCTTTGGTTTTATTATCGTCATTATGGCCCGCCAGCAATTATTTACCGAAAATACCGTGACTGCGGTACTACCCGTCATGCAAAAACCGACAATGAGCAACGTCGGCTTACTTATACGGTTATGGGGCGTCGTGCTGCTGGGTAATATTCTCGGGACAGGTATTGCGGCGTGGGCATTTGAATATATGCCTATCTTCAATGAAGAAACTCGCGATGCATTTGTCAAAATCGGCATGGATGTGATGAAGAACACCCCCAGCGAGATGTTTGCCAACGCGATCATTTCCGGCTGGCTGATCGCCACTATGGTTTGGATGTTTCCTGCAGCGGGTGCGGCAAAGATTGTGGTGATTATATTGATGACCTGGCTTATTGCCCTGGGTGACACCACCCATATCGTGGTCGGTTCTGTTGAAATCCTCTATCTGGTGTTTAACGGTACGCTGCACTGGAGCGATTTCATCTGGCCCTTCGCACTACCTACTTTAGCGGGGAACATCTGCGGCGGCACCTTTATCTTCGCGTTAATGAGTCATGCACAGATTCGTAACGACATGAGCAATAAGCGTAAAGCAGAAGCACGCCAAAAAGCAGAACGTGCGGAAAACATTAAGAAAAATTATAAAAACCCGGCATAAATGGCGAGGGTTTAAGCAATCGAGCGGCAGCGTACTTACCCCGCACTCCATTAGCGGGTATACTCATGCCGCATTGTCCTCTTAGTTAAATGGATATAACGAGCCCCTCCTAAGGGCTAATTGCAGGTTCGATTCCTGCAGGGGACACCATCCTTGTGTTTATCCCTAAAACCACATAAAAACCGTAAATTAAATTCGAACTAGCAGGCCGAATAAGGCACACCAGGAACTCGTGGTTTTATTCATTATGAAGTGGTTTTTACCTGTTCTCTTAGCCAGGTAATAAACGCTTCAATTTTTGGCCACTGCCTGCCCGGTAATGTGGTGATGTAATAATGCTGATGGCATTTCACCGTCATATCGCCAAACGGCGCGACGAGCTCACCACTGGCAAGCCTTTTTTGTACCAGGCGTTTTCTTCCCATCGCCACCCCAATATGATTCATCGCGGCAATAACAGCTAAATCAGAACGATCAAAGCCAATTCCAGAAGATGTCGGCAAATTAACCGCATAATGTTGCGCCCAACTATGCCATTCATCCGTACCGGAGTCGTTGCTCCATGCCTGTCTGTCATGGAGCAACGTACAGTGGCTAAGGTTAATTACCGTGTTGGTTAAATCATGTCTTTGAGCGTACTCCGGGCTACATACAGGCAGGATTTCTTCATCCATCAGAAAGTGATGAGTCAGTTGCGCTGAGGGTGCGTCATCAAAATAGATTGCCAAATCGATTCCGGCACGTTGCAGATTGACATTGTCATTACCAGTGAGCACGGTGAGCGAAATAGACGGATACCGGCGTGTAAAGTCACCTAATGCGGGCACCAACCAGCATTGGGCGATAGAGGGCCGGGAATACAGAGTTAACGTTCCCGATAACTCCTGATTTTTGATATCCAGAATTTCCTGATTCAGGGTATCCAGCGACGATTTTAGCGCCCAATAAACGCGTTTCCCCTCGTGCGTTAATTCCACTTTGCGATGGGAACGAACAAACAACTGAATACCTAATTCTTCTTCCAGCTGATTGATACGGTGACTTACCGCACTGGGGCTCAGCGACAATTCCTCTGCCGCCAGGGCGAAAGACTGATGCCTGGCAGCCACTTCAAAAGTATGCATTTTTGATAATTGCCAGCCGTTAAGCAGCCGATTTCTTATTTCACGAAGGGGTTCCATAATCACCTCATTTTTCTATTAAGTGTAAAAAAATAGCGGCAAAATTTCAGCTGTAAGGTGAGCTAAAGTGAACCATATCTCAATTCACCTTCATTTTTAGATGTAAATCACTCCATTGATGCAATTTACCTCATGTGAAAGGCAAATTTTATCGTTTGTCAGCCTGCGTTGTTTTTTTGTCCAATATCATCAGGTTAATCACAGGGGAAGGTGAGATATGCACTCTCAAATCTGGGTTGTGAGCACGCTGCTTATCAGCATCGTGTTAATTGTACTGACCATCGTGAAGTTCAAATTCCACCCGTTTCTGGCGCTGTTGCTGGCCAGCTTCTTCGTGGGAACGATGATGGGTATGGGGCCACTGGATATGGTAAATGCTATTGAAAGTGGAATTGGCGGAACGCTGGGGTTCCTCGCAGCGGTTATCGGCCTTGGCACGATACTGGGAAAAATGATGGAAGTATCCGGGGCCGCAGAAAGAATTGGTCTGACACTTCAACGCTGCCGCTGGCTTTCAGTTGATGTCATTATGGTGCTGGTTGGCCTGATTTGTGGCATCACGCTGTTTGTTGAAGTGGGCGTCGTGCTATTGATTCCTCTGGCTTTTTCAATTGCCAAAAAAACCAATACCTCATTATTAAAGCTTGCCATTCCGCTATGTACCGCATTGATGGCAGTGCACTGCGTGGTTCCTCCACATCCGGCTGCTTTATATGTTGCCAATAAGCTGGGCGCAGATATCGGTTCGGTGATCGTCTACGGTTTGCTGGTTGGGCTGATGGCATCACTGATCGGTGGCCCACTTTTCCTTAAATTTCTGGGTCAACGACTGCCCTTTAAACCTGTACCCACAGAGTTTGCAGATCTCAAAGTTCGCGATGAAAAAACACTACCGTCATTAGGCGCAACGTTATTCACCATACTGCTACCCATTGCGCTGATGTTGGTTAAAACGATTGCCGAATTGAATATGGCGCGTGAGAGTGGTTTGTATATCTTGGTTGAGTTTATTGGCAACCCTATCACTGCCATGTTTATCGCCGTGTTTGTCGCCTATTATGTGTTGGGTATACGCCAGCATATGAGCATGGGGACGATGCTCACACATACGGAAAATGGTTTCGGTTCTATTGCTAATATTTTGCTGATTATCGGGGCCGGAGGCGCATTCAACGCCATTTTAAAAAGCAGCAGTCTCGCTGATACGCTGGCAGTTATTCTCTCCAATATGCATATGCACCCGATTCTTCTGGCCTGGTTGGTGGCACTTATTCTGCATGCTGCTGTGGGCTCCGCTACGGTGGCAATGATGGGGGCAACGGCAATTGTTGCCCCCATGCTGCCGCTGTATCCCGACATCAGCCCGGAAATTATTGCGATTGCTATCGGTTCCGGTGCGATTGGCTGCACGATCGTTACGGACTCGCTTTTCTGGCTAGTGAAGCAATATTGCGGCGCTACGCTCAATGAAACATTTAAATACTATACGACAGCGACATTTATCGCTTCGGTCGTCGCTCTGGCGGGCACATTCCTGCTGTCATTTATCATCTAAGCGCAAAGAGACGTACTATGGAAAACGCTAAAATGAACTCGCTCATCGCCCAGTATCCGTTGGTAGAGGATCTGGTTGCTCTTAAAGAAGCCACCTGGTTTAATCCTGGCACTACCTCATTGGCAGAAGGTTTACCTTATGTTGGCCTGACCGAACAGGATGTTCAGGACGCCCATGCGCGCTTATCCCGTTTTGCACCCTATCTGGCAAAAGCATTTCCTGAAACTGCTGCCACTGGGGGGATTATTGAATCAGAACTGGTTGCCATTCCGGCTATGCAAAAACGGCTGGAAAAGGAATATCAACAACCGATCTGTGGGCAACTGTTACTGAAAAAAGATAGCCATTTGCCTATTTCCGGCTCCATAAAAGCACGCGGCGGGATTTATGAAGTCCTGGCACATGCAGAAAGACTGGCTCTGGAAGCGGGGTTGCTGACGCTTGATGATGACTACAGCAAACTGCTTTCTCCGGAGTTTAAACAGTTCTTTAGCCAATACAGCATTGCTGTGGGCTCAACCGGAAATCTGGGGTTATCAATCGGCATTATGAGCGCCCGCATTGGCTTTAAGGTGACAGTTCATATGTCTGCTGATGCCCGGGCATGGAAAAAAGCGAAACTGCGCAGCCATGGCGTTACGGTCGTGGAATATGAGCAAGATTATGGTGTTGCTGTCGAGGAAGGACGTAAAGCAGCGCAGTCTGACCCGAACTGTTTCTTTATTGATGACGAAAATTCCCGCACGTTGTTCCTTGGGTATTCCGTCGCTGGCCAGCGTCTTAAAGCGCAATTTGCCCAGCAAGGCCGTATCGTCGATGCTGATAACCCTCTGTTTGTCTATCTGCCGTGTGGTGTTGGCGGTGGTCCTGGTGGCGTCGCATTCGGACTTAAACTGGCGTTTGGCGATCATGTTCACTGCTTTTTTGCCGAACCAACACACTCCCCGTGTATGTTATTAGGCGTCCATACCGGATTACACGATCAGATTTCTGTTCAGGATATTGGCATCGACAACCTTACCGCTGCCGATGGCCTTGCGGTTGGTCGCGCATCGGGCTTTGTCGGGCGGGCGATGGAGCGTCTGCTGGATGGCTTCTATACCCTTAGCGATCAAACCATGTATGACATGCTTGGCTGGCTGGCGCAGGAAGAAGGTATTCGTCTTGAACCTTCAGCACTGGCGGGTATGGCCGGACCTCAGCGCGTGTGTGCATCAGTAAGTTACCAACAGATGCACGGTTTCAGCGCAGAACAATTGCGTAATGCCACTCATCTGGTGTGGGCGACGGGAGGTGGAATGGTGCCGGAAGAAGAGATGAATCAATATCTGGCAAAAGGCCGTTAATAACGTTTCAACGCAGCATCGCAATCCTTTCCCTGGGTGAGCGATGCTGCCGATGGCGCAGACTTAAGATCCCCGGTCTTACCCGCTATAACCCCCTCCTTTTATCATCACCCAACGCCTTTCGCTGTAAACGGCGGTTTCGCAAACCAAACCAAAACCGTAAGTAAGATAAAAGCAATAGCCGCCATACGGAAAATCTCATTTGCAGAAATAGAAAGTGACTGCTGGGTTATTTCATTATTAATTTCATTAAGAACTCCTGAAAGCGAACCATAGTATTTATCCATAATTTGTGACGATGAATTAAACACGGGGTTAAATTGATCGATGGTTGCTGTCAACTGACTATGGTGTAACGATTCGCGTCGTCCCCACAGCGTCATTGTCAACGACGTACCAACTGATCCTGACAAGGTACGAAAAAAATTACTCATACTCGAGGCATTGGCAAATTTATTATCTGGCAAGCCTGAAAACGAAATCGTTGTTAAGGGTAAAAAGAAACAGGCAACGGCGAATCCCTGAAAAAACTGCGGCATAATGATACCTGTAAAATCAATCGTTGGCATAAATGTCACAGAACGCCAGTAATAGCAAACCGCATACATCAAAAAACTGAATGTCACCAACACCCGCATGTCTATTTTGTTGCCATAACGTCCTATCAAAGGTGAAATTAATAGTGGCATGATGCCGATGGGCGCATAAGCAAGTCCGGCCCATATCGCATTATACCCCATCGTTTCCTGGAGTAACTGCGGCATAAGGACGATCGCTCCAGAGTAAAATAAATACGCGCATGTGATACTCACAATACCAATGGTGAAGTTACGGGACTTAAACAAACTGAGATCAAGAATCGGGTTCTCTGAGGTCGACTCCCAAATGACTAAAGAGATCAGAGAAATAACTGATACTACTGTTAATATTATTATCGTACTCGAGTTGAACCAATCCAGATCGCGCCCTTTATCAAGCATAATTTGCAAGCCACCAACACCGAGCACTAACAGGGTCAGTCCTGGTAGATTCATTTTGACCGGTGAAGTCTCAGTTTCTCTTCCTTTAAGTAAGGTTAAGCATAATGTCAGGACGACAATCCCCATAGGGACATTGATTAAAAATATCCAACCCCAGCTAAAGTTATCACAAATATAGCCGCCCAATATCGGCCCACATATCGGAGCGATAATCACGGTCATTGACCATAATGCCAGAGCAAATGTCCTTTTTTCTGGTGGGTAATTCCTTAATAATAAACTCTGTGACAGTGGAATTAACGGCCCCGCCATTAACCCCTGAACGACTCTAAAAAATATCAGCACATCAAGATTGGTCGATAAACTACACATTAAGGAAGACAGCGAAAAAAAAGTGACTGAAAGCAAAAATAACCTTAATTCGCCTATTCTTTGTGCCAGCCTGCCGGTAACAGGGATCGCAATGGCATTTGCTACACCAAACGAGGTGATAACCCAGGTGCCTTCGTCTGTTGATGCTCCCAGAAAGCCAGATATTGTCGGTATTGCGACGTTAGAAATAGTGGAATCCAACATTTGCATAAATGTCGCTAATGACAATGCAATAGTGACGCACCATAACGTCCCACCGGTTAATGGTGCCGGAGTTGATTTAGTGATTGCCATTAAAGTTGTCCATTATGCGAAATAATGTTGCTAATTTCTTTTTCTATCGGACTGGTATCGATAACTAAAGCCTTACTGGTATAAGCCGGCATGGAGGTCACGGTTGAAGCCAGCTCAGGCATCTCGGCAATGTCTTCGTTCTTCGTATCAATAGTTGCTGTCATCGATAAACCAATACGCAAGGGATGTTCCATGAGTTCTTTTGGATCAAGAGAAACTTCAACCGGTACACGCTGAACGATTTTGATCCAGTTCCCTGTCGCATTTTGTGCAGGTAATAAGGAGAACGCATTGCCGGTTCCCATATTGATCCCTGTCACCCGACCATGAAACACAACATTTTCACCATAAAGATCGCTGATAATATTGACCGATTGACCAATCCGTACATCCGTGAGTTGTGTTTCTTTAAAGTTGGCATTAACCCACATTTGACGTGCCGGTACGACAGCCATTAACGATTGTCCGGGGCTCACTGTTTCGCCGACCTGAACACTTCTCTGGGCAATATAGCCGGTAACCGGACTCTTAATATCCGTACGTTTAAGCGCCAACCAGGCTTCTTTAGTTGCATCCGCCGCTTCAACGACTTGTGGCTGACGGTTTAATGGTGTGTTCATTACTAAAGCTTTATTCGCTTTATAAGCCTGGATAGCGGCATTCAATGCCGCTTTGCTACTTATTAACGTATCTTTGGTATGCTCCAGCGTTTCTTTTGAAATAACCCCCTGCTTCGCTAACGGTACTCGACGGTTATAATCTTCTAAAGATTGTTGATACTGAATACGTGCTGAAGCGACTTCGGCACTGTATTGTTTATCCTGTAAGTATAGTTTATTCGTTTGCCGAACAATATTTGCCAGATTATTTTTAGCTTTATTGAGTGCGATAGTGGCATCAGTTTTATCCAGTGAAACTAAAATGTCACCCTGTCGAACGTAGTTCGTATCTTTATGATTAACGACAGTGACACTACCTGAGACTTGTGCAGAAATTGGATCTGCATTCCCCGTGACATAGGCGTCATCTGTACTAATCATGTCTTCTAATTCCATTGACCAATAGGCATAGGCACCTGAAAACGCAATAAATAAAACTACCGCCAATAAAGAAAAGTATTTTCTTCTGTTAGAATGTTTTTTATTTGAATTAATCTGTTCCACTATTATCTCTCATTTCTCATAGATGAAATTTATGAATTGAATGAAAAGAGCATTCATTCTTCATATCAAACACAGTGCATGTGTTGCACATTATCCCAGGAACGTTGGAGGCCTAATTTAAATGAGGTGCAAAAAAAACAACAGAGGACTAAACCGTGGCTTTTGCAATACAATTCTTACGCCTGTAGGATTAGTAAGAAGACTTATAGTGCCAACTTGAAACTATAAATCATCGGTACAATCCCTGATTTTATTGTTGACATTTCATTTATGCCGACTATTTATATGGTATACTTGTCGAATTATCTTAAAGGAAGCTCAGATTTTCTTATTTTTATTGAGAAAATGAGATGACGCCTTATGTCTGTATTACTACAGGGAGAAGGGAGATGCTTCATTGCAAAGGGAATAATCTATGAACGCAATAATTATTGATGACCATCCTCTTGCTATCGCAGCAATTCGTAATTTATTGATCAAAAACGATATTGAAATCTTAGCAGAGTTGACTGAAGGCGGAAGTGCCGTTCAGCGGGTGGAAACACTTAAGCCTGATATCGTCATCATTGATGTCGATATCCCCGGAGTTAACGGTATCCAGGTGTTAGAAACGCTGAGGAAGCGCCAATATAGCGGAATTATTATTATCGTCTCCGCTAAAAATGACCATTTTTACGGGAAACATTGTGCTGATGCTGGCGCTAATGGTTTCGTGAGTAAAAAAGAAGGCATGAACAATATCATTGCGGCTATTGAAGCTGCAAAAAATGGCTACTGCTATTTCCCCTTCTCTCTCAACCGGTTTGTTGGAAGTTTAACGTCCGACCAGCAAAAACTCGACTCCTTATCGAAACAAGAAATTAGTGTCATGCGGTATATTCTTGATGGCAAGGATAATAATGACATTGCTGAAAAAATGTTCATCAGCAACAAAACTGTCAGCACTTATAAAAGTCGCCTGATGGAAAAATTAGAATGTAAATCACTGATGGATCTTTACACATTCGCACAACGTAACAAAATCGGCTAACCACATGAAGTTTTTACCCTATATTTTTCTTCTCTGTTGTGGTCTTTGGTCGACCATAAGTTTCGCAGACGAAGATTACATCGAATATCGTGGCATCAGTAGTAACAACCGTGTCACACTTGATCCACTACGTCTGAGCAACAAGGAATTACGTTGGTTAGCGAGCAAAAAAAATCTTGTGATTGCAGTACATAAGTCCCAAACGGCTACGTTGTTGCATACCGATTCGCAGCAACGGGTTCGTGGTATTAATGCTGATTATTTAAATCTTTTAAAAAGAGCGTTAAATATCAAATTAACACTCCGGGAATACGCAGATCATCAAAAAGCAATGGACGCGCTGGAAGAAGGTGAAGTCGATATAGTGTTATCACATTTAGTTACTTCGCCGCCTCTTAATAATGACATTGCTGCAACCAAACCATTGATAATTACCTTTCCGGCGCTGGTAACCACCCTTCACGACTCAATGCGACCGCTTACCTCACCAAAACCAGTAAATATTGCTCGGGTAGCAAATTACCCCCCAGACGAGGTAATTCATCAATCATTTCCAAAAGCAACAATTATCTCTTTTACAAATTTATATCAGGCATTAGCATCCGTCTCAGCTGGGCACAATGATTACTTTATTGGTAGTAACATCATTACCAGCAGTATGATTTCCCGCTATTTCACTCACTCCTTAAATGTAGTGAAATATTATAACTCGCCGCGTCAATATAATTTTTTCTTGACCAGAAAAGAATCTGTCATTCTTAATGAAGTACTCAATAGATTTGTTGATGCTTTAACAAATGAAGTTCGCTATGAAGTATCACAAAATTGGCTTGATACAGGAAACCTGGCCTTTCTGAACAAACCATTAGAACTCACTGAACATGAAAAACAGTGGATTAAGCAGCATCCCAATTTAAAGGTGCTGGAAAATCCTTACTCGCCCCCCTATTCTATGACGGATGAAAATGGCTCGGTTCGGGGCGTTATGGGGGACATTCTTAATATTATTACCTTGCAAACAGGTTTAAATTTTTCTCCGATCACCGTTTCACACAATATCCATGCTGGAACACAGCTTAGCCCCGGAGGATGGGATATAATACCTGGCGCTATTTATAGTGAAGATCGAGAAAATAATGTTTTATTTGCTGAAGCCTTCATAACAACGCCTTACGTTTTTGTCATGCAAAAAGCGCCTGACAGTGAACAAACATTAAAAAAAGGAATGAAAGTTGCCATTCCATATTATTATGAGCTGCATTCGCAATTAAAAGAGATGTATCCGGAGGTTGAATGGATACAGGTCGATAATGCCAGCGCTGCATTTCACAAGGTTAAGGAAGGTGAACTTGATGCTCTGGTCGCGACACAGCTAAATTCGCGTTACATGATCGATCATTACTATCCTAATGAACTTTATCATTTTCTTATTCCTGGCGTTCCGAATGCATCGCTTTCGTTCGCTTTTCCTCGCGGAGAACCGGAACTTAAGGATATTATTAATAAAGCACTGAATGCAATTCCCCCAAGCGAAGTTCTGCGCCTGACGGAAAAATGGATTAAAATGCCCAATGTGACCATTGACACATGGGACCTATATAGCGAGCAATTTTATATTGTTACGACATTATCCGTTTTATTAGTTGGCAGTAGCCTTTTATGGGGATTCTACCTGTTACGCTCAGTTCGTCGTCGTAAAGTCATTCAGGGTGATTTAGAAAACCAAATATCATTCCGAAAAGCACTCTCGGATTCCTTACCGAATCCAACTTATGTTGTAAACTGGCAAGGTAATGTCATTAGTCATAATAGTGCTTTTGAACATTATTTCACTGCGGATTACTACAAAAATGCAATGTTACCATTAGAAAACAGTGACTCACCCTTTAAAGATGTTTTTTCTAATGCGCATGAAGTCACAGCAGAAACGAAAGAAAATCGAACAATATACACACAGGTATTTGAAATTGATAATGGCATCGAGAAAAGATGCATTAATCACTGGCATACATTATGCAATCTTCCTGCAAGTGACAATGCAGTATATATTTGTGGTTGGCAAGATATTACTGAAACGCGTGATCTAATTAATGCACTCGAGGTAGAAAAAAATAAAGCGATAAAGGCTACCGTAGCAAAAAGTCAGTTTCTGGCAACGATGAGTCACGAAATAAGAACACCAATAAGCTCTATTATGGGCTTCCTGGAACTTCTGTCGGGTTCTGGTCTTAGCAAGGAGCAACGGGTGGAGGCGATTTCACTTGCCTACGCCACCGGACAATCACTCCTCGGCTTAATTGGTGAAATCCTTGATGTCGACAAAATTGAATCGGGTAACTATCAACTTCAACCACAATGGGTCGATATCCCTACTTTAGTCCAGAACACTTGTCACTCTTTCGGTGCGATTGCTGCAAGCAAATCGATCGCATTAAGTTGCAGCAGTACGTTTCCTGAACATTACCTGGTTAAGATCGACCCTCAGGCGTTTAAGCAGGTCTTATCAAATTTACTGAGTAATGCTCTCAAATTTACCACCGAGGGGGCAGTAAAAATTACGACCTCCCTGGGTCACATTGATGACAACCACGCTGTTATCAAAATGACGATTATGGATTCTGGAAGTGGATTATCGCAGGAAGAACAACAACAACTGTTTAAACGCTACAGCCAAACAAGTGCAGGTCGTCAGCAAACAGGTTCTGGTTTAGGCTTAATGATCTGCAAAGAATTAATTAAAAATATGCAGGGCGATTTGTCATTAGAAAGTCATCCAGGCATAGGAACAACATTTACGATCACAATCCCGGTAGAAATTAGCCAGCAAGTGGCGACTGTCGAGGCAAAAGCAGAACAACCCATCACACTACCTGAAAAGTTGAGCATATTAATCGCGGATGATCATCCGACCAACAGGCTATTACTCAAACGCCAGCTAAATCTATTAGGATATGATGTTGATGAAGCCACTGATGGTGTGCAAGCGCTACACAAAGTCAGTATGCAACATTATGATCTGCTTATTACTGACGTTAATATGCCGAATATGGATGGTTTTGAGTTGACTCGCAAACTCCGTGAGCAAAATTCTTCCTTACCCATCTGGGGGCTTACAGCCAACGCACAGGCTAACGAACGTGAAAAAGGGTTAAGTTGCGGCATGAACTTATGTTTGTTCAAACCGTTGACCCTGGATGTACTGAAAACACATTTAAGTCAGTTACACCAAGTTGCGCATATTGCACCTCAGTATCGCCACCTTGATATCGAAGCCCTGAAAAATAATACGGCGAACGATCTACAACTGATGCAGGAGATTCTCATGACTTTCCAGCATGAAACGCATAAAGATCTACCCGCTGCGTTTCATGCACTAGAAGCTGGCGATAACAGAACTTTCCATCAGTGTATTCATCGCATCCACGGTGCGGCTAACATCCTGAATTTGCAAAAGTTGATTAATATTAGCCATCAGTTAGAAATAACACCTGTTTCAGATGACAGTAAGCCTGAAATTCTTCAGTTGCTGAACTCTGTAAAAGAACACATTGCAGAGCTGGACCAGGAGATTGCTGTTTTCTGTCAGAAAAATGACTAAATAGCGGCTCCCACAATGTTCAAATGTGGGAGCTATTTACCAGCACATCTTACATTTATGATGAGAACTCCTGGCGAATTTGTTCCCCATGCTGGTCGAGCGTTGCCGCTCCCGGCATAACATGCGGGTCCGCGCAGCCGCTGATTTTTATCGGATTACCCGGCATCATTATTCCCCCGGCTTCAATCAACATATTTCTCGCCTGAGTTTGTGGCAATTTAATGGCCTCAGCCACACTTAATAACGGCGCGACGGGTACACCAACTTCATGTATTCTGGCTAACCAAACTTCAGCTGCCTGCGTTTTTAACGTCCGCTCAATATATTGTTTAAGAATAGCCTGGTTTTGTACGCGTAAAATATTGCTGCTAAATCGGGGATCATTAACCAGTTCCGTAAGCTCCAGTGCCTGGCATAACGCAGAAAAAAGCTTGTCATTACCACAACAAATCGTAATCGGCTTATCCTGAGTATTGAAAACATCAAAAGGTGCCATGTAGGGATGGCGATTTCCCAGACGTTGTGGTGACTTCCCTGTCGCGATATATGCCATCAGACCATGCTCCAGAAAACTCAGCGTGGCATCAAACATCGCTATATCGACATGCGCCCCTCTCTGGCTCTTTTCGCGGCCATAAAGTGCACTCACTATTCCGCTGAATAAATAGACACCGCCGCATAGATCCGCAAGAGATGTACCAACGCGCACTGGCGGAGCATCAGGATATCCTGTTTCCATCATTATCCCGCTCATTGCCTGAATGATGGTATCGTAGGCAGGAGCATCTTTTAGCGGACCGGTATGTCCGAAACCTGACGATGAAGCATATATGAGGCGCGGGTTGATTTCTTGAAGCGTTTCCCATGAAAACCCCAGTTTTTCCATTGTACCTGGGCGAAAATTCTCAGCTAATACATCAGCTTGTTTGAGCATATTTATAAATATACTTTTATCGTGATCATTCTTTAAATCAAGAACCACACTCTCTTTGCCATGATTAATAAAACTGTAATAGAGTGACTGTCCATCCACATAGGGACCAAATGTGCGGGTATCATCACCATGACCCGGCGGCTCAACTTTAATTACCCTTGCGCCCATATTACAAAGAAGTTGAGTTCCGAAAGGTCCATTAAGGAAATGTGTCATATCGATAACTAATAAGCCTTCAAACGGGCCTTTGCTTTTATTATTTGTCATTTGCTTATGCCTTGAAAAAAGCCGAAGGTGAAAAGACACTTCGGCATTTATGTAAAATCAATAACATGATTAATTATGAAACCAGTCGACTGACATAAATCCACAAGGGAGCCGTGACGACAAAGCCCAGTACGCTCACAGCCAATGACGCTGTACCAGTACGGGTGTAGACATTAAACCGGCTGGCAATAATGATTCCGGAGAATGCCGGCGGTAATGCGCCTGCCAGTACCATCATCTGCAGATGTTCGCTGTTCAAATGACATGCCATACCAACGAAAAGCAGTGCCAGTGGCATCAGAATCAGGAAGGTGTTATAAGCAATTTCGGCACTGAACTCGAATTTATGTGCAGCCAGAGTCAACCCCGCAGCGAATACCGCTACCCCTGAGTTAGCCTTCGCAATCAGATTAAAGGTTGGGTCCCATGCTGCCGGAATTTTTACCCCAACCAACACCAGGATCGTTGCCAGAACAGGTGCCCATACTACTGGCTCCTTTGCCGCAGAAATTAATGCGCTCAGATTACTATTCTTCTTACCATCCGCTCCTGAAGAAGGATTCAGCAAATACAGACCAATAGGAATAGTAATTGCGTTAACAATAATAGAAATAATTGCTACCACTAAACCTGTTGATACGGAATCACCATAAATAGGATCGAGAACTGCAAACCCCAGGAATCCAATGGTAGGTGAACCTGCAATTAATGCACATACAGCTGCTTCTGCATGGGTACGTTTAAAAAATTTGTAGCAACCGAACCAGGAGAAAAAGAAACATCCGACAATAACCACAAGTGATACAAGGGTCAGACGAGTGTCCGCAAAAATCATTTCCCTGTTTGCCCGAGTAATAGATACAAATAGAGCCGCAGGAAGCGCGTAGTTTAATACCAGTTTATTAAATGCCCGAGCTTGATCTTCTGAAAATGTTTCTCGTCTGCCGCTAAAATAACCCAACAGCATGATTACGATAATAGGCAATAAATCGCCAATAAAAAATGTTAGCATAATAGTATTTCCGATAAGGGTCCCCTCACCATCGCATAATGAGTTGGCAAGAGGAGACGATGTCAGTATTTAATTACCAGCGACTTGTTTTGGGTTAAGTTTGGTAATATGGCCACTTTCAGTTCCTGCTGCTGGGTCGATGACCACATTTATAATGGTCGGTTTGCGCGACTGAATACCGGTGGTTAAAGCATGACGAAGTTCATCTGTCGTGGTGACGTTATAGCCAACGCCACGAAACGCATCCATTAATTTGTCATACCTTGCATGGTGCAACAGATCCGTTGGTGATGGTGCACCAGCGCCACTGAGATCAACACCGTCTCCTCTGTAGATGCCGCCATTATTAAAAATAACGATCGTCACCGGCAGGTTATATCGACAAATCGTTTCAATTTCCATCCCACTGAAACCAAAAGCACTATCACCTTCAATGGCGACAACCGGAGAACCAGAAGTCACGCTAGCACCGATGGCATAGCCCATACCGATGCCCATGACACCCCAGGTACCACAATCCAGACGACGACGTGGTTTATACATATCAATAATATTTCGTGCATTATCCAGGGTATTTGCACCTTCATTAACTAAATAAATATCCTGGTTCTCGCGCAATACGTCGCGCACAGCACTTAATGCATTAAAGTAATTTAATGGTTGAGTATCTGTACTTAATTTTTCATGCATTTTTTGTGCATTTTGCTGCTTGTGGATATTTAAAATATCGCGCCATACCAGTGGAGTCGTAAATGTGTTTTGTTTCAGTTCTGCCAGCATACCTTGCATACTGGATGCAATATCACCAACGACTGGCACAGCAATGGGGCGGTTGCTGTCAATTTCCTGCGGTTCAATATCCAGTTGAATAAACTGTGTATCTGCCGCCCATCCTTTTTTACCGTGTGCCAATAACCAATTCAGTCGTGCACCAACAAGCATGACAACGTCAGCATTTGCCAGGGCAAACGAACGCGCAGCTGCCGCAGAAAGTGGATGCGTATCTTCAAGGATCCCTTTCGCCATAGACATTGGCAGGAATGGAATCTGAGCACTTTCAATAAATTCACGAAGCTGTTCATCAGCTTGTGAATACGCCGCGCCTTTGCCAAGGATAATTAATGGCCGTTCAGCTTTTGCTAAAAGCGAAATTGCGCTAGTGACTGACTTCGGGCATGGCAATAATGCTGGCGACGGATTTTCAACTTTAACAATCGTGGTTAACGCTTCGTCTTTTTCCATCGTCGCGGCCAGGACATTTGCTGGCAAATCAAGATAAACTCCGCCAGGGCGACCCGATACGGAGACCCGGATAGCGCGCGCCAATGCAATGCCAAGATCCTGCGGCTGATTAACGCGAAATGCTGCTTTGGCATACGGTTTTGCCGCATTCATTTGGTCCAGCTCTTCATAATCACCTTGCTGTAGGTCGACGATCGCGCGGTCGCTGGAGCCGCTAATCATGATCATCGGAAAACCATTTACCGTTGCGTTGGCCAATGCGATCAAACCATTGAGGAATCCTGGCGCAGAAACTGTCAGGCAGATCCCCGGTTTTTGGGTAAGAAAACCGCTTGCCGCAGCGGCATAGCCTGCCGACTGCTCATGACGAAAACCAATATAACGAATGCCTTCCGCCTGGGCATGGCGTGCCATATCCGTCACAGGAATACCTACAACACCATAAATAGTGTCAATATTATTCTGTTTTAATGCTTCAACGATGATATGCATACCATCTGTCATTTGAAGTTGATCTGACATGATTAATAACCTCGAAATTTTTATAAATTGGGAGCCAGAAGCCCCCGTTAATATCAGATGGCGTGGTTTTGCTTCATTGCAGCAATTTCATCGTCGCTATAACCCAGCTCCTGCAATACAGCAGCGGTATGTTCACCTAATAGCGGCGCAGCTTTAATATCCGGCGTAAAGGCAGAGAATTTCATTGGACAACCAACGGTCAGATATTTTCCACGCAACGGTTGTTCCACTTCAACAACACTGCCACTTTGGCGCAAAGAGGGATCAAGTGAAATTTCTTTCATACTTAAAACCGGTGCACAAGGAATATCAAACTGAGTCAAATAGGCCACCGCTTCATGTTTATCAATAGTGACAGTGTATTTTTCGATTTCAGCAAAAATATCGAAAATATGTGGCTGTCGTGCATGGGCTGTACTGTATGCCGGATCGGTAATCCATTCTGGTTTGCCGATGGCTTTACAGGTGTTTTCCCAGTTTTGCTCCTGAATAGTGAAATAAATATAGGCGTTAGGATCGGTTTCCCAGCCTTTACATTTCAGGATCCAGCCAGGCTGACCGCCACCACCTGCATTACCACCGCGGGGAACTGCATCACCAAATGTACCATTCGGATACTGCGGGTATTCTTCCAGATAACCCAATTTATCGAGACGCTGCTGGTCACGTAATTTCACGCGGCAAAGGTTCAATACGGCATCCTGCATTGACATGGTGACTCGTTGCCCACGCCCCGTTTTTTCGCGATGCAGCAAAGCAGCAAGTAAACCGATCAGCAAATGCATTCCGGTGTTGCTGTCACCCAACGCTGCAGCGCTTACCAGCGGCGGACCATCCCAAAAACCCGTAGTGGATGCCGCGCCACCCGCTGCCTGAGCAACGTTTTCATAGGCTTTTACATTCACATAAGGCGAACACTCATCAAACCCTTTGATCGAACCAAAAATCAGACGTGGATTGATTTCTTGAATATGCTCCCAGGTGAAGCCCATGTGATCAATGGCCCCTGGATGAAAGTTCTCGACTAAGATATCAGCTTCGCGGATCAGCTTTTCCATTACCTCTTTGCCTTCCGCTGTTTTGGTATTTAACTCAATAGAACGTTTGTTACTGTTAAGCATGGTGAAGTAAAGCGCATCGATATCAGGAATATCTCGCAGCTGGTGACGCGTTACGTCACCAACGCCGGGACGTTCAATTTTAATAACGTCAGCGCCAAACCAGGCCAGCATTTGAGTACAAGATGGGCCAGATTGCACACCGGTGAAATCGAGAACTTTAATTCCTTGAAGTGGAGTTGACATAGCAATACCTATTAGTTAATTAAATATGTGTTAATTTAGCGTTTATTTAAGGCGTAATATCTTCTATAAATAACCCGCAAAATATCGTCGTAGCTGCACTCGATATTTTTAAAATCCTGTATCAAGTGCTGAAAATCATTTCATCGCCACTTCCAATTCCTTTCTGCATGGTAAGTAGTGAGGACGAAAAGAAGAATATGATAAATATTGATTCGTGGTAATCAGAGAGTGTCGCGACATTTGTGATGTTATTCTTACAACTGTAAGAAGCGCCGGTGATTTACAAGCAAGGGTATGATTACGCTTTTTAAAGCGTACCATAAAACATAACATAATAAATGATTTGTGATGACACGGGATTATTGCGGTTTACTTTGAGGAATATAAAATGCGAGTTTATAGCACCGCGAGCGCCAAATAATTTTATGACCACAACCTGTCGTATTGTGGTCATAAAAAATTGTCGGCTGGAGGGAGTTAAATCCTTTACCTCAATATACTGCCTGTCAGCATTAGTTCACAAACAGTGCTTCGCTATCGACGATGATTCCATCTTCCGCACCTTTAAGCGCCAGGTTTGCCTCGTAGTATTGCTTTTTATCAAGCAGTTTCTGCGCATCAGCAAGTGCATTACGAGTCTGTTTAAGTGGCATCAGATATTGGTTTTCCATTACGCCAACACCGGCCAGGCGAAGCTCTTCCATTGCGCCCTTTTTATCCCCTTTCGCCATTTTTTCGTTGGCAATTTTTATCGCGGCTTCTTTTTCGGGAGTTGCTACATAACTCTCAGAAATTCCGACAGATGCATTAATGACAATATATTGGTCATCATTGAGATTGGTCTTTTTACCTGGCTTAGCGAACTTTGCCCATTCGGTACTGTCATCTGACAGCAAAGCGGAAGCTTCATTGGTCAGTTCTTTTGCCTTTTCTGGATCGCCATGAAACAGAGCCAGGCGCGCTACCTGCACGTCACGCATCGCATATAAACCTTGTTCAGAGATACGCTCTGCTGCTGCCGTTTTCTGGGTTTGCTGAACTTGCTGAGTTTGCTGTTGTGCCGCTACCGGTGCATTATCAGCAGCCCATACAGTTGAAGATGCCAGAATTGCTGTGACCATCGTAGCCATAATTAAACGTTTCATACTTACCTCATTCTTTAACAGTTTTAGAAAACGCCGCCATCATATTGGGTGAGCATGAAATGAGAAATCAGAGAGCAACGGTCATTTTGAAAGGGTTATCTTACAGTTGTAGTTATTATCGCAAGAAGTATTTTAGTCTTACAATTGTAGGAATCTGCTTCCTGTCGCAGAGAACTATTCTTATGTACCACAAAGAGATGTCATTTATTATATCGATGTAAATATTGATTAATTATATGTAAATACAGCCATAACATCGTAGGTTCTCAGTGAACCATTTTCAGGATAACTTTCTATGAAAGTAAACTTAATACTTTTCAGCTTATTTTTATTGGTCTCTATTATGGCATGCAATGTTTTTGCATTTTCCATTTCTGGTGGTGTAAGTGAGAGGAGCTATAAAGAGACTGAAAAAACATCAGCGATGACGACCACACACTCTACAAAACTTCAGCCATCACAGGCGATTTTGTTTAAGATGAGAGAAGATGCGCCACCATTAAACCTCACAGAAGAAATCACGCCTACTTATCCGACAAAGGCGAATTATCTTATTCATCCTGTGCGATAGCGTCTGTCACATGGCAGGTGAACAATCATGTCTGATGCTGATGTGAACACCTGCCCAAATGAGCCATCCTGACCCACTATCGCCTGCCATACCCCACCATAAAGCGAATCATCAAGCCACAAGCCGGGGCAAGAAACATAAATATCCCCGTCACCAGTTCATTACCGCCAGTTAACCACATGGTGAAGTAATAAATGAGTGCAGCGAGGATCACCATGCCGAAGAAAGAAGAGACCGCCGATACCACGTTCAGTACCTGACCGATGTAGCCGCTTACGCAGACAATACACAGGGCGAGAAACATCCATAAATAAATCATAGCTCAACCTCCTGCCGCGCTAAAAAACCTGTAACTTCAGTCACTTTAATAGTAAGACAATCCTTAACCTCTGGCAATTTTTGCTAAGCATCAATGAAAACAGCATGTTAAATGCAAGACTGTTGTGTACGGAAAAATATTTACTTTGCACGATTAATAATCAGTAGCTGAAAGCAGTCAGCGAGTGATAAAGTACAGATACCGCATTCATGCTCCTCGTGGTTATGTCCTGACTAGTCTTTACACTCTTTACAGGAACCATTGTCGTACATGATGGCCCAACCAATTGAGTGTACCGCTGTCGACATGGAATCTTCTGCGATACAACAATTCGTATCTACAGAAGGTAACTATGTTTCCACAATGCAAATTTTCCCGCGAGTTTCTACATCCTCGCTACTGGCTCACATGGTTTGGGCTTGGTGTACTCTGGCTTTGGGTACAGCTTCCTTATCCTGTTCTCTGCTTTCTCGGCACGCGTATTGGCGCAATGGCGCGACCATTCCTGAAACGTCGTGAATCTATCGCCCGTAAAAACCTGGAACTTTGTTTCCCGCAGCATTCTGCGGAAGAACGCGAGAAGATGATTGCCGAAAACTTTCGTTCACTCGGCATGGCGCTGGTAGAAACCGGCATGGCATGGTTCTGGCCCGACAGTCGCGTACGTAAATGGTTTGATGTTGAAGGGTTGGATAACCTTAAACGCGCACAAATGCAAAATCGCGGCGTAATGGTTGTCGGCGTCCATTTTATGTCGCTGGAACTGGGCGGCCGCGTGATGGGACTGTGCCAACCAATGATGGCTACCTATCGTCCACATAATAATCAGCTGATGGAATGGGTGCAGACCCGTGGGCGCATGCGCTCTAACAAAGCGATGATCGGCAGAAATAATCTGCGCGGCATTGTCGGTGCACTGAAGAAAGGTGAAGCGGTATGGTTTGCTCCCGATCAGGATTATGGTCGTAAAGGCAGCTCCTTCGCGCCGTTCTTTGCGGTGGAAAATGTCGCCACAACCAATGGCACCTATGTTCTCTCCCGTCTCTCTGGCGCAGCCATGTTGACCGTAACGATGGTAAGAAAAGCGGATTACAGCGGATATCGTT
>OGHM01000417.1_pt1 | contig 23014 bp, 21 predicted proteins | sample 1571531 | NCBI WGS metagenome assembly OGHM01 (sample SAMEA2582031, study PRJEB24529) | metagenome | biome: Human gut stool | place: China | collected 2011 | reverse complement strand
TGCAGATTGTACTTTCCTGCGTTTTAAGCAGTAATCTGAAAAAGGAAACGCTGGTTGAAAGAATAAGGTATCAGGGATAGCAAGGCAGGAAGCAAACAAAGATGCAATATCTATCATACAACAGCAGGCAGATACAGATGATAATGCTGATTCGGATGCTGATTTTTATGATGACGTTATTGTACAGAGCGCATTGAATTGGATGGAAACAGATTGACGGCAGCAGTTAAAAACATTTGTGTTGTAAAAAGCAATACATGGTGGTACACTATAAGAAACAGGAGGTGCATACTATGGCAACAAAAACTGCAAATGTAACAGCGCGAATTCAACCGAATATAAAAGAGCAGGCAGAGGCAATTCTTGACAGACTTGGAATTCCTGTATCTGTATTCATAGATATGACTTACAGACAGGTTATTATGCGTGATGGAGTACCATTTTCACTAGATATTCCGGATAAACTTGTTACAAGAGATTCTATAACACAAGCTGAATTTGATACGATGATGCAGACCGGGCTTGCACAGGCAAAAAAGAACGATTCTGTATCTGTTGATGAGGCTTTTAATCAATTAAAGTCGGAGATATAGTGCATGAATGAATATGAGGTAAGGGTAACAAGGCAGGCATTAGAGCAGATGAAAGAGATAGTTCATTATATTTCAAATGATCTAATGGCACCGGATGCAGCAGATAATCTGCTTGACAAGATGAAAGCAGAGATTACTAAGTTGTCGAGTTTTCCGAAAAAACATGCCTTGATTGATGAAGAGCCATGGAGGACTGAGGGAGTACGCAAGATTGTTGTTAAAAACTTCCTGATTTACTATTGGGTTGATGATGAAAATAACAGAGTTCAGGTAACAGCAGTTATTTATAGCAGGAGAGACCAGATCAGGCAGCTAAGCAATATGGATATGGAGTAGTGGCTTAATCAATAAGGATTCTCAAATATGCAGAGAGCTTACAAATCAAAATAGCAAAATTGTTGATGTAAGGATCGTGTAGAGATACATGGTCCTTTTGTTGTGCAAATATAACAAAAAACAAACACAGATTTTGTGACGGGTTATACGCTTAACCTTTGTAAAATATATATTTCTGTTGTACCATATAATCAGAAGATAAGAAAAAAGGGAGATTGATATGGCACAGAACAGGGTTCGGATTGCGGATGTAGCAGATTCATTAGGCCTAAGTACAGCGACTGTCTCAAAAGTGATTCACGGCAAAACAGAAAAGATCTCGGATGAGACGGTAAAACGTGTCCAGCAGGAGCTTGAACGCTCAGGATATATCCCGAATATGGCAGGCATTCTGCTTGCCAGAAATAATTCAAGAATCATTGGTGTGGTGGTGAATGACAATGAAAAGTATGAAGGCAGGGTTTTAGAGGATGGATTTTTATGCACTTGAGTTTATGAGGTTTTTGCAGGGAAAAGGCATACAGATTCCAAAGGATATCCAGATAATAGGTTTTGATGACAACCTGGCAAGCAGAGAAAGTAATCCTGCGCTTACAACCATTCATCAGGAGGCGCCTCTTAGGGCAAAAACTGCAATTAAGTGCCTTGAGGCAATGCGCGATGGTGCGGAATGTGAGACAGAAATTGTGTTGCCAGTTGAGTTAATAAAAAGAGAAAGTACGAGGAAATTATAATGTCAAAGTTTATGAAATCATTGTGTAAAATTGCAATTCCGGTCACCTTGCAAAGCATGCTGCAGGCATCCTTTTCAATTGTAGACCAGATTATGATAGGACAGCTGGGAGAGACCAATATATCGGCAGTTGGACTATGTGGAAATTTTTCACTCATTTTTTCAGTGGTAATCGGTGCAGTGAGCACGGTTGCGGGTATACTGATCGCGCAGTTTATTGGTGCGGAGGATACAAAGGAGGCATGGTCCAGCTTTGGTGTGAGTCTCATTTGTGGAATTATGATATCAGCCTTGTTCCTGTTTGCAGCAGGAGTTTTTCCGTCGTGGATTCTTGGTCTGTACACAAAGGATTTGAGTATTGTAAATACCGGTGTGGTATATTTCAGGATTGTAGCGTTTTCCTATATTCCAATGGCAGTCAGCAATATTTTATCCTCATGGCAGCGCTGTAAGGAGCATGCCACGATACCGTTTTTGGCAAGCTTTGGGGCAGTTGCAGTAAACACAGGCCTTAATTATCTGCTGATATTCGGAAAATTCGGATTGCCATGTATGGCAATAAAGGGAGCTGCGGTTGCAACACTTATTTCGCAGTTGTTTAACCTCGTATTTATTGTTATCGGATTTATTTTATGCATCAGAAAGGATGGAGATAAACCGGTATGGTCATTGCATTTCAGTAAAATTACTATCAAGGATTATCTGGTCATGATTATGCCGATCCTAATCAGTGAGTTTTTGTGGAGCCTCGGACAGAATGTGGAGTCTGCCGTCTATGGTCATCTGGGCACATCAAACCTGGCGGCGTACACACTTACCTGCCCGATACAGGGACTTATCGTAGGAGCGCTTAGCGGATTGTCAGCGGCTGCAGGTGTGATGGTCGGCAAGAGGCTTGGCAGGAAAGAATACGATGAGGCTTACACAGAATCGAAGAAAATCATGTATGCAGGCTTAGCCGGAGCGGTAGCCGTGTCGACATTGCTCATTCTTCTGGCAGGAGTATATACCGGACTGTATCGTGTGGATGGCAGCGTAAAAGAGCTTGGAAAGATACTGCTTATTGTGTTTGCCCTGTATGCACCGATCAAGGTGGAAAATATGATACTTGGCGGTGGAATTATAAGAAGCGGCGGTAATACCAAAATCATTATGGTGATTGATATTGTTGGCACATGGTGCATCGGAATTCCACTGTGTCTGCTTGCTGCGTATGTATTTAAGTGGGGCATAGTTGGTGTGTACACGCTGCTTACCACGGAAGAAATATTCAGGCTGGTTGTATCACTTGTTATTTTTAAGAGGCGCAAGTGGATGATTAGTTTATCATAGAGATTTTTTATTACCTTAAATAACTTATCAAGATTTTTATTTTGCTTTTTTGCAAGCTTCAGATCTTTTCAGTGTGGGAGATCGGAAACTCTTTTGGGATCGTGGGAGTGATATTCGAAACAAAAATTCAATATTGCCGTAAAAAAAATACGGATATACTTGAACTTCTTTACAGATAATCATATAATAAAGAAAAAGAAATGGAAGGTGATTATCATGTTAAAGAAATTTAGTGTCGAAAATTTCAAGGGATTTAAGGATAAAATCACATTAGATATAGGAACACCCAGTAATTACAGTTTTAATTCTGAAATAATAGAGAATGGCTGCATAACGAAGGGAATTATATATGGTATCAACAGTTGTGGAAAGTCGAATCTTGGTTTGGCTATCTTTGATATCATTACTCATCTGACTGAAAAGCAAAAACTCCTGGGAAGTTATGATTTTTATCTGAATATGAGTGGAAGGAAATCTTTTGCGGAGTTTGAGTACACATTCGTGTTCGATGGACATGAAGTTGTATATAAGTACAGTAAAATGAATGTGAATTCCTTAAAGAGTGAAAGTTTGTCCATTGATGGAAAAGAAGTCATTTTTTTTGACTTCCTGACAAGAGATGGATTTACTTTGCTTGAGGGATCAGATACTTTGAATGCATCAATAAGAAATGAAAGCCCGATCTCGAGAGTGAAATATGTAAATAGTAATTCAATTCTTTCAGATAATGTTCAGAATCAGGTATTTAAGAAGTTTATTGATTTTGTCGAGAGGATGCTTTTATTCTATTCACTTGATAGCCGTGGATATGAAGGTTTTATGAACGGATCAGAGAGCATTGCAGAAGGAATTGTTAATAGTGGCAAAGTTAAGGATTTCCAAGAATTTTTAAAAGAAAATGATATCGATTATGAATTATATGGATGCGAGGTCGATGGAAGAAAGGCTATATATTGTCATTTCGACAATAAAGATGCTGACTTCTTCAAGATTGCTTCAACAGGAACCAGATCCCTTGCATTATTCTATTACTGGTATATCCGTATGGAAAAAGCATCATTTGTATTCATTGATGAGTTTGATGCATTTTACCATTATGAATTATCAGAGTCAGTTCAGAAGAGACTTAGAAGAATTAGCGATGTGCAGGTATTTACAACTACACACAACACAGACCTTATGAGCAATGATTTACTCAGACCAGATTGCTATTTCCTTCTTGAGAATAATAGCATAAATGCAATTTCAGAGCTGACAGAAAAGGAGCTTCGTCAGGCTCATAATCTTCAGAAAATGTATAAGGCAGGTGCATTTAATGGCAGATAAGGACTATAAGGCATTTATAGTTGAAGGAGAAGCCAGAGAACCACAGGTTATTGATAATATTTCAAGGGTGTTCTTTAAGCGTGGGAATTTAAAAATTATTACGCTTCCGGCCGGAGAAAATATCTATATGCTTTGGAAGAAACTCAAGGCGGATGATTTCGACACAGATATTATTGAGGTCTTAAGGGAAAGTAATAAGAAAATCAGAGAACAATTGGAAGGATTATCAAGAGATGATTTTTCGGAGGTGTTTCTTTTCTTTGATTATGATGTACATCAGACAAATTTGGGAAAGGCAGATGACGGTGATGTGATAAAACAGATGCTTGAAAGCTTTGATAATGAAACTGAGAATGGAAAGTTATATATCAGTTATCCGATGGTTGAAGCATTGCGAGATTTTGAAGCAGGTAAATGCGGAAATGGAGATAATTGCTTTGTAGAAATTAGTGATCTTGCTCAATATAAGAATATATCTTCGAGAAATTCACTGAATCCGCATTTTAGAGATTACAATATAGATGTATGGAAAGAAATCGTTAATGTTTTTTCAATGAGAATATCATGCCTGTTAGGAAATGCGGAAGTTATTTCTTATGAACAGTATTTAGATGAAGCAAATCCATATGATATATTTATGTGTGAACAGGATTTAGCAGGCAATAATAAAGTGTTTATTATCAGTGCTTTCCCGGAATTTCTTGTGGATTATTTTGGAATGAAACTTTGGAGAACATGTGTGAAGCATGCAAAGAATCAATTGGATATTTGTAATTGTAAATAAAGCAGGTGAATGATAATTATGAGCAAATATGATCCTTTATGGAAGTGGATCAATAAAAACAAGCCAGACGAATTTTTGGTGATGACAGGCATAGAGTATGGCAACAGCAGGTTGCTTTTCAGAACATGAATTTATCTGTATGATATGGTTATGGAGGTGACGACGATGGAGACAAAAAATATTATTTTGAAACTTCGTACTGAAAAAGGAATGTCACAGGACGAGCTGGCAGATAAAATTATGGTAACAAGGCAGGCAGTATCACGTTGGGAAAATGGAGATACCATTCCCAAGACGGATACACTTAAGCTATTATCGAAAGAATTTGATGTCTCGATCAATACGCTTTTGGGAGAACCCAGAAAGCTGATTTGCCAGTGAATAGGGAGGTATATGGATGAAAGATGTGTTTCTTGTATATGACAAGAGCTGTTTTTATGAAATCGTGATACTTAATTATTTTATGAGCTTTTCAAACTGCGACATGGTTTTCTGTTCATTGGACGGAAAGCCTGTTCGCACTATGGAAGGTTTTTCCGTCAATGTTGATATGCCTTTAGAAGCACTTGAAAAAGATCAAATCAGAAGTTTTATCCTTCCGGGCGGAAACATTGCTGAAATTGACACTCCAGAGGTGAAGTCGTATCTGCAAGCCTTAATGAAACGAGGGATTTTGATTGCCGGGATTTGTGCAGGAGTCGATGTGCTGGATCACGCTGGAATTTTGTGCGATGTGAAATCAACCCATTCCTCAGATGAAGATTGGGTAACAGATAAAAATGTGATAACTGCACGAGCAAATGCATATGTCGATTTCGCAGTTGAAGTTGCGAAGAAGCTGGATCTGTTCGCCAGTGAAGATGATCTTCAGGAAACAATCAACTTCTGGAAACATTATCAAAGAGTGCAGTAGTACGGAGGTGGCAGTGGAATATCTAAGGCAAATTACAGAAGATAATTTTATGGAAGCATTTAATTTGAAACTTGCAAACGGACAGGAACGCTTTGTTTCCCATCCAATTCGAAGCCTTGCACGGGCTTATGTTTACAGGAATCAATGTCAGCCGTTTGGAATCTATAAGGATGATACTATGATTGGTTATGTCATGGTGATTTATGATTATGATATTCCGGAATACGATATATGGCATATGATGACTGATGAATCTAATCAGGGACAGGGGTATGGAAGTAAGTTTGAGTTGTCAAATGGGACTATATGTATGTACTGTGAATGATTAAGAGGATATAAAAATTTCTGCTTGTCAGAGTGATCGTGGTATACTGCGGTATGCAATCGCTGTATTGTGGAAGGACAGAGGACTGTTTGCCATGTTGGATGCAATGTTTGCTGAAACTGCAGGCAGTGTACCTTTGTTGCTGTGTGTGATGCTTTGTGGTTTTGCGTCAATGAATTTCATGACAGCACCTTTTATATCCCTAGAGGGTAAAAGTCTATGGCTTCTCCAATCACTTCCTATAGATATCTGGAAAATTGATGATTCCGGCTTGACTTAATTTAACATCTCAAATATAATAATTGCATACATCAGAAAACGTTCACTCTTCACCGGATGAGTGGTTAAAGCGTCTGGGAGCAAATCGTAGGTGCAGTAATTTACACTGTAAGATTTGTTTCCGGGCGCTTATTTATTTTGGAGGATAGATGCAATATGAATAAGAAAAAAGAATTATTGGTACAGATTATGTGGGAGCTTGCGGGAAGCATCTTTTATGCAATAGGTATATATAACTTCGCCCTGCAGGCAGAGTTTCCTATGACAGGTTTTTCGGGTATTTCGATTATTTTATACCGGCTGTTTAATATTTCCATTGGTTTATCAACGGTCCTGCTTAATATTCCGGTTGCGATACTATGCTGCAAATTATTGGGCAGGAAATTTTTTGTCAGCTCAATACGATGCATGCTTTTGTCTTCTTTTATTGTTGACTATGTTGCGCCGTTATTTCCGGTGTATCAGGGCGACAGACTGCTTGCAGCATTGTGCACAGGTGTATTTTGCGGAATAGGCTATGCCATGATTTATACAAGAAATTCTTCAACAGGAGGAGCTGATTTTATCATCATGGCTGTAAAAGCATTGCGGCCTCATTTATCGATGGGCAACATCTCTTTTCTTACTGATGTCGGAATTATTCTGGTTGGAGGACTTTTGTTTCGGGATATTGACGGAATGATTTACGGCATGATAGTGAATATACTGTCTGCGGTTGTTATTGATAAAATGATATATGGTATGAATTCAGGCAAAGTAGCCTTTATTGTCACAAAAAACGGAAAGAGAATATGCGATGTAATTGATGAATGCAGTCAGCGCGGAAGCACTATTCTTAAGGCACAGGGAGGATATAAGCAGGACGATATTCAGGTAGTAATGTGTGCATGCAACAGTAAGGAAATGTACCAGGTGCGTAAATCCGTAAAAGATGCAGACCCGGACTCTTTTATTGTGGTTGTTGAGTCTCATGAGGTGCACGGAGAGGGCTTTAAAATGACAAATATTGGAGAAGCAGAGAACTGAAACATACCTGAAACAAATATAGTGTGAAGATTGTATTTTAGCCTGAAAAAAGCTATACTAATATAGTGATGTAGCGGTTTTATGGCTGAAATTATATATTTGGGAGGTAATTACATGTTAGAAAACTGGATTAAACCACAAATTCCGGAGGAGGAAGAACTGGATGAGCGCCTGCATGCAGCACGCTCTAAGCTGTCTGTGCTTCAGATGCAGATTAAGGAGCATGGACTGCCTGTACTTGTGCTGTTTGAGGGCTGGGGTACTGCAGGAAAGGGCAGTGTGCTGGGTAAGGTAATCAAGAATATTGATCCGCGATTTTTCAAGGTCGCAACCATGGACGAGCCGACAGAGGAGGAAGGACGCAAGCCTTTTTTATATCGGTATTTTGTAAAGATTCCGGCAAAGGGGAAGTTTGAGTTTCTTGATTCGGGCTGGATGGATGAGGTAGTAAAGGATGTACTGCACGACAAGATAGGAGAGAAGGAGTACAAGAAGAAAATTGAAAGCGTGAAGCGCTTCGAGCGACAGCTGACTGACAATGGTTATCTTGTTATGAAATTTTTCTTCCAAATCAGCCGGAAGGAACAAAAAAAGCGTATTGAGGTATTAAAGGAGAATAAGGATACCAGATGGCGTGTCAGTGGAGATGAAGACTGGCAGAATAAGCATTATGACAAGTGTATGCATGTGTTTGACAGATATCTGAATGATACAAATTCGCCTGCAGATCCTTGGTATATAGTTGATGCAAAGAATAGAAAATGGGCTGAGCTTCAGGTGCTGGAGACGCTGGTTAGTGGAATAGAGACAGCACTTAAAAACAGTAATCTTGCTGTGCCGCTGTTACAGAATGTGTTTGCGCTTGAGAAGATTCCAAAGCTTTCTGAGATATCACTTGATAAGGAACTATCTGAGGAAGAATACAAAAAGGAGCTCAAAAATCTGCAGTCTAAGCTTAGCGAGCTGCATAACAGGCTATACAGGCGAAAGATTCCTGTTGTCATAGCATATGAGGGCTGGGATGCAGCAGGAAAGGGCGGAAATATAAAGAGAATCACAGAGGCGCTGGATCCGAGAGGCTTTGAGGTGCATCCGATTGCAAGTCCGTTGCCAAACGAGAAAGCCAGACACTATCTGTGGAGATTTTGGAATCGTCTTCCTAAGACCGGGCATATAGCTATTTTTGACAGGACATGGTATGGCAGGGTTATGGTAGAAAGGCTAGAGGGCTTTTGCAGCGAGAATGAATGGCAGCGAGCCTACAATGAGATCAATGAATTTGAAAAGGAGCTGTCAGACTGGGGAGCTGTCATCATAAAGTTCTGGGTGCAGATTGATAAGGATACACAGCTGGCTCGATTTGAGGAACGCCAGAATACTCCGGAAAAGCAATGGAAGATTACCGATGAGGACTGGAGAAACAGAGAAAAATGGGATCTGTATGAGACTGCTGTAAATGAGATGCTAAAGAAAACCAATACCACTTACGCACCATGGCATGTGCTTGAGTCAAACGACAAGAAATATGCGAGAATCAAGGCTCTTAAGATTGTGATTGATGCGATTGAAGCTGCTTTGGATAATAAAACAGATAAAAAGTAAAAACAGATGTATATAAACAGAGATATATAAAAAAGAAGCCGGAATAAATCCGGCTTCTTTTAAAGTGTTGGTAAATTAATTTGGGTACAAAAAATGCGCCTCCAGGGGCTCGAACCCTGCACACCCTGATTAAGAGTCAGGTGCTCTACCAAATGAGCTAGAGGCGCAAACATCTGTGCGAATATCTGTGTCACACGGACAAATGATATTATACACAGGGTTTTACAAAAATGCAAGTACTTTTTTAAAAAAATTTTAAAAATTATAAAAAAGACTTTAAAACACTGAGTACTCCGTTTTCCCAGTAAGGCGCACAGGTGTGTTTTGCGGCTGCAATAACTTCCTGGCGGGCATTTGACACGGCGTAGCTTATACCGGCATTTTGAAGCATCTCAATATCATTCAGATTGTCACCGAAACAGCATACTTCGTCCGCAAGCAGGTCGAATCTGTCTATTAGGTATGAGAGTGCAGTCCATTTGCTGACACCCTTTGCGTTGCAGTCTACCCATTCCTTGCCGGCGGCTGCCAGGTGAGCTTTTTTATTCCATGCCGGAATGAAAACCGGTGTACACAGCTCTTCGCATTTGTCGGGATGAAAGACAGTGAATTTAATGATGTCATTTCTGTCAAGCCTTGTGATGTCATCAACCTCACGCATCTCAAAGCCGTATGAATCACGAAGCAGATGAAAGATTGGGCTGCCACCATCCTCTGCAAAGCAGAAATCAGGAGTAGCAGCAAAGTAATCGCATGCAGGCAGCTCATCGCGGACCATCCGGCACATGCCCTTCCATATATCCTCGTCCATAGGATAGGTTTTTAGAATTTCCTTTGGAGTGCGCACGACTGTTCCTCCGTCTGTTATATACAAAAGCTTGTGCTTTATTGGTGCAAACAGCTTAAATTCGCTTGAAAACTGTCTGCCGGAGCAGACTACAAAAATTATTCCTTTATCTATGAGTCTGTCGATGACAGACATGTACTCAGGATCTATGAGCAGTGTGCCGTCCTTTACAAGAGTTCCGTCTATATCTGTTGCTATTAGTTTTATCATTATTTATCTCCCCAGCGTATATCTTTTGAATATTCAACTATATCATTATAAGAAATTATAATCTCATATGCAAGGGACTTGTTGAATATTATGATTAAAGGGTCAAAAGGTATCATATTATTTTTTGTGGAAGAAAAAAATAAAAAACAGATCAAAAAACCAGAACATATTGAAAGTTTCCTGCTCATATTGTATCATAGTAATACTGGCTTCATCTTCAATGCGTTGAAGCAATAAAAACTAAGGGGACGATATTTACTATGATAGTAGCACTTATTGAAAAAGTTTATTCTTTTTTGTGGGGAGATCTGATACACATTCCACTGCCCGGCGGTGGGAGCGTGGGAATCTCCCTGCTTATAATTCTTTTAATTCCGACAGGAATTTATTTTACTGTAAGGACAAGGCTTTTACCAATCAGAATGTTTCCGGACATGATAAAGGCACTGACAGGTAAAAAGGAAAACAAGGACAGCCTGTCCACGTTCCAGACACTCATTGTCTCTACGGCGACGAGAGTGGGCATGGGCAATCTGGTTGGTGTTGGGGCTGCCATATCAGTGGGAGGCGCAGGTGCGGTTTTCTGGATGTGGATAACAGCCATTATAGGTTCATCCACGGCTTTTGTGGAGGCTACACTGGCACAGCTTCACAAGGAGCCGGATCCATTGTACTCAGGCTATCGTGGAGGTCCGGCGTATTACATACACCATTACTTTGAGGATAAATCAGGCAAAAAGAAAAAACATGTTATTATAGCTGTTTTGTTTGCTATATCCGGCCTAATCTGCTGGTGTGGCATAAGTCAGGTTATAAGCAATTCTGTCACATCATCCTTTGAAAATGCATTTGGTGTACCACCTATTTATACTACAATAATCCTGGTGGCAGTGGCTGCTGTAATAGTGCTTAGGAAAAATGCTACGGTAAAGGTGCTTGACATAGTTGTTCCTATCATGGCGGTGTGCTATTTTGTCATAACCATTTTTATCATAATTAAAAATATAGGCATGATGCCATCGGTTTTTTCAAGGATATTCGAGGAAGCCTTCGGTATCAGGCAGGTGGCTGCGGGAGGCTTTGGAGCGGTGCTCATGAACGGTGTAAAGAGAGGTCTTTTTTCAAATGAGGCAGGCTCAGGCTCAGCTCCATGCGCTGCAGCGGCGGCAGAGTGCGATACTCCTGTAAAGGCAGGACTGACGCAGGCGCTCGGTGTATTTATAGATACGATAGTGATTTGCAGCTGTACGGCAATGATCATGCTCACTGCACCGGAGAATATAGTGGCAGGGAAAGAGGGCATGGATTTATTACAGTCAGCTATGAGGTATCATCTTGGAGATTTTGGAGTTATTTTTATAGCAGTCACATTGTTTTTATTCAGCTTTTCCACTTTCCTTGGTATACTTTTTTATGCAAGGAGTAATGTTGCGTACCTGTTTGGGGATAACTGGATTTCACAGACCATGTACAAGGTGCTGGCTCTTGTTATGCTGTTTGTAGGCGGTATCGCGGCATACACATTTGTCTGGGATCTCGGAGATGTAGGAATCGGCCTTATGACTATATTCAATACAGGTATTCTCTATCTGATGGGTGGACAGGCAATAAAGGAGCTGCGAGTCTTTGAGGAGAGTAATAAAGCACAAAGCAATAGTCAATGCTCACAGCAGGGTGATAACGTAACGCAATAACAATAGGAGATATATAAATATGAAAAGAGAATCATTTAAATCACGTCTGGGATTTATACTGGTAAGTGCAGGATGCGCTATAGGCATAGGCAATGTATGGCGTTTTCCGTATGTGACAGGTCAAAACGGTGGCGGTATTTTTGTACTGTTTTACCTTATATTTCTGGTATGCATGGGACTTCCGGTGCTTACGATGGAGCTTGCTGTAGGCCGAGCCAGCAGAAAAAGTGCTGTGATGAGCTATAAGGCTCTTGAGAAAGAGGGCAGTAAATGGCATATTCACGGATGGATAGCCATGCTTGGCTGCTACATGCTCATGATGTATTACACAACAGTCTCAGGCTGGATGGTTGCGTATTTCTTTAAATTCCTAAAGGGAGATTTTACATCAGGCATGAATACTGATGACACGGCAGCTGCATTTGGAAGCCTCCTTGCAGATCCAAAGCAGATGGCTTTTTGGATGATAGTTACAGTAGTGCTTGGCTTTTTGGTGTGCAGCCGTGGTCTGCAGAATGGGCTTGAGAAAATCAGTAAATTTATGATGAGTGCTCTGCTCTTGCTTATCATTGTCCTTGCGGTGCACAGTATCACGCTTTCAGGGGCGTTGGAAGGAGTGAAATTCTATCTTATTCCAAATCTGGATGCGGTTTCTGAAATTGGAATAAAGAATGTCATAACAGCAGCCATGAATCAGGCGTTTTTTACGCTGAGTCTGGGTGTGGCCGCAATGGAGATATTCGGCAGCTATATGGGAAAGGACTGCACTCTTGCAGGTGAGGGTGCCCAAATATGTGCTCTTGATACATTTGTGGCTATAATGTCAGGCCTTATCATTTTCCCGGCTTGCTTCAGCTATGGGGTGGAGGTAGGCGCAGGACCAAGCCTTATCTTTATCACGTTGCCAAATGTATTTGTAAATATGCAGGGAGGCCGCATATGGGGCTGTCTTTTCTTCATGTTTATGACATTTGCCAGCTTTTCAACAGTCATAGCGGTATTTGAGAATATCATGTCGTTTGCCATTGATATGTTTGGCTGGTCCAGAAACAAGGCTGCGCTAGTAAATGGTGTGATAATACTTATTGCAAGTATGCCTTGTGTACTTGGATACAATGTGTGGAGTAATCTGCATCTCATAGGAGGCAGGGATGTGCTTGACAGCGAGGATTTTATAGTAAGCAACCTGCTTCTTCCGATTGGCTCCCTTGTCTATCTGCTTTTTTGCGTGACAAAGTGGGGCTGGGGCTTTGATAAGTATATAGATGAGGCAAATACAGGAGCAGGACTTAAGATTTCAAGGAAGCTTAAGCCGTATTTTCAGTTCATACTGCCGCTTTTAATTTTGTTTATTTTTATACAGGGATTGATATAGTTATGTAGTTTTTGAAAATCAGACAGGAGAGTGTAAAATATGATAGATCAGAATACCTTTATAGAGACAGTGCAGAGCGTGGCCGAGATTATCAGGACATCAGCGGAGCCGATAGGCAGAGATGAAATCATGTCTTATTTTAAGGATATGGAGCTTAATAAGGCGCAGGAGGATATGGTATTTGAATTTCTCATCACACCACATGAGCAGGAGGATGAGAGTGCAGGCGATTATGAGGATGAATCACATGAGGACGAATTACATGGGGACGAATCGTCTGAAAATGCTGCATCAAACAATGTAATATACTCAGAAGGAGATTCGATGGATGCCATAGCAGGTGGAAAGAATAATAAGGCCAAGCAGGATAATGAAGCTGAGCCTGATATAGACGAGGACAGCCTTATCCCGGATTCACCTATGTTTAGGATGTATCTTGAGGAGCTTGAAGAGATACCTGATTACACAAAGGCCGAGCAGGACGATATGTACAAAAAGCTGCTCGCAGGTGATGAGAGTGTGATACACACTATATCAAATTTCTGGCTCAAAAGTGTGCTTGCCATGGCAAAGAAGCTTGCCGTTACATCAGAGGGCTTTGAGGACGTAGTACAGGAGGGAAACATGGGACTTTTCATGTGCCTTACTGAGCTCTGCGGCTGCGGGGATGAGATAGATGTGGAAAAAGAGCTTCTGGATGCCATAGAGGAGTCTATGAAAGAGTGTATCAGGGAGCAGACCGGTGAGGATGAGAGCGAGAATACTGTGGTAGGAAAGGTTTCATTGGTAAACCGTGCAGTGGAGAAACTAAAATCCGATAAGGGGTTTGAGCCGAGCCTTAGTGAGCTTTCAGGCTACACCGGCGTGGATGAGGAAGAGCTTGAAAAGCTTCTAGAGCTTATCAAAAAGGCTGATGTGGAGAAAAATAAACAGGACAGTAAATAATCTGTGGCATTTGTAGATTTGTGTCATATATTAAACCATACCTGAATATATGAAAGGATGGAAAATATATGGCACGATTTACTAATCAGGCACAGCTTCGTTATGGCAACAATGTAGCCAATTCAAATATAGCAGTCGGAGAAATACTGGAGGTGCTTTCTGCTACGAAAACAGCAGTCAAAAACACCTACAATCAAAGCGATACAATAACATATGTGGTGAGTATCGTAAACTCCGGAAATACCGCGATAAACGGTCTGACACTTTCTGACAATCTGGGTGCTTATACCTTTAACACCAACACTCTTGTACCATTAACCTATGTGAATAACACCGCAAAATACTATACAAACGGCACACTCCAGGCAGCGCCTGCAGTAACCCAGGGACCGCCTCTTAGCATCACAGGCATAAATGTCCCGGCAGGTGGTAATGCAACTGTCATCTATGAGGCAGCGTTAAATGAGTATGCTCCTCTTGGCACAGAGGCATCTGTCACAAACACCGCTACAGTAAGCGGCACAGGAATCACTCCGGTCACAGCAGCAGAGACAGTAAATGCCGAGGCTGCACCAAATCTTGCAATTACAAAGTCTGTAAGCCCTGTTCCAGTGACGGAAAACGGTACACTGACCTATACCTTCAGGATTCAAAACTACGGAAGTGTTGCAGCTACCAATACCACAGGAGTGGTTATAACAGACACATTTGCTCCGGTTCTTAGTAATCTTACAGCGGCATTAAACGGCACAGCCTGGACTGCAGCTACGGATTACACTTACAATGAGGCGACAGGCACATTTTCTAGCACTGCAGGTGCAATCACTGTTCCGGCGGCAACCTACACACAGGATAGTACGACAGGAGCGTGGGTTGTCACACCGGGCGAGAGCACGCTTGTCATCACAGGAACCGTGTAGCAGCGGTGATTAATAAGGTTTAAGAATTGTTTAATTTGAGGGATAAAAGTTGAAATATTTATGCAAACTATGTAAAATAAATGTAGCTGTTTATGAATAAGATGATGAAGATAATCATCGGCAGTTTAAAATGATTAACCGGGGGATAAGACAAATGAATAATGCACAGTTAGTGATAGACGAAGTAAAAAAGGCAGTAAAGGGCAAGGATGATTGTATAATCAAGGCATTTGCTGCCTTTTTGGCAGGTGGACATATACTGCTTGAGGATGTGCCGGGAGTGGGAAAGACTACGCTTGCAGTAGCTTTTTCAAGGGCGATGGCTCTTGAGAATCACAGGGTACAGTTTACTCCGGATGTGCTGCCTGCGGATATACTTGGCTTTTCGATGTATCAGAAGCAGACCGGAGAGTTTGTGTACCGCGAGGGTGCAGTGATGTGTAATCTGTTTCTGGCAGATGAGATTAACAGAACAAGTCCCAAAACACAGTCTGCGCTCCTGGAGGTTATGGAGGAGGGAAATGTCACTGTGGATGGAATAAGCAGGAAGGTCCCGGAGCCGTTTATAGTGATGGCCACTCAAAATCCAAAGGGCAGCGCCGGTACACAGCTGTTGCCGGAGTCACAGCTTGACAGGTTTATGATATGTATGAGCATGGGATATCCTTCACATGATGCAGAGGTGGATATCGCAAAGGGCAAAAGTGTGAAGGCTGATGAGTATACGATAAAGCCTGTTATGAATGCACAGGGACTTGTTGAGATGCAGGGAGAGGTTGAGCAGGTGTTTATCCATGACAGTATTTACTCGTACATTGTGGATCTGGTTGATGCGACAAGGACAAGTCCGTACATTGAGCTGGGAGTGAGTCCGAGAGGTACGATTGCGTGTGTTAGGATGGCAAAGGCGTATGCGTATCTGAGTGGGCGAAGCTATGTCATACCATCTGATGTGGTTTCTGTATTTGCGGATGTGACAAAGCACAGAATCGTGCTAAATACCAAGGCGAGAGTATCACATGTATCAGAGCTTTCAGTGATAGATGAGATACTAAAGGCTGTTAAACAGCCGACAACTTATGTGAAAAAGGCGGGAAATCGTGATTAGTTTTTTGATAGGAATAATTACTGCAGCAATAGTTTTTTATATGTCGATGATATACGGTAATGCAGCGCTAGCGCTTTTGGGCAGCTTTATGTGTGTGTTTATGGTGCTGACATTTATAGCATTGCTTGTAAAGGCACACCGGGCAGTGGCAGCTATAAGCATTCCGATAGCTATCGCCACACAGGACGAGAGTATCAGGGTATGCCTTTCCTGCCGGCTGAAAGAGACTGATTTCGATGGTGTTAAATACCGTGTAACGGTGAAAAATAATTTATCCGGCGAAAAAAGTACAAAATGGCTGTCAGGAGGCAGTGATTTTTTGTACAGCGTAAACCTATGCGGCAATTATGAATTTGAGCTTGTAAGGATAAAGCTATATGATTTTTCGAGGCTTTTTTATGTCACGAAAAGAGTTAAAAAATATGCAAATGTTGAGGTGATGCCGCAGATTGATGAGATTCCTGTGAGGATAACTGACAGAGTGAGAAATTTCTTTGGGGATTCTGATATCTATGATGATATAAGACCCGGGTATGATCCGTCGGAGCTGTTTGATGTCAGAGAATTTCAAAACTGTGACAGGCTGCAGAGCGTGCACTGGAAGCTTTCTGCAAGGACTGATGAGCTTATGGTAAAGGAGAACAGCCTGCCAAAGGCATGTGCCGTGGCGATAGCTGCAGACTTCAGGGGGATAAAGAAAGGCAGACAGGCGGATTCTTTTATGAAGCTTCTTGTCTCACTTTCATTTTCACTTATGGATCAAAAATGCTCTCATTATGTGGCATGGTATGATACCTCAATAAACGATATTGTGAGAGCCAGAGTGGATGACGAGGAGGGCTTTTACATATTTTTGAACAGTTTTCTTAAAATAAAGCCGGATACAAAGACGGATGCAGCTTTTTTGTATGAGGAAAAGTACCGGGCAGAAAAGCTGGTGTGTCTGCTTAGCGTGGACGGAAGACTTCAGATAAAAAGGGGAGAGGAGATAGTTGGCAGAGCGGATGAAAAAAACGAGATTGTCATTTAGGAAAAGCAGATGGCAGAGATCTGACACAAATGAGATAAAGCCTGATTATAATAATGCATTTACAGTGCTTGGTGTCCTGCTTACTGAGCTTGCCAATGCTGCTGCGGCAGTACTTCTTACAGTGTGTGCAGTGTCTGTTGTGAATACGACTGTTTCACATGTGAGATGCCCATATTATGTGTATGTATGGCTGTTTATTTTTTCGGTGATAAGCGGCTTTATAAACAGGCTTACATCGCTTGACACAAGAAAATGGGTGCGCCATGCGATAAATACGGGTCTGCTGCTTGTATTTTTGCTTGGAGTGTTTATTGCAAACTGGCAGGCTGCAGAGCATATAAAAGACGGCTTTTTGTATGTAAAGGGCAGGTATCTTGAGATAATAAATGTGTACTATGGCACTTCATTTGTCTGTCCAAAGGGCGATAAAGCCTTTGCGGGGGCATTTGTTGGCTTTGTATCGTTTATAGTGATGCTTTTTCTTGTGACACTGGCGGTTCAAATTAAAAGAAGACGCATGCTTACATTATTTCCAACGCTTATGCTTGCGGTGCAGCTGTGCGTAGGCAAAAGCCCGAGCGTCAGTGAGGTTGTTATGCTCACGCTGTGTACACTCTGGTGTTTTATCGCAGATGGCAGTGCACGCACAATGGCCGGATATGACGCAGATGGCAGTGCACATGGCAATGAGACTTTAAGAATAGCGTCGGTATTTTTGTACATGGCGGCAGTGTCGGCAATACTTTTTATATGTGTATTTGCGTTTAAACCTCTTGCTGATACACTTGCCGATAAAAAGCCGCAGATGCTTGCCTTTCAAAAGGATTTGGAGGGCAGCGTAAAATCATTCTTCAGCGTGGGAATTGATTTACAGGATGGCACGGTTAGTAATCATTATCCAAGCTACAGTGAAAAAACAGTGATGACGGTAGAAGCAAAGGCAGGAGTACCTTCTAATATTTATCTGAGAAGCTTCTACGGTGATACCTATGAGAATGGCAGATGGATTAAAAAGTCTGATTTTTCCGGGATGGAAAAAGAGTATCATGATGCTTCAAGGATGACAGCCTGGCAGACTACAATCGGATTAGCCACGCTGCTTGATGGTTATTATGATGATGAGACCAATCCTGCCACCGAAAAGTATACAATCACGATGGAGAAGCTTTCCACAAAATACACCTATTTGCCGTACTGTATCGACCCATACAGTATAGATGCCAAGGGTGATATAGATTTTGACGAAGACTTTTTTATCACAAAGGATAAAGGAACAAAGACTATCGAGGTGTCGGCGTGTCCAGGCTTTTTCGATGGTAGTCTGGAAATGTCTATCCTTGAGCCTGAGCAGCCTCTTGAGGTCAACAATGATTTCTATGTGGCATACAATGATTATGTAATGGAAAACTATACTGCAAAGCAGGGCGGTGACGGGATTGTTGCAAAAGATGCGAAGCTGCTTCTTAGGGCAGGACAGCTCACAAGCAATATGATGTACACAGGCGATATAAGAGAAAGTGATGCCAACAGGATTGCGGCAGCACAGCTGGTGCAGCAGTTTCTGACATCAAAGGCTTTTAAGTACAGCAAAAATCCTCCTTCCGCAGGCGGCAAGGATGTGGTTGAAAATTTCCTCTCAAATAGCAGGCAGGGCTTTTGTGTGCATTTTGCATCGGCTGGCACCATGATACTCAGACAGATGGGCGTTCCATGCCGCTATGTAAGCGGATACTGTGCAAAGGAGGACAGTTTCAAATCCGGTGAAAATGATGAGGATATATGTGAGGTGAAGGATTCACAGTCGCATGCCTGGGTTGAAATATATCTGGATGATTTCGGATGGATTCCGGTGGAGATGACACCGGGATATTTTGAGTATGTGACAGGTGAGAATCCGTTTGACTATATTGGTGTCAAAGGAAAGAAAACAAACACCGGTGCTGCTTATAATGATAGTGAGCATATGAATGATACTGCGGCAGATGAAGATGCTGCAAATGAAGATACAAAAAATACAGATGCAGAAAATGATGACACAGCAAAAGATGATACATCAAAAGCTGCAGCAAACAGTACATCAGGTGATGGCAGTGAGAAGGCTTATGGTTCACAGTCAGGTGCGGATGAACATACAGATGCTCAGAACTCAAAAACGAGACTTCATATACCACCGGTGGTTTTAAAAACCTCACTCTGCGTGATTTTTCTGACTGCACTTACAGCCGTCATAGTTTATATCAAAAGGCGAAGAAATATTTTGTGGGAAGCAAGACTTGCAAAAAGGGTGAAAAAAGGCCGTTACAGCAGGGCAGCAATAATGATAAACAACCGCATCTACAAAGGACTGGGACATCCTTCAAAAAACAGGACAGATGAGCTTTATCTGGCTAACCTTAAGGAAAAATACTGCGGACCGGATTATTGCGGAATCCACTGGGACGAGTACATGCGCATCATACAAAAGGCTGTGTATTCATCAGATGGCATCACTAAGGAAGAATGTTTTATGGTGATGGAGACATGGAGGCGTCTGGAGAAAAAAGATATTAGACATAATTCACAAAAAAACATGTATAAAAACAGCATGATTAACAAAAAATAAATTCGAGGCGAAATTGTGTTGAAATGATAAATGTTCTGTGATATAAACTTAAACAGACGTGTTACTTTTAGGGAGGCATTTGTCGTACATAACTTTTAACAGGGTTAGTGTATGATAAGTGCCTCTTTTTTTGCCACTGGAGCATAAAAGAATTATAGGTGCAAATCAATACATACCCCGCATTTATAGGAGGAAAAGCTCATGAAAGACAAAATTTTTGGTGTCCTGCAGAGAGTAGGACGAAGCTTCATGCTTCCAATTGCAATCCTTCCGGTAGCAGGCTTGCTGTTAGGACTCGGAAGCTCATTTACCAACACCACAACAATTGAGACCTATGGTTTACAGTGGCTGCTAGGAGATAAGACTATACTTCATGCACTTCTTGTAATCATGAATGCGGTCGGAAGTGCTATATTCGATAACCTTCCACTCATTTTTGCGGTCGGAGTAGCAATCGGAATGGCAAAGAAGGAAAAAGAGGTGTCAGCACTTTCGGCAGTCATAGCATACTTTGTTATGAATGTATCAATCAATGCGATGCTCAAGATTTCCGGAAAAATCCTTGCAGACGGAAGCATTGCAAAGGATGTGCTCGATGGAACCATCACATCAGTATGCGGTATCCAGTCGCTGCAGATGGGCGTGTTTGGCGGAATTATCGTAGGACTTGGAGTGGCAGCACTGCACAACCGTTTCTACAAGATTGAGCTGCCGAATGCATTGTCATTTTTCGGTGGAACAAGATTTGTGCCTATCATATCAACAGTGGTATATCTTTTTGTAGGAATCTTAATGTATTTTATCTGGCCGACAGTGCAGAACGGAATCTATGCACTCGGCGGAGTGGTGACAGGAACAGGATATTTCGGAACACTTCTCTTTGGTATCATAAAGAGAGCACTTATTCCATTCGGACTGCACCATGTATTTTACATGCCGTTCTGGCAGACAGCGGTCGGTGGAACAATGGAGGTTGCAGGACATATGGTCGAGGGAGGACAGAACATCTTCTTCGCACAGCTTGCAGACTCTGCAAACATTGCACATTTCAGTGCCGATGCCACAAGATATTTCTCGGGAGAGTTCATTTTTATGATTTTCGGACTTCCGGGAGCAGCACTTGCAATGTTTAAATGTGCAAAGCCGGAAAAGAAAAAACAGGCAGGAAGCCTTTTGCTTTCAGCAACACTTGCATGTATGTTTACAGGAATCACAGAGCCTCTTGAGTTCTCATTCCTTTTCGTAGCACCGGCTCTCTTCGCAGTACAGGTAGTGCTCGCAGGAAGCGCATACATGATAGCTCATATTTTAAACATCGCTGTAGGACTTACTTTCTCAGGAGGATTACTTGATTTCTTCCTGTTTGGTATATTACAGGGTAATGAAAAAACAAGCTGGATGCTCGTGATTCCGGTGGGAATAGTATATTTCTTACTGTATTACTTTATTTTCAGCTTCCTAATAAAGAAGTTTGATTTTAAGACTCCGGGCCGTGAGGATGATGATACAGAGACAAAGCTCTACACCAAGGCAGATGTAAACGCAAGAAAGGCTGCTAAGGACGTAAAGTCTTCTGACGGAAAAGAAGCAGCTGCAGCAGACGAACTCTCACAGACCATATCACGAGGTCTCGGCGGCAAAGCCAATATCTCAGATGTGGACTGCTGTGCGACAAGGCTTCGTATCACAGTAATTGACCCTGACAAGGTAAACGATGCGCTTCTTAAATCAACAGGAGCATCAGGAGTTGTGCACAAGGGACAGGGCGTACAGATTATCTATGGACCAAGAGTAACAGTGATAAAATCAGACCTGGAGGATTATCTTGCGAGTGTGACAGAGGAGCACTTCGAGGATGATGCAGTAGAAAATAATACAGCAGGCACAGATGAAGCAAAGAACGAAAATGCAGCTTCGACCACTGATTCAACCCCCGCTTCTGATAAAGCACAGGGTTCGAATGTTGAAAAAGAGCCGACAAGCACAGTTATCATCTCAAGTCCTATGACAGGAATAGCAGCTGACCTCTCGACAGCGCCGGATGAGGCATTTGCAAGCAAAATGATGGGTGACGGAGCTGTAGTTACACCTGAGGAGGGAGTTGTTGTAGCACCTGAGGATGGAACGGTTTTATTCGTTTTTGATACAAAGCATGCTTTGGGATTTACAACCGACTCAGGAATTGGTATGATAATCCATGTAGGAATTGATACAGTAAAGCTCGAGGGTAAAGGATTTGATGTACAGGTTGAGGCAGGTCAGCATGTCAATAAGGGCGATGTGCTCATGAAGCTTGACCTTGACTACTTAAAGGCAAACGCCCCATCAGTTACCACTCCTGTCATCTGCACAGAGCTAAAGGATAATCAGAAAATCCGCCTCATCACAGACGGAGCGATTAAGGCGGGAGAGCCCCTCTACGCAGTTGACACCTACGAGAAGCAATAAGATGTCAGGGGAACGATATGTACAGAATCACAAAGGTCTTAAATCACAATACAGTGCTTGCGGTAAAGGACAAGAGCGCAAGAGAATATCTTATAGTCGGAAAGGGTGTGGGTTTTGGAAAGAAAATTACACAGTCTGTCGAGCCAACGGAAGAGGATTCACTGTATGAGCTGACCCAGACAAGGGACAGAGGTCCGGCAAAGGACATAGTAAAATCCATCGAGCCGGAGTATCTGGAGATTGCAAACACACTGCTCGATGATGCAGAGCATGAGTTTGGACATATAGACAGAAGCATATTGTTCCCTATGGCAGATCATATAGCATTTGCTGTAAAGCGTATGGAAAACAAAGAACAGATCAGCAATCCTTTAAACGATGACATCCGTGTGATGTTTTATAGGGAGTACAAGATAGCTGAGAATATACGCCATATACTAAAGGATAAAAAACAAATTGATATAATTGATGATGAGATCGGCTACATTACTCTTCATATTCATACATCCTTAAACAATTCAAAGGGATCGGATGCCATGGAGATGGCGGCAGCAGTTCGAAAATGCGCCACATTTATAGAGGAAAA
>OGHM01000407.1_pt1 | contig 23200 bp, 17 predicted proteins | sample 1571531 | NCBI WGS metagenome assembly OGHM01 (sample SAMEA2582031, study PRJEB24529) | metagenome | biome: Human gut stool | place: China | collected 2011 | reverse complement strand
CTTGTGGTTGCACATTAACACGTTTCAAATTTGACTCAATAGCTTTATATATTTTCTGTCCGTCTGTTTCTACTGTATCGCCTACCAAATTATCTATACTGAAACTTTTCTTTTCAATTTCATTCAATGCAAGCAAAATTCCAGATACAACTAAAGGTTTATCTATGTCTTTTAAATTTCCATAATTTCTTAAATCTTCGTGTAATGATGCCGCATCTTTCAATATTTCAGCAAGTTCTTTTTCTGTGTTTGTATCTTCCTTTAAAATTTCTCTCGTGTAGTATTCATCTATATTCTTTTCATTAAATGATATAAATGATTCTACATCTGGAAGCTCTCTATAATAATCTGTATCATCAACATATATTGGACTGATTTTGTGTTTCTTCTTATCTCCAGATACACCGATTGCAATTATCTTTTTATATGTGGTGTTCTTTGCTAAATGCTTTGCATAAAATAAAGCTCCATTCATAGCAAAATTTACAACTGCATTTGTTTCTAAACTGATAACACTACCATCTAAAAGCACATGTTTGTCTGTTTTTGGCTTATCTTCTATAACAATTATAAAATCCTTTACAACACCAACATATTCTGGAAAGCCTACATGCCCTGTTCCTTTTTTGCTGGCAGTCTTTAAAGCATCATCTATTTCTTTTATAGAACTTCCTTGTGGATCTAATTCTATTTCTGCATCTTTTAATAAATCATATACCCATAAATCTGTCTTTACTTCTTTTTTAGCCATCTATAACTATCTCCTTTGCCAATTTATATAAAATGCACAAAGTACAATTCTGAATGTAAATATATAGAGAATATTTTACCATAAAATCGAACCTTCTGCATTATCTTTTTTTGCGCTACACGCCTTGTACTTCGTACAATTCCCAGTCTACCGCACAAAAAATTTACCGAGCCAGAAAAAGCACTGGCATGCTAAATCTTTTTGTTTGGTGTATTATTATTTCTTCTGAATTTTTTATTTTCTTCTAAATTTTCATTTACCCTTTTTTTCATAGCTTTTAATCTCATTCTTTCTGCTATTAGTTCATCATCAAAAAGATCATACAAATAATCTTCAGCTACTTCTTTAGGCTTCATTGTCATTCTAAATGTCAATCCTGTTACAGTTTTTCTGTTTTCATCATCTGTACGCATTTCCATAGATTTTATTCTACATTTATTTATTTCTTCTGGTGTCATATTTTCTTCATTTCCATTTGTTAAATGTCTATATACATCATAATCACCACTTATTATAATATCTGTTTTTTCGTTAATTTCCGCAATAGCCTTTTCAAGTACATGCCTCTTTAAATCTTTATATTCTAAATAGCTACCTGTTTTTCCTACAATATCCCTAAAATTATCTAATGATAATGATGTTGGTAAAAATTGTTTCTTGTTAGCATCCCAAAATGATCTAAGATAGATATATAACAATTTTGAAGTTTCACTTTTAAGTTGTATTACCTGCCCTATTTCATAGGATGTAAAAAAGCAATCATAATTCATGAAAAATAATCTGGTTTTTTCATCCATACTTATTGTTAATACATTGTTTTTATATATTACATACGAAAGATAATTATAGCTTTCAAAACCATCTGATAATGATCTTCTTTTTGATTTATAAAGTGTAAATTGCTGTTTTTGTAAATCCCTAAAACAATCTAATATTGCATCTTTCTTCTCTTTTGGCATATCAAACCAGTCTGTTTTTTTGCCACATACTTTACAAAAGTCAATCATGTTGATTTTTATTTCATCTGACCATCCAGTTTTTTTACCTTCTGTTTCATCATCTTTTTCTACATCATATTGCTGTTTTGCAAGACAGCATAAAAATAAAAACAAATTAATTTGTGATGCATTTAGGTTTTTAAATGCATCGCTGTACCTTACTATATCATTGTCTACAAATGTGTTTTTTGTTAGTTGATATTTTAATTTTTTTGCCATATTCAACACCTCCAATATTAATATGACAGATGAAAATAAAAGTGGAAAATTTTTTTTATTTTCCACTTCAACCCCAACTTCTTTCCACCTATCACCCCAACTTTCTTCCACCTATATTTTTTTTTGACACCTTATAAAGCCAGTAATATTAAGCCTTCCAGCGTTTTGCTAAAAAAAGCCAGAAATTATTTTAGAATAAAATAATTAGAATCATATTATTAGAAATGTAAGAAGTATAAAACAGTACAGATAAATCTTGTAGTTTCTACTCACAACCTTTATATAAATGTTATGTACATATGCACACCAGTAGTTTTAAATGTACCGTCACACCTCACTTGATCGTCGATTGTATCGTTTCACGAATTAAATTCATTTAAAACAAGATTTCTGATGAAGTGAATACGCAGTCTCTTCTTTGCTCACGGTAACATTTCTTATGAAGTTAGTCATTTCCGAAAATCAATGAAATTAGTTTAGTGGATTCCCACTAACTAAATTTATTTGTAATGCCGCACTGCGCACATATCATTCATAATCTTATTTGTTAAGCAGTAAGGCATGATCTAAAGCAGGTAAAAATAAATGGTATGAACCATTTGTCATTGGATTTTCAATGCTCAAACATTTTGTTTGATTGTTGTTGCGTAGAAAAAATAATTAATCATGTTAGAGTATTAACTAATAGATTTACTATTTATATTAGTAACATTAATAAGAGAGTGAGTATTAACTAATAGATTTATTTAACTGTTATATAAAGATACATGATACCTTTATAGATAACATTAATGTATCTGTATTAATAAGATTAAGTAATAGTAATCATATCTTGATAGATTAAGAAGTATAAGAATATATCTATTTGTATGAGATAATTCTATTAAGAGATATTAAGTATATGGATTTATCAAAAAGCCAACTTTCTTCCAAAAATTAAAAAGAACCCCCGAAGGAGTTCTTTTCTGTATAGCCTTTTTATTCAATCATCTGGAAGTATCTAAGTGCATCTATAATAGATTCCCTTTTTTCAGCTGTTACTTGTGGCACTTTTGCCTTGCCTTCACCTGTGTTATAGTTTTCTCTTTCTATAATTCCAAATTCACGTTTTACTTGTGCTATATATAAATTTGTTACATGCAAACTATATTTATTTTTTACATATTCCTGTATTTCTTTATATGTTGCCTTGCTTTCTGCACTTGTTATGTCTAATTCCGACATATCCAATCTTACCCTAATTTCGGCATCTGGAGCTTTTCGGGACAACAAAATTACAGTTTCAACGTTATCCGTAAAAGGAAACATATCAAAAGGCTTACATCCCTTAACCTTATAGCCACCCTTTAAAAGCACCTCAACATCTCTTCTTTGTGTATCTGGATTGCACGAAACATACACAATCCTGTCTGGCTTTATCTTAAGAATAGCATTAAGGAACTCCTCACTGCTGCCACTTCTTGGCGGATCCATTATAACAACATCAGCCTTTTTCTTTACAGCATATTCTACCAGGAATTCGCCAGCATCAGCATTGACAAACCTTATATTCTTAATATTATTTATCTTAGCATTTTCTTCTGCATCCTTAACTGCCTCTTTATTAAGCTCAACACCTATAACCTGTCCAGCCTTTCCTGAGGCGGCTATTCCTATAGTTCCTATACCGCAGTAGGCATCTATGACTGTGTCCTTTTTAGTGATCTCTGCCATGTTTATTGCAGCCTTGTATAGCTTTTCTGTCTGCTGGTGATTAATCTGATAGAATGACGATGGGCTTATTCTGAATCTGTAACCACATAACACATCCTCTATGTAGCCCTTACCTGTAAGCACAATATTTCTAGGGCCAAGCACCATGCTTGTATTGTATGCATTTACATTCTGGACGATTGTATTAATCTCTGGATGTTTTTCCTTAAGTGCCTTTAGAAAATGTGTTTTAGATGGAAATGCGACCTCACTTGTGACAAGCACAAGCATAATCTCCTTAGTTGAAAAGCCCTTCCTTAAAAGGATATGTCTTATAAATCCAGTTCCCTTATCCTCATTGTATGGCTTATACTTAAACGACTTAAAAAGTTCTCTTAATGTAGCTATTATCCTGCTGCACTGGCTATCCTCCAAAAGACATTCTGACACGGGAACTATAACATGGCTGTTCTGTTCATATGTTCCTGTTATGATATTTCCATTCTTATCCTCGCCTACAACCGCATGCACCTTATTGCGGTAATATACCGGTCTGTACATACCTGTTATCTCATCTACAGGACATACTTCTTTAAACAGCTTATCTATATAATTCTGCTTCACCTTCAGTTCGTTATCATACTTCATACCGGCATAAGCACAGCTTCCGCATCTTTCTGCACTTTCACAGTTTATTACACGTTTCTTCTCGTCATATGAATTAGCCATATCTATTTTCCTTCCTGACATTGCTTTTCTATAATCTGCCTGACATTACTCCACAAGCTTTATATAACTTATATACAATTATAGCTGCCCTTTCGAGCAGCTACAAGTCACAATATTAAATTTCTTATCTGATATTACAGCCATAAGTATTATGCAATACTCTTACATAACCTCACTGTCATCACCATTACCAACAATCTTTACCTTACCTTCGTAAAGCTCTTCTACAGCGATTGAAAGTGGCTTCATATTATCTGCATTATCGATAAGTGGTGTACCAATCTGAAGCTTTCTTGCTTCTTCTGGTGTTAAAAGTGGCTTTGGCTCACCCTTTTTGCCATCTTTATCCTTTTCCTTAGGAGCATTTTCAGCTTCAATACGTGCTTTTCTGACCTTCTCTTCTATAGATCTTGCATCAATTATTTCTTTAGCTCTGGCTGCTGTAGCCTTTACTATTGAGTAACGGCTCTGTACTAATGGCTGCTCGCCCTCTTCTACCTCACTGTTAACAACTGCCATTAATTCTGAATATGATGGATGTATCATTATTATTCTCCTTTCGAATAAGCCTTAAGCTCTTCTTTTATATTATTAATTAAATTGATGTTATTAGCTGCCTTTCTCTTCTCACTCTTAACTATAGAATCTATAGTTTCAACACAGGCATCAACATCATCATTGATAACTATATAGTTATAATTCTCTACCCCCTGTGCCTCTTCACTTGCTCTTGAAAGTCTTGCCCTGATAGTAGCTTCATCTTCTGTTCCACGACCCACAAGCCTTCTTTCAAGTTCCTTTGCACTAGGTGGCATAATGAATAAAAGTACTGCATCCGGGAACATGCTCTTTATGTTAAGCGCCCCCTGTATCTCTATCTCAAGTATAACATTCTTTCCTTCTTTAAGCTGTTCTTCTACATATGCCTTAGGTGTTCCATAATAATTGTCCACATACCTTGCATATTCTATAAGTTCAGATGCTTCTATCATCTTTTCAAACTCTTCTTTTGATTTAAAGAAGTACTCTCTTCCGTCCTGCTCGCCCTCTCTTGGCGATCTTGTCGTTGCTGAAATCGATAAAGCATAATCGTTATGCTGTTCTAAAAGTCTCTTAACAACTGTTCCTTTACCAGCACCTGAGAATCCTGATATCACAAGCAGTAATCCTTTATCTTTCATCTCTAATCTCCTATCTGTGATCCACTTTATAAGCCAATCAATATATTGCTTCAACGCACATACATGCCTGAACCAAATATAAATATATACACTTACGCAAAAGTGTACAAGTTATTATACAGAAATCTTTCATTTCATGCAAGTATTTTAAAATATTTTTATTAATAATATTTATTAAATAGTAACTACTCAATATTCTGTATCTGTTCCCTGACTTTTTCAATCTCTGTTTTAAGATCAATAGCTGCATTAGATATCTCTATGTCATTGGCCTTAGACAGTGTTGTATTAGCCTCCCTGTTCATCTCCTGTGCTATAAAGTCTAACTTTCGTCCTATTCCACCATCCTCTGACAAGCATTGTCTTGCATGTGCAATATGACTTCTTAATCTTACTGTTTCCTCGTCAACGCATATCTTATCTGCATACAATATAACCTCAGCTGCGATCCTGTTTTCATCAATACTTGTATCAGCCAGCACCTCTGCCATCTTTGTTTCAAGCTTCTTTCTGTATTCACTTACTATCTGAGGACTTCTTTCTTCTATAAAGCCAACCAGCTCTTCCATGTGATCAAGCTTATGTAAAAGATCATTCTTTAAATTCTCACCCTCTGTTATTCTTGTTTTAACAAATCCCTCACAGGCTTCTTTAACCGCATCCTGTATGAAATTCCAGAGTTCTTCTTCATCTTCTTTGGCTTCCTCCATAGTTATAACCTCTGGATATCTTGAGAGTGCTCCCACTGTGATATCATTCCTGATAGCAAACTCTTCCTCCATCTGCCTGAATATATCCATATATTCTTTAGCAACTGCTGCATTATACTTAATATTGACATTGTTTTCTGAACTGTCTTCATAAGTTATAAATACATCAATCTTACCTCTCGAAGCATATTTTTTTATAACATCCCTTATTCTTGCCTCAAACACATTCAGCTTCTTAGGCATCTTTATACTTGCTTCTAAAAATCTGTGATTCACAGACTTCATCTCAACCATTATTTTACGGTTACCACTGGCAATCTCACTTCTGCCAAAACCAGTCATGCTTTTTATCATTATGATTCCCTCACTTATGTTTTATAGCTTATTATACCAATTTTACATATTCTAAACAAGTAACCTTATCATGTATTTTACATTTCCCAATCATTTTTCAGACATCATAAAAACAACCGGATCTGCAGTATGCTTATATATCACCCCTGTTGTATGCCTATATATCAAACTCGACAGCTTCCTATAAACATGGTATTATAAGCATATGATCAACAACAGTAAAACAAACAATATCATTATATTGATTTATAAATCATAGAAACGGAGCAATTATGGCATTTGACGGAATCACTATATCCAATATAGTACATGACTTAAACAATACAATACTCGGAGGCAGACTTTACAAAATAGCACAGCCTGAAAGTGATGAACTTCTTCTTACAATAAAGACAGGCCAAGGACAGTTCAGGGTAGTTTTATCTTCAAATGCATCACTGCCGCTTGCATATATAACAGATGACAACAAGCCTAGTCCTGCAACTGCACCGAATTTTGTTATGCTTCTAAGAAAGCATATAAATAACGGAAGAATAATCTCCATAACACAGCCCTCTTTTGAAAGAATAATAGACATTGAGATTGAACATCTGGATGAATTAGGCGACCTTTGCAGACGTCATCTCATCACAGAATTCATGGGCAAGCACAGTAACATCATATTATGTGATGATAAAAACAATATTCTTGACAGTATCAAGCATGTATCTGCACAGATGAGTTCTGTTCGTGAAGTACTTCCTGGAAGGACTTATTTCATACCAAATACTGCTGGCAAGCATAATCCTATGGATACCGATTACGAACGTTTTAGTACATCTGTACTCATCTGTCCTAAACCTCTTTCAAAAGCATTATGTCAGACATATACAGGTATAAGCACATGTATTGCAGAAGAAATATGCTTCCGGGCTCATATAGACAGCAGTAAACCTGCAAATTGTCTTGATATTGATGAAAGCAAACGTATTTACAATGCATTTGACAATATTATGAATGATGTTAAAGAAGGCCATTATGCACCTAACATTGTATATGACAACGGAAATCCTGCTGATTTCGCGGCTGTCAGACTTACTATGTATGATAACAATACACCTTTTGATTCAATAAGCAAATGTCTTATTGCATATTATCATGAAAAGGATGTCCGCACACGTATACATCAGAAATCAACAGATATAAGACGTATAGTTACTACTCATCTTGAGCGTTCTTACAAAAAACTTGACATACAGGAAAAGCAGCTCAAAGATACTGAAAAACGTGATAAATTCCGCATATATGGTGAACTTATAAACACCTACGGATATGGCATAACACCTGGTGCAAAACAGTTTAATGCACTTAACTACTACACCAATGAAGAAATAACCATTCCTCTTGATGAAACACTGACACCTATTGAAAACGCTAATAAGTACTTTGCAAAATATAATAAGCTGAAAAGGACTTACGAAGCCGGAACACGACTTATTGCTGAGATTAAAGATGAAATCATGTATCTTGAATCAATCATAAATGCTATAGACATAGCAACAACTGAAAACGATCTTAATAACATAAAGGATGAACTTGCAGTAACTGGTTATATCAAAAGAAGTGGAAAGTCAAAAAGCAAAGGAAATACACACAACAAACCTATGCATTACGTATCATCTGATGGCTTTGACATATATGTTGGAAAAAATAATATCCAGAATGATGAACTCACCTTCAAATTCGCCACTGGTGGTGACTGGTGGTTTCATGCAAAGCAGATGCCCGGTTCCCATGTTATAGTCAAAACAGAAGGAAAAGAATTGCCAGATAAGACCTTTGAAGAAGCTGCTGCCCTTGCTGCATACTATTCAAAGGGACGTGACCTTGAAAAGGTAGAGGTTGACTATGTATTAAAAAAAGAGGTTAAAAAACCTGCCGGTGCTAAACCAGGCTTTGTTGTTTACTATACGAACTATTCACTTATAGCCATTGCAGATATATCAGGTATCAGACTTATATCTGGCTAATACAGCATCTTAAAAATCAGGAGTTAAGTGTAATACGCAATAACATTTTACGTATTATACTTAACTCCTGATTTAGTCATCCTATAGCTTATGCCCTTTAACCCTGGACATAGCAGCCAATACTATGACACTTACAATATCTGCCACGACACACGCAGCATACATAATAGAAAACGTTCCTTTTATCTTATAAAGCAGAGTAATCATTATTATTCCAGCTGCACATGACATAAGGATAACTATACCTGCCACTCTTATATCAAGTCTGTCATTAACAGTAAGAACGATAAGTACAAATACAAAAATCACCGATACAACATACCTTATCAGGTACCACGTAAATGCTGCCTCTGTCATATCACATATTGTATTATCAATCGTAAGATATCCAAACAACGCCGGTGGATTCATCCAGTATATGAATGAAGCTATTATAACTATAACTGATGGCACCGCTATTTCAATCATCATCCTGCTTTTCATGCTTAATGTATTTATAGGCTTTAGCAAAATCGCAACACATGTAACTATAGTAAACAATATAAGCCATGACCAGGAAAAGAAGAATTTGCTTCCTATATAATAATCATTAATATACGCTGCCACTGTTCTTAAATTTTCATCCATTGATGCAGTCACAAGCCTTGATATTACAAGATTTCTTATAATCTCAAGGACAATAAACCCGCTAAGTGCAGGAAATATATATATAACCGCATTGTTAGTCATATTTTTTTCATTATATATCTTAATATGATTAATTGTACTGCTCTTTACCATTGCAAGCCCAAGCAAAGAAAGAATAATAATCAGAATATACGCTATAGGTATTCTGCTCATAAGATGTATCTTTTCTATCTGGCCAATCTCTGACTTATCCATGTAAAAGCTGTTCACAAATCTGATGATTTTATCTGAGCCTTCACCTATCTTTGCAATCAAAAGATATATGCCGGTTATAAGTGAACATATATTAGCCGCTACTGCAATCCTTCCTGCCATACTTACTTTTTTATACACAGCTACAGATGCAGCTGCCAACAAAAGAATTGTGACTGGGAATATTATTTTATATATATTCCCAAGTCCTGCATAGTAATAATAATTATATATTGATGTATCAAGTGATTGTCCAGCATATACATTACTATTCATTTTATTAAGGATATTCTGAAATACATGTTCTCTTGCAAATACCAGCAAAAGTATAAGATTCAGAACCATAATTCCAATAAGACTCATAAGCCTTATAAAGGTAATTTCACTTTTTTTCATGCCTATCCTCGTTCTTTTAATATCAGGAAGCAGCTAAGTTTTCACTGGCTGCCTCCAAAAATAACATACTATTCTTACGCTTGTACCTTTATGAAAGACTTCTTACCCTTCTTAACAACAACACCATCACCGGCAAAAACTTCCTTATCAAACTTTGCAGCGATATCAGATACTTTCTCACCTGCAACAGAAGCACCACCCTGTGCAACAACTCTTCTTGCCTCTGACTTAGTAGCTGCAAGACCAGCTGCATGAATTAAGGATACGATGTCAATGCTGCCATCTGTAAATGCATCTGCTTCAAGCTTAACTACTGCCATATTAGCAGCATTACCTGATGTAAATATAGCCTTAGCTGTTTCTTCTGCCTTCTTAGCTTCTTCCTCACCATGAACCATCTTTGTAAGCTCATATGCAAGTATTTCCTTAGCCTTATTAAGCTGTGCACCTTCCCACTTATCCATCTCATCAATCTGCTCAAGTGGTAAGAATGTAAGCATACGGATACACTTTAATACATCTGCATCTGCTACATTTCTCCAGTACTGATAGAACTCATATGGTGAAGTCTTTGCTGGATCAAGCCATACAGCACCGCTTACTGTCTTGCCCATCTTCTTACCCTCTGAGTTAAGAAGAAGTGTAATAGTCATAGCAGAAGCATCCTTGCCAAGCTTTCTTCTTATAAGCTCTGTACCACCGAGCATGTTGCTCCACTGGTCATCTCCACCAAACTGAAGATTACATCCATATTTCTGGTATAACATATAGAAATCATAGCTCTGCATGATCATATAGTTAAACTCAAGGAATGTAAGACCTCTTTCCATTCTCTGCTTATAGCACTCTGCTCTTAACATATTGTTAACTGAGAAGCAAGCACCTACTTCTCTTAAAAGGTCAACATAGTTAAGCTTTAAAAGCCAGTCTGCATTGTTTACAAACAATGCCTTGTCATCTGAAAAGTCAATAAACTTGCTCATCTGCTTCTTAAAGCACTCGCAGTTATGCTCAATCTGTTCTGGAGTAAGCATCTTTCTCATATCTGTCTTGCCTGATGGGTCACCAATCATACCTGTTCCACCACCAACTAAGGCTATTGGCTTATTACCTGCCATCTGAAGTCTCTTCATAAAACAGAGTGCCATGAAGTGACCTACATGAAGGCTGTCTGCTGTTGGGTCAAATCCAATGTAGAATGTAGCCTTTCCATTATTAATAAGATTCTTGATCAACTCTTCATCTGTCACCTGTGCAATAAGTCCTCTTGCAACTAATTCATCATAAACTGTCATTTCTGCCATTTCTTTTCTCCTGTTCTTATTATGTTATTATTTGATATTTATGATACTACCATTAACCATCAAGCCATTAGTGCTTTAAGACAACAAAAAGGAGCATATCTTTCATCCGTGTTAAAGGACGAAAGCCTATGCTCCGTGTTACCACCTTTATTCATAAACAACTCACGCTGCCTACCTTAATGGGTCTGATGATCCTGATACTATAACGTGTATCACTACGTCGCCCCTACTAAACATTACATGCTTTTCAGTTTGCTGCTCCAGAATGTATTCAGAATAACCATCCACCACGCCTCTCATCAACCGGCTGTTTTCTGTTGCTTAATGTTATACCTACTTGTTTCCATCAATGCATTATATATAATTATGTGCTTATTAAAGCTTATACCATATACTTAGTAATTTTGCAAGTATTAATTTTACAACTCACATATATTACTCATATATTGCTTATATATTACTCACATATTTTCAGCTACATTAAGCTTCCTTTGATTGCATATATTTATTTTCTTTATGTTTACACATATTTTTATATATAACATATGCTATCATAAGTCCGATTATACTCCCTGCAGCATCTATAAGCACATCCCTTAAGCAGCCATATCTCCCTGGCACAAACCTTTGATGAAACTCATCTGTAGCTGCAAATACTGTTGCTATAATCGCTGATATCACTGGAAGTCTGATGCCTTTTAAGCCGTCAACTATAAGTGCAAGCATGATAAGAACTGAAAGTACAGCATACTCTGTCATGTGAGCTGCTTTCCTTATTGGAAACTGTACAGACTCTATCATGCTATCCCTGTTGTTATCATTATAATCAACTATCCCAGCCTTATCACATACTGTAAGTATTATATCTGCTGCCTTATAACTAAGTCCCGTAGATTCTTCACCATCCTGCTTTGAAAAGCCGAATATAAGCATTGCCATGATAATAGCAGGAATCCATATCAGTATCTTCTTTATATCCATATCCTTACTCCCTATATGTATAACCCCGTATCCACTTACAAACCTATGCTTTACACACCTATAAACATAAACAAATTAATGCCAGAGCTAAATAACGATGATTCAACCCTGGCATCTATATTAACTATAATAATTCATATATACTAGATAGTAACAACTCTCATAGTATTAGTAAGCCCTCTCTTAGCAGAAGGATCTGATGATGTAGCAATACCAGCAGACACAATAACTGTATCGCCTTCTTCTACAAAACCAGCCTGCTCAGATACTACTAATGCATGCTCAATAATCTTATCAGTAGAAACCTCTGTTGCAGTCTTTAAAGGTCTTACTCCCCAATATATCTGCATTTTTCTAAGAACGTTATCATATGGTGAACAACCGATAATCTCAGCATTTGGCTTAAGCTTAGATGTAAGTCTTGCTGTAAAACCAGAAATAGTTGGGCATACAATAGCCTTAGCGTTAAGATTCTCTGCTGTCTGGACAGTAGCGTTACATACTGCACTTGATATGCTTCTCTTGCTATGAACCTTAGATATATCAGAAGCTCTGTCCTTGATATCCTTTTCTGTTCTTTCTGCAATCTTAGCCATCATCTTTAAGGCTTCAAGTGGATACTTACCATTAGCAGTCTCTCCTGAAAGCATAACTACGTCTGTACCATCATATATAGCATTAGCAACATCAGTAACCTCAGCTCTTGTAGGACGTGGATTTCTAATCATAGAATCAAGCATCTGTGTAGCTGTTATAACTGGCTTGTATGTTGCGTTACACTTCTTGATAATTTCCTTCTGGTAGTGTGGAACATCTTCTGCTGGAATCTCAACACCCATGTCACCTCTTGCGACCATGATACCATCAGCAACCTTAATTATCTCATCAAGATTCTCAATACCTTCAGCATTCTCAATCTTAGCGATAACAGGAATATCTGAACCATGCTCCCATAAAAGCTGCTTAATCTCCTGGATACAAGCTGCATTTCTTACAAATGAAGCTGCGATAAAATCAAATCCCTGCTCTATACCAAATATAATATCATCCTTATCTTTGTCTGTGATACCTGGAAGCTTAATGCTTACGTTAGGAACATTAACGCCCTTCTTAGAACCAAGCTCACCACCATTAATTACAGTACATATAATATCTGTACCATCAACAACTTCTTCTACTCTAAGTTCAATAAGACCATCATCAATAAGAATAGTATTACCATTCTCTACATCTGCTGGAAGTCCTGCATATGTAATCATGTCAATATTTTCATCACCTACAACCTCTCTTGTTGTAAGAGTAAACTTCTGTCCTTCCTTAAGAGTAACCTTCTTATCATCCTTAAGTACGCCAGTTCTAATTTCTGGTCCCTTTGTATCAAGAAGTGTAGCTATAGGCTTGTTAATCTCTTCCCTTACACTCTTAACTAATGCAAAACGTCCAGCCTGTTCTTCATGATCTCCATGAGAAAAGTTGAATCTTGCAATATCCATACCGTTTAATGCAAGCTGCTTAATAAGCTCTCTGTCATTAGTGTTAGGACCCATAGTACATATAATCTTAGTCTTCTTCATTCTAACCTCCAAAGTAAATAAAAATAATTAATAAAAAACAAAACAATCCAAATGATTATACTTAATAACACCAAAAATAGCAATAGCCATAACAATATTTATAAATAATTTAACTATCGCATATTCTTATTGTCATTAGCTGTAATATGAATATGTGTATACAAATGTTCATTACAATACTCATAGTTTCCTGCACACTTAGAGCAGAATCTGAATACCAGGCTTTCGTCATCAAGTTCAGTTCTTCCACACACAGCACATCTATGCTTAGGCTGTCCGCTTCTTACAGGCTTATATGGTTTATTAGCACTATCCCATGTTGTCTTCTCGCTATTAGCGTTATACAGCTTTTCATTAAATGATCTTCTCTTAGCATCTGTTCTGTTCTTTTCTGCTTTCTTCGCTGTATACATAGCCTTGTTAAAATTCTTTTGTGTTGAAGATTTATAAGGAATTTTTCTTGACACAATCATAAATATTATAAAGTTAAGCATTGAAACAAGTGCTGCAATTGCATTTGCATAACATCCCATACCGCTTCCTGATAACAAACCTGCATTATATAGTCCCTGCCACATTGCATAGCCTGCACTAGAACCAGCTGCTGCCATAGAAGGCACCGCAAAGCCACATACTATAGTTATCGCAAATACAATCCCATCAAGCAGTGCCATCCACTTTATCTTTATAGGGATAATAAAGAAAAGCAGCACCTCCATATCCGGCTGTTCCATGGCAAAAGCCATAAACAAAGCAAGATTGATGTAATGTGTACTCATATTAAAGCTGATACCAAATATAAGATATATTATAAGGGCTGCAACAATATTTAACAATACTCCTGAAAAGAAATATACATTAAACTTGAATGACCCCCATATATTCTCAAGCACTGTACCTATAAGATAATAAAAATAAAGTGAAAAGAATACAAAAATAATACTTGTTGAAGGTGGCTGTATTATAAATGTGACAATACGCCATACCTGTCCAGCAAATATCTTAGAAAAATCGAGTGAAAGATATGCACTGTAAACACCTGGTGCAAACACTTCAAATACAAATCCAACAGCATACAATATAATTATATAGACCATGAGATTCTTTATTGCATACTTTGAATATTTCCTTTCAAACTTAGAAAACCAATTCATCAAACTCCTCATTTCCGTGAAAAACATCACTAATTAATGATATAACATATACAAAGTATAAAAATAATAATTTCCTTTGTCAATTAAGTTCTCATTTTAGTATTATTAATTTTATATAAACAGTCATATTTATGGTGTTGAATTATTCTGTTATTTCTTATATAATATGTCAGTTGTAATTTATTCGATGTGATTTTTCATTTTTCGACATTGTAATTTTGGAATACTTTAACATTTACATCAATATATACTAAAACAAGGAGGACGGCTCTGCCGTAATGAATATGAATAAATACAGATTAGGTATTGATATTGGTTCAACAACAGTAAAGATCGCAATTCTTGATGATAATAATAATATTTTATTTTCAGATTATGAAAGACATTTTGCCAATATCCAGGAAACTTTACAGGGTCTGCTTGAAAAGGCTGTAACAAAGCTTGGTGAATTCGAAGTATATCCTGTTATAACAGGTTCGGGCGGACTTACTCTTGCAAAGCATCTTGAAGTTCCATTTACTCAGGAGGTTGTCGCTGTATCAACAGCACTTCAGGACTACGCTCCACAATGTGATGTTGCCATAGAGCTTGGTGGTGAGGATGCAAAGATTATCTACTTCACTAACGGTATTGACCAGCGTATGAATGGTATATGTGCTGGTGGTACAGGCTCTTTTATCGACCAGATGGCTACTCTTTTACAGACAGATGCAGCGGGTCTTAATGAATATGCTAAAAGCTATAAATCTATCTATCCTATAGCTGCAAGATGTGGTGTATTTGCCAAGTCTGATATACAGCCTCTTATCAATGAAGGTGCAACTAAGCAGGACTTAGCAGCCTCTATATTCCAGGCCGTTGTTAACCAGACTATTTCAGGTCTTGCATGTGGTAAACCTATACGAGGTAACGTTGCTTTCTTAGGTGGTCCTCTTCACTTCCTTTCAGAATTAAAACAGGCATTCATCCGTACATTAAGCCTTACTCCTGAACAGACTATTGCACCAGAACATTCACATCTTTTTGCTGCTGTTGGTTCAGCCATGAACTACGACAAAAACGTATGCGTTGATGTATCTGACATAATTAAACGTCTTCAGGGTAAGATAAAGCTTGACTTTGAAGTTGAACGTATGGAACCACTTTTTGCAGACCAGCTTGCTTATAACGACTTTATCAAAAGACATAGTGTCCATCATGTTAAAACTGCGGACATATCCTCTTATGAAGGTAACTGTTATCTGGGTATTGATGCTGGTTCTACTACAACCAAGGTAGCACTTGTAGATGAAGATGGTAATCTTCTTTATTCATTCTACTCAAGCAACAACGGTTCTCCGCTTGCTACTACAATAAAAGCAATAAAAGAAATATATTCGCAGCTTCCACCTAAAGCCAGAATCGTACAGGCATGCTCTACAGGTTACGGTGAAGCCCTTATTAAGTCGGCTCTCATGCTGGATGAAGGAGAAGTTGAGACAGTATCACATTTCTATGCTGCTGCATTTTTTGATCCTGATGTTGACTGTATCATAGATATTGGTGGTCAGGATATGAAATGTATTAAAATCAAGAATCAGACAGTTGATTCTGTACAGCTTAATGAAGCATGTTCATCAGGCTGTGGTTCATTTATCGAAACATTTGCCAAGTCACTAAACTATTCTGTACAGGATTTCGCAAAGGCTGCTCTTTTTGCAAAGCATCCTATTGACCTTGGTACAAGATGTACTGTATTCATGAACTCTAAAGTAAAACAGGCACAAAAAGAAGGGGCTGAGGTATCTGATATATCAGCAGGTCTTGCTTACTCTGTCATCAAAAATGCATTATACAAGGTTATTAAAATAGCTGACCCAGGTGATTTAGGTAAACATATCGTTGTCCAGGGTGGTACATTCTACAACGATGCCGTGCTTAGAAGCTTTGAAAAGATAACAGGTGTTAATGCCATAAGACCTGATATCGCAGGCATAATGGGGGCTTTTGGTGCAGCACTTATTGCAAGAGAACGCTATGATGGTATATCAGAATCATCTATGCTCTCTATTGACAAAATAAACAGTCTTACTTACGAAACTACTCTTACAAGATGTAAAGGATGTACTAACAGCTGTCATTTAACTATTAACAAATTCTCTGGTGGACGTTCCTTTATAACTGGTAACAGATGCGAGCGTGGACTTGGAAAGGAACGTAATAAAGAAAAGGTTCCTAATCTTTTTGATTATAAGTTCCACAGACTTTTTGACTATGAACCTTTATCAGCTGATCTGGCTGTAAGAGGTGTTGTAGGTATACCAAGGGTACTTAACATGTATGAAAATTATCCTTTCTGGTTCACCTTCTTTACAAAGCTTGGTTATAAGGTTGTTCTTTCACCACAGTCAACAAGAAAGATATATGAGCTAGGCATAGAATCCATTCCATCAGAATCAGAATGTTATCCTGCTAAGCTTGCTCATGGTCATATAAGCTGGCTTATAAAGAAAGGTGTTAAATTCATCTTTTATCCTTGCGTTCCATATGAACACAAAGAAATAGATGGTACTAACAACCACTACAACTGTCCTATTGTTACTTCTTATGCTGAAAATATTAAGAACAATGTTGAAGAACTCAAAACTGAAAATATAGATTTCAGAAACCCTTTTATTTCTTTTGAAAACGAAGCAATCCTGGCTAAAAGATTGCATGAAGAGTTCCCTGATATCCCATCGGGTGAAATAAAAGCTGCTGTTTTGGATGCATGGAAAGAGCTTATGCAGTCCAGAGAGGACATGCATAAAAAGGGTGAAGAAGTCATCAAGTATTTAAAGGATACTGGTAAACGTGGTATCGTTCTTGCAGGAAGACCATATCATATTGACCCTGAAATCAACCATGGTATACCTGAACTTATAAACTCATATGATATTGCCGTATTAACAGAAGACAGTGTTTCACATCTTGGAAATGTTGAACGTCCTCTTATCGTTATGGATCAGTGGATGTATCATTCAAGATTATATGCTGCAGCAAGTTTTGTTAAGACACAGGACAACCTTGATCTTATACAGCTTAACTCTTTTGGCTGTGGACTTGATGCCGTAACAACAGATGCTGTAAATGATATATTAACTAAATCAGGTAAAATATATACAGTATTAAAAATAGATGAAGTTAACAACCTTGGAGCTGCACGTATACGTATAAGATCTCTCATCGCTGCACTTAAAGTAAGAGATAAGAAGAATTATAAACGCACTCTTGTTTCATCTGCATACAACCGTGTTGAATTCACACCTGAGATGAGAAAGAACTACACTATTCTATGTCCTCAGATGTCACCTATACATTTTGACTTATTAGAGCCAGCACTCAATTCATGTGGCTATAATTTCGAGGTCCTTGATAACGATAACAAATCATCAGTTGATATGGGGCTTAAATATGTAAATAATGATGCCTGCTATCCTTCCCTAATGGTTGTCGGCCAGATTATGAATGCTGTCCTTTCGGGTAAATACGATCTTTCAAAAACAGCAATCATTATTACACAGACTGGTGGTGGATGCCGTGCCTCTAACTACATTGGATTCATCAGACGTGCTCTTGAGAAAGCCAACTTAGGATATATACCTGTAATATCTCTTAGTGCACAGGGACTTGAAACTAACTCTGGTTTTAAGTATGACCTTAAGATGCTTAAAAAAGCTATGATGGCGATTGAGTATGGCGATATATTCATGAATGTTGTATACAGAACAAGACCTTATGAAAAGGTTCCTGGCTCTGTTAACGCTCTACATGAACACTGGAAGGAAATATGTATTAAACAGATTACACAGGACAAGGTAAAAATGAAAGACTTTAACAATAACCTCCGTGCTATCGTTAAAGACTTTGATAACATTGAGTTACTTGATATAAAGAAACCAAGAGTTGGTGTTGTTGGTGAGATTCTTGTTAAGTTTCTTCCTGCAGCCAACAACTATCTTGTTGATCTGCTTGAATCAGAAGGTGCAGAGGCAGTTGTTCCTGATCTTATGGGATTTCTTCTCTACTGTGCAGAAAATGCTAACTTTAAGCATAAATACCTTGGTACATCTGGAAAATCTGCATTTATTAATAATACAGTCATAAAGATTCTTGAATGGTTCAGAAAGGCTGGTAACCAGGCACTTGCAGAAAGTAAACGTTTTGATGCACCTTCATCCATAAAGGATACTGCTGCACTTGCAAAGGATCTTGTATCACTTGGAAACCAGACTGGCGAGGGATGGCTTCTTACTGGAGAAATGATTGAGCTTATACATAATGGTGCCGGCAATATCGTATGCTGCCAGCCATTTGCATGTCTGCCTAACCATATAGTAGGTAAAGGTGTTATAAAAGAATTACGTGCTGCTTTCCCTGAGGCTAATATTATTGCGGTTGATTATGACCCAGGTGCTTCAGAAGTTAACCAGCTCAACAGAATCAAACTTATGCTTGCTACTGCTAACAAGAATATTAACAAATAAGTTTTTGACTTATCATAAAAAAGTTGTATAATAATAAAAGAATATTCGGAGGATAAGCATATGAACTTTTTATTATTTTTAGGACCTATTATAGGTGTTGCAATTTCAATATTTGCCGTTGTAGTTATCATTTCAGTTATCGGCGCAGTTGCTGGATCTGAAGAAGATATTGATGAGTAAATAAACAAATATTGATACAAAAAATCCGCATCCTGATTATTTCATGACGAAATAATACAGGATGCGGATTTTTCATATGTTATTATTTTTATATATTTTCAATCTGCCAGTCTATTGGTGTGACTCCATGATTTTCAAGAAACTCGTTACATTTGCTGAAATGCCTGCATCCAAAAAAACCTCTGTTAGCCGATAGTGGACTTGGATGTGCACTTGTTAATATAAGATGCTTAGGATTCGTAAGCATAGGAATTTTATCCTTTGCTGAATTCCCCCATAACATATAAACTATTGGTCTGTCCTGTGCATTAACAGCGTTGATAACTGCATCTGTAAACTGCTCCCAGCCTCTTCCCTTATGTGAAAATGCTGCATGTGCTCTTACCGTAAGTACAGTATTCAACATAAGTACTCCCTGGTCAGCCCACTTTTTAAGGAAACCATTGTTTGGATAATAGCACCCAATATCAGACTGTAATTCTTTATATATATTCTGTAATGACTTAGGTATAGGATTACCCGGAAGAACTGAAAAGCTAAGACCATGAGCCTGATTCACCTCATGATATGGATCCTGTCCAAGTATAAGCACCTTTACACTTTTAAGTGGTGTAAAATGAAATGCATTGAATATATCATCTGCTGGGGGATATACCACACAACTGTTATATTCATTCTTTACAAATGTATATAATTTCTTGTAATAATCCTTTCTAAACTCATCACTTAAAGCTTCCTGCCAGTCACCTGTTATCATAGACATAATTATGTTCCTCTTTTCCTCATACACTTCCTGCAGCATGTATTATATGATGTAATGATTATCCATTTTGTGCTGTAACACAATATATTATAATCTCATAGGAATACCCTTATCAGACAAATATTTCTTAAGGTCTTTTATTTCCATCTCTTTATAATGGAATAAAGAGGCTGCAAGGGCTGCTTCAGCATTACCCTTTGTAAATGCATCATAAAAATGCTCCATATTACCAGCACCACCAGATGCTATAACAGGAATTGACACATTTGATGCGACTGCACTAGTAAGTTCTATATCATAACCTGCCTTTGTACCATCACAATCCATGCTTGTAAGCAGTATCTCACCAGCACCAAGACTCTCAGCTTTCATAGCCCACTCAACGGCATCCATATGCATATCTACTCTTCCACCATTTTTATATATACTCCAATGCCCATCTTCCTGCTTTTTAGCATCTATCGCTACAACAACGCACTGGCTTCCAAACTTGTCAGCAGCCCGCGAAATAAGTTCTGGATTCATGATTGCAGCTGAATTAACAGATATTTTGTCCGCACCTTCTCTTAAAAGCACCTTGAAATCTTCAACTGTCCTTATTCCACCGCCTACTGTGAATGGTATAAAAACCTTTTCAGCTACGTTTCTTACAAGCTCCACTGTTGTATTTCTTCCATCACTTGATGCTGTTATATCAAGAAATACCAGTTCATCTGCTCCTGATTTATCATACATTGCAGCTACCTCTACAGGATCTCCTGCATCCTTAAGATCAACAAAATTAGTTCCCTTAACAACTCTTCCATCTTTGCAATCAAGACAAGGTATTATTCTTTTAGTAAACATTATGTGTACTCTCCAATCTATAATTCTGCAAAATTCTTAAGTATTCTAAGACCTGTTTCACTACTCTTTTCTGGATGAAACTGGCATGCAAACACATTATCCTTTTCTACAGAAGCATGAATATGAGTTGAATATTCTGTAGATGCAGCCACGATTGCTTCATCATCAGCTTTAAGATAATATGAATGGACAAAATAAACATAAGGATTATCTGAAAGTCCCTTAAAAAGTTTTGCACCCGGCTTAACTTCCAATGAATTCCATCCCATATGTGGAATCTTTATTCCTTTAGCTGCTGGTATTTTTAATATTTTACCAGGCAGAATATTAAGGCCTTCTGCTCCTGGTGTTTCTTCACTTTCCTTGAACAAAAGCTGCAATCCAAGACATATACCAAGAAATGGTGTCTTATTATCAACAACCTTTTTTATCGTATCTACAAGTCCGAAACGATCAAGATTATTCATTGCATCTCCAAATGAACCCACTCCTGGTAGAATAACCTTATCTGCCTGTAATATTTCGCTCGAATCCCTTGATACAACAACTTCTTCACCAAGCGATATAAGAGCCTTTTCAACGCTCTTTAAGTTACCTGCGTCATAATCGATCACTGAAATCATTTTATTGCCTCTCCATATGCTTCAATCTTATAATAATAACTTGTAAAATCTAACTTTGACAATTCAACTAATGATATTGCTTCTGTTTCGGACATTTTAAACTTATCCTTAAATGCCTTAATGATAAGATTATACACTTCTGTCATCTTATCCTCAACGCCTAATTCTTTTGCCTCACTTCTGTATGTCTGGTATCTGTCAACTCCCTTTACAAGAGCATTTAGTGCCTCTGTATGCATATTCATTTTTTCATAATTTTCATATGATTCATACTGTCTTTGAACATACATAACAACCTTTGCCTGTTTATAAAGCGTCTCATCATCTCCAGACAGCTTTATTCCATCTAAACTATTATATGCCTTGTCATATTCCTGATTAGCATAATAATCTTTAGCAAGATTAATATTTCCACTATAGTTAATAGTATATCCAAACATCTGTACAAGCACTACTATTCCAACTATTAACATAACAAACACAATTATTGATTTCGGTTTGAATCTGATTATATCTCCAGGTTTAGGCGGCTGTTTAACCTTAGGTTTCTTTGGCTTCTTTTCTTTCTTAGGCTTCTTAGCCTTTGCTTTTTTAGCTGCTTCCTTTTTAGCTGTTTTCTTTTCAGCTGCCTTCTGCTTCTTTTCAGCTGCCTTGGCCTTTTTGGCTGCAACCTGCTGTTGCTTTTCCTGTCTTTCTATCTCTTCCTGCTGTTCCTCAGCCTCACATTCTTTAGCCTGTTTAGCTTTGAACTGCTGCATTCTGTATTTTATCTTTGCAAACAGACCTTTCTTAGGTGCAGCTGAATCATCAAGAGTATCCTTACCATGAAATACCTCTTCTATCAGAAGCTCGTTTTCATCTTTTCCTTTAGCTGCAGGTACCTGCTCTGCATCTGTTGCTTTATTCTTATCGTTCTTATCAGCTTTAGCTGCCTTTTTCGCCATTTTGGCTTCTTTCTTAGCTGCTCTGCCTGACTTTTCTAAGGTATCAGCTGCATCTTCTGTTTCATCATCAAGACTTTCAAAGAATATATCTTTAATAACTGATAAAATACCTTTTTTTCTTTATTAAGGCATCCTATATCCAGGCAAAAAATTTTATAATGAGTCTTTTGACTTAAGGCTGCTCTTGTAATATGTAAGTGCTTCATCTGGTTTTCCGGTTTTTACCAAAGAATCGGCTTTTCGGATGCCGTTGTTTATACATCTCTCTATTTCAATAGAATGCTGGTGGAGCACGGAATTCTGGCTTTGTACATCGGCATTGATAATTTGTACGGGCAGGAGTAGGATGAGTAAGGTTGGTATGATAAATGATCTTTTCATGCGTTATTCTCCTTTTGGGGGTTAGTG
>OGHM01000405.1_pt1 | contig 23349 bp, 11 predicted proteins | sample 1571531 | NCBI WGS metagenome assembly OGHM01 (sample SAMEA2582031, study PRJEB24529) | metagenome | biome: Human gut stool | place: China | collected 2011 | reverse complement strand
TAAGGTTTGGCATTATCGTAGAGCCGTCCGCCGATAAGAGCCTGACAATCGCCCGCCATCCAGACTTCCTTTCTTGCTCTGCTATAAAGAATGGCAGAGGCTGTGAGTCGCTCTTCGGGATGGCACATCAATCGCTCTGTAACGCCAAGAGGTTCGTACACCTTATTATATATATAGTCTGTAACGCCCTGGCAGAAATCATCCACCGTAGCTTCAGGCTTCAACTCCTCACGAATATACTGCGAGACAAGCATCATGGCATAACGCCCATTCTTCATGTCGGGATTGAGATGCCCGGGCGTCTTGCTCGTACTGCCGTCTATCACGGCGATGAAATCATCGGTCACGACCAGTCCATCCTCACAGGCCTCCTGGCACTTCTTGCCAATAATGCTCTTCTCTATTACATTCATGATTTGGCGTTCATACATTACTTAACAACAAACTTCTTACCAGCCACGACGTATATGCCAGAAGAAAGATTGCTCATATCATTTCGAGTACCCACGCGTTGCCCGCTCAGGTTATAAACAAACCCATCGGTTTGAACCGCAGCGTCCTCTTGTCCTGCCACGTTCTCTATGGCTGTCGTAGAAGAATCACCATCAAAGCTGAACGAGAGCGCCTTAGCATTGCCTTGTGCATCTGTTATGGTGACATACCAGCTTGTACCCACAAAACTGTTCCAGTCAGAACTGAGATGATACATGTCGTCGTTGTAAACCACGTATGCATTCGTTGGAGCTGCACCTGGGTCGTAATAGAAGCCATGGAACTGAACCTTATAACCGCCAGAAGTTACCTCTTCCGTTGTCACACCCTCACCCGTAAACGTAGGAGGAACAACACCCTTTACCTGATAGATAGGTCCCTTTACCTTTACCATGGTATTGTTACCCCAAGGGAATGTGTATTCATCCTTCTTTGTCTTGATATCGGCCTCCTTGCCCACCTTGATGATATAAGGCTTGCCAGCAACGATACCCTCCTTATCAGTATCTACCGTCTTGAAATAGACACAGGTTCCTTCCACCCTATCAAAGGCACTGAGTTTCACATCCTGGTCGCCTCCAAAAGTCTGCTTTACTTGATCGCCTGTAAGTTGACAAGGAAGAATAAGGCTTTCCCACTTGCCCACGTTGAAGTAGCGGCGTATGTTGTAAATAACGGGGAACTTATACTGGTCATCACCCTCAGGATTGCGGTTGATGCCACTTGGAGTGTAGTAAGTATCACCGGTGTTCTTGGTAGTAGAAAACTCAGAGGCGCTTGTGTTCGTAGCATCGAGATACCACTGCTTGTCTCCCATATAGAAAAGTTGGAAATTGTCGAAATAGGCATAACCTCCCTCGTTGGCTCTCTTGCCAGCACCGATGTAGAGAGTACCAGTTTCTGAACCTTCATCCGCCTTTACGAGGACAGCCACACTATTGTCGTACTTACGACTGTCCACATTCTTGTCTTCATAAGGATTCCTCTCTGCGAATATTTTACCGGCATTGACACAATACTTGATAACAATATTCTTAAAACCATTCAAGCCATCCGTTGTTTTATCGGAATCATAAAAGGTCGTATTCTGCATAAAATCCCAGTCTGCGGACTCAATGGTCTTCAGAGTTGTCTGATTGCTTATATTCGTATAGTCTTGCGAAGCAAAGACAAAAGAAGTGTTGTCCTTGTCGTTCGGATTTCCAGGATTGAAATAAAAACCCTGGCAATTGACACGATAAAGACCAGGCTTCAAGCCTGTGATTTTCTGAATCAAATAGTTGCCTGTTTGACCATTATAATCGCCTTTAGGTCCTACCCAAGCCGTCATATATGCCAGTTCTTGCACATTATCCTGCAAATCTGGGAAAACATAGGTATCTTCGTTTCTGTTGTAACAGAACTGCCAAACATTGTCCTTTGACTTTGTACCATAATCACCACGCAACTCACCATTAATACCTTTGTTGTTTCGTTCGAAACGAGCATCCTGCACAAGACCAGATACATTGATATACTTTTTATTCTGGCTGTTAATAACATTACGGTAGGCATTTATCTGGATAAAATAGAACGTCTCTGCCTTGCTTTCCTCCGTAGTAACCACCAGGAATTTCTGCTGTGGTTTGCCTTCTTCTATAGGACCTTGATAATAACTCAGGTAATACTTGCGCTCTTCATTATCGCTATACTCCCAATTATCCTTCCACTTAGAATAGATTTTATAACCATTAGTGGTGCCACTAACAGCCTCAATATACCATTTAACCCTATCGGAAGAAGGATGAATCAAATTACCATTCTCATCCTTTTTATCCTCGGCATTGAGTTTTCCACGATCCACAAACAAATAAATGGACTTCTTAGCTTCATCGTTCGCCACAGAAAAGATACGCTCATCTTCATCCATGGTAGGCTTGACACCAAGATAGTCGGCACTTCCGTTTTCGTGAGAAGTTGTAGGATTATCCACCCATGAGTGGATGTAATAACGACCGTTGGCATCGCCGGGGACCTTCTCTACATAGAAGTTCATACCCACCTCTGCCAGGATAGGCTGTGCTCCATAGCGACCACCCACTGTCACAAACTTTTTGGGAGTTGTTGCATACAAATATGTTATTTTCGGCACATCCGAAGTGCAGACAATTGACCCTAAACTCTGATTATAAGCAGACCAGTCTATATCCTCAACACTAATTCTATCCTGTTGATCTTGGGCAAAAGACGACAAGGACATCGAGATGCACAAGGCAAGCACCGAAATTCTGAAAAAAAGTTTCATCTTCATCTTATTCTTTTTTAATACATTATCAATACTTAATATCATCTTCCCACACATTAAAACCATGCCATTTGGCATAGTTGTCACTTCCATCACCAGGATTACCTTCGACAATCGGCTGCTTATTGCCACTGCCGTCATCCCATGACGTAGGATTGTTCATCAGATTCTCCTGACAAACCTCTACTATCCTCACCTCTGGGACTACATAAACTTTTCTTTTATTCATATTCATTTTACTTAAAACAATTGTCTTCTTCAAACCCGAAAAAACCAACTGGAATTTCTTCAAGCTCAAGAACCCAATATGTTGCATACAAAAATACACACTTTTGATGGAACAACGCCACTTTATTGGCAAAAAGTTCATCTTAAAGCTAAAGAAATTCCAATTGGAGATTAAAATATTAGAATACGGTTATAACACCGTTAAAATCCCATTAGAACACCACCTTCTTTCCTTTATAAATATACACACCCTTAGTTGCAGGTTTCGCAATCTTCACTCCACTGAGAGTATAATAAGCTGCACTCTCGTTGTTGTCAACACGAACAGAATGAATACCTGTTGACGGTTGAGAAGTGAGGAAGACAAAACCAAGTGCATCTTTTGCAGCTCCTGCCTTGTCGTAGAGGTTGAGCCAAGCACTCATACCGGACACAAACCTGGGCTCTGACAAGCGGTTGAAACAACCATTAGCAAAATAATACTGATTCTCATCTGTGATGTAGGTAGGAGTTGTGGAAGCCCAGATGCTGTTACCATCAAAGCTATCACAATCATCACCATTATCGAGAATCCTGGCTGTATACTCCTTGGAGTAGCCTCCTTCAGGCACGTCATTGACACGAACCAAGAAGCCGTTCTGTGCTCTGACCATGTTCACCTGCGTTAAAACAACAGCACCTTTACCTTCATCGTATGCACCCTTATAGGCTGAGATACCTGACACATCGGTGAAATCGACATCAAAATTGAACGAATAGGGCACAAGTTTTGCCTCCGGTTTGATGATGACTTGATCGTCGATGTTCTCATAACCTGCGCTCTTCCATGATTCGATGCCAGCAGGACGTGTATGGAAACGTGGCAATGCATTGTTGTTCCATGTCCAGTCACCCTTCTCTGAAATGCTGTAGGGCAAGGTGAAGTAAACATCTTTTACGTTAGGACTATTGAACACCATATTAGGGAAGCTCCACACATTGGCTGTCCATACCACGGTTGTAAGGGTTGGAATGTTATAGAATGCGCCTTCACCCAAGTTGTTAATCGTCCAAGGCAAAGTCACATTAGTCAACTGAGTATTCTCGAAAGCCCAAGCACCGATGGTGGAAAGCGAACCAGGCAGATTGAAATACTCAATGCTTGCATTCTTGAAGGCATGGTCACCGATAGCCTCGATACCGTCAGGCAGAACGATGCCCTTGATTTTACTGCAACTATAGAACGCACCCGCCTCGTCGCACTTGCTGCCACTCAGCTTGTCGTCATAACCTCCGACGATACGCTTCACATCATAGTAGTTTGCACCAATCTTCACGCTCTTCTCGATGACAGCAATACCATTGGCAGGAAAAGTCAGTTCGTCCCAACCAACAACCTGAGCGTAGTCGTTGACGATTTCATACTTGATACCATTGACGATTGTAGACTTCACGACAGGATTTTCACCACTAACATCGTCTGGCAAGTCAGTTTCAGTAAGATACTTAACACCACCGAATGGGATTATAAGGGTTATATCCTTTTTGTTGTTATTTTCATCTACCTCTTCTTTCCAGTCGTTGGTATCGTCAATCCAGGCTGTAATGGTATGACTTCCCTCAGGAGCGATGAAGTAATTATCAGCACCACCTGTTGTCACAGAGCCACCGCCACCATTGGCAATCAACGTAGCCGTTGCATGCGACTTCAAACCATCCTTGAAAGTATCACACCAAGTGATAAAGCCTGTTCCGTATGTCTTGCCGTCCATCTGGAACTGAAGACCAATCTTCGTACCTGCAGGAATATCCTTGTCACCAGCATTGGCGATGACTGCGCCCATCACGAGGTGGTCGCCAGTATTGATGGCATCCTCTTCCTTCTTGTTGCTGACAAACACCTTGGTGACAACCAGATCGTAGCCTCCTGTAACAGGTGTAAACTTATTGATATCGTCTGCAGAAGCTGACACATTGAAACGCTTGGTACGAGAGTTGTTGTCTTCGGTCAGTTCATTTTTGAGATCTGTATCCGGGCACACTGTCGCAACTGCAACATGACCGCCCTTCACACTTTCCCATGAAGAAGCAAGTTTAAAGTCAACAGACTCATGAGCCTTCAAGCCGTCGCTTATAGTAACAGAACCTTTTGAGACTCCATCAATATTGACTACAACTGTAAAATTAGCCTTCTCTGGAATATCTATATCCGAATTATTCTTTATCTTACCATACAAAACGACCTGGTCACCTTCCTGGAGGTTATACTCTGCGTTCTGATTTCTCCAAGAAAGTTCTTTTAATTCAAGATCATAGCCCTTTACATTCTCCCAAGGGTCGACAACAGGATCTGGCAGGATTACCTTGCCTGCCTCAGGAACGACATAGGAAGCGTTATTACCTAAAAGTTCCGCACCTAAAGACTGGGCCAGATCTTTATTATTGTCTGTCCAGAATGGATAAGTTGAGTTATTGCCTTTCTTGTCACTTCCATAGTTGGCGATCTTCAAGCCATTAAACTTCACATTCTTATCAGCTATACGCATGGCACCACAAGTATGCCCCACACAAGAATAGGTGATATCCTCACCGGTAAGACCCGTACCTAAGATTTGAGTATCATAGAACACGACATTACTTGGTCCTGTCATTGTACGCACGGCATCGAAAGGAGAATCGTAAATCTGTGTATTACGGAACGTTATGTTCTTCACATCCTGCTTCAAATCGACGGCAGCCAAATCTTCATTCCAGCTGTCGGCATTGGTACCGCAACGTACAAGGATGTTGTTTTCGAAAGTAATGCCCTTATTGTTGCTGAACTTATATCCATCAAAAGTTGTATTCAGGTGAATACCTGCTGCCATGAACATATCGCGAATATAGTTGTTGTAAACATGATGACCACTACCGCCATAGAGTGCAATGCCACCTGCACGCCAGATGAACTCGATGGTGTTGTAAGCGAAGACATTGTTCTCCTCATCCTTGGCGTTCATATAACTGTTGTTCCAACAAGCTAAGCCATCATCGCCATTATTGCGGATGGAGCAGTTGTAGACTGCTGCATTGCTTGTACCCTGACAGAAGTTGACGCCATCAGCAAGGTTGTTACGAATACGACAGTTGATAACCTTCACGCCATCGCTATAGTCCATAGCACCATTATAGTCACCAAACCAAAAACCAGTCTCGAAGTGTTCCTCCCATACATCGTGAATAACAGAACCATCACAGAACACATCCATGAAGCACTTGTATACGGCCTGCTGGTTATAGCGAGAGCGGAGATTAGAGTTGATATACATGTTGCAGAACTCTAAGTTCTTGCAATAGCCATCGGCACCACCATTGCTGCCATTACCACCAGAAATACCACCACCGAAAGCCTTATCACTTGTAAACTGTATATTGGTGTACCAGATACCAGCACCCGTAATCTTCACATCCTTGCAGTAGATGTTCCACATACCACTGAGATGCCACGTACCTCTTGGAATATATACCACCTTGCTGCCAGCATCAGCAGCCTTCACTGCTGCCACAAAAGCTGCAAGGTCATCCTTTCCGTCATCAGGACAGGCACCAAAGTCGGTGACACTTACCGCACCACTTGGACACCCAATAGGATTGACGACATCTTCAATCTCCAGAAAGTCGACGCCATAAGTCAATCCATTGGCACCACTGCTCTGGATTTTAATCCTATCTCCTTCCTTAAGAGGCTCGTCCAATAGAAAGTGAACCTCATCAAAAGCGAAACAGCCAACACCACCATCAGGAGCATCAGAAGGATTACCGCTGGCAAAATACTGCCACATCCAATACGAGTTTAGGTCAACGGTCTTCACCTTATTGCCATTGACGTAAACATCGAGGGAGCCTTTCTGTCCCATACCATCACCTGTATCAGGCATGGTAAAGCGCATGGTAACGCCACGCCCTACGACATTGGCATCCTCAATGACATGTACTGTCCACTCTGCACTGGCACCATTGCCAGGCAATTCCACATAACTCTGTTCGGAAGCCTGAGACGCAATGTTGAAACGATCCATCATCGCCGAAGTCTTCAAGATGGCACCGCCACCTAAAGATGCCTTCTGAGAATCATACCGTACATAAGGAACGGCAGCACCAGCAATACCATCAGCTTTGGGCCCAGGTATCTGAAAATCCATTGCATCAGCTACCGAAGCTTGCGCCTGAAGCAAAGAGCCCAATGCCATCGACAAGACAACGGCTCTCATAACATTCAAAAACTTGTTCATATTTATTAATCCTTATTATTGTTGTATGTCATAGACTGTGGTGCAAAATTACAGCCATTACCAACATGACACAAGAAGACTAACGTATATATAACGAAAAGTTAAATGATAATTTCACAACACACTAACAATCAATACCTTACAAATCGAAGGAAATATTATTGTATAATGAGAATATGAGCTATAAGAAGAAAAAAGGCAAATGTAAGCCCCCATAAGCACGTATGGGGGCTCATACCTATATTAAGAAACGGGGTTATTTGGCAACAACTACCTTAACAGACTTACCAGCTTGACGCTTGATATAGATTCCCTTACCAGAAAAACCATTCACACGCTTGCCATCAAGTGTATAATACTCGGCAGGAGAAGTTACATCTGCATTCACCGACGAAATGCCTGTAGCACCTTTCTTAGCAACAGTAATAGTCATGTTGGCAAGATCCAACTTCACATCGTAAGTACCTGCCTCGGTAATATTCCACTTGTTGTCGTCACCACCATATACAACCTTGCTGTCGTCTACAGCATCCTTTACATAAGCAGTCTGATCAAATCCCATATACTTATTGACAATAAACTTGAACTCACCCTCTTTTAGTTCGGCTGTTGCGGTATAAACCATAGGATTCTCTGCATCCTGCTTCAATAGTACACCTTTGTCTATCTGCCATGCATTTGGAGTAGCAGTGCCTATCATCCACAACTCAGCATGTTTGGCATGGGCATCCTGATAAGCTGACTTGGTTAAGGTTATAGTTTTGTTTTTTACATCACAAACAATGTCATAGTTGGCAGACTCGCTTACCATAAATCTCGTATCTTCACGATTGTCTTCTGAAGATACCAAACTGGATGCGACATCATTCTTTAAAGTAACATCTGCATCACCTGCACGGAACTGCAAACCTTCAAAATCACTCTCTGCCATGAACTTAAAGCCTTTATTTTCCTCAAGATAAAGAGTAGCTTTGCAAATCCCATTTTCGTCAGGAAACAGTACGGTACTGTTGGCAAATCCCCAACCACTCCAGATAGCATCGCCTATCACAAACAGATGATCTACTACGAAATCGGCATAATGCTTTTTGATGTCGATTGTCATGTCGGCAAGATTTACAATCACATCGTAGGTGGCAGCCTCAGTGATTTCCCACTTATTATCGTCACCGCCAAGAACCACCTTAGTAGGATCTGTGGCATCTCTCAAATAGAATTTCTGGTCAAAGCCAGCATCATTATTCTGAGCTATTTTCATCTCACCAGGCTTCAAATAGGTCGTAGCTTTAAAAACCATTGGATTCTCCGAATCCTGTGTCATCTGGGGTGAAGAGATTATATCCCAACCACCAGAAGTGGCAGTGCCAACCATCCACAAAGCATTGTGATTGACAGGGTGATCTTGATAAGCAGACTTTGTAGCTGTAATCGTCTTGGCATTGAGGTCGCAAACAACATCATAGTTAGCAGACTCCTTTACCTGAAATTTATTGTCGCTACTATTCTCCTGGCTATCATAAAGCTTAGCAGCCACACCTTCTCCAAGTTCAACGTTGCTATCACCTGCATGATATTGCAAGCAATCCCACTTAGCAGCAGTCAGCAACTTAAAACCCTGTATAACGGTCTCACCATCTACCTTTTTCAGATAAACCGTCGCCTTAAACACATTTTCGCCTGCAGGCAACATGACGACACTATTTTCAGGATTCCATCCACCCCAAACAGCGTCACCAATAATCATCAACTTGTCTGCTGCAAAAGAAGCCACAACACTCATGGCAAACAAAACGCAGCACATTAAAGAACGAGTTATTTTTTGTACCATAATCTTCTAATTTAAAATATATATTTGCGTTAATAATTCTTACTTCATTCATTCATCACGACTTTGCGTGAAAGACATACCGTATTTCCAAGTAACTTAACGACATAAATGCCTTTAGACAAACCTTCCGCCACAACGCCCTCCTTAACCACAGGAGCAGAAGCTATACGTTTACCATCTATGGTGTGAACAGAAACAGCCACCTCTCCGACAGCAGACTTGACATACACTGCACCACGGCTGCATGCCACCTTGACCAACGAAGGCTCCTCTACACAGCCGATAGCTGTCGTCGACAGATTAGTTCCATTCTGTTTAGCATTATTGTTCAGCTTCACAGCCTTCATGGTTTCCGTCAATGTATTGACCGTTATACGGTACGTTCCTGCATCGTAGATAATCCATTTAAAATCCTCACTACCTGTTGTACGGAAATTATATTCGCCAACCAAAGGATAATCGGGCACATATGGATGATAAGTCTCAGAGAACCAATCGGGAGCTGTTAATATCTTCAGTTTATCAGGCTCATTACGGGAATCATTCCAGTTCGGTGTCAAATATCCCTCCCATGTCAACTCTTCTGGTTTGGATGGATTGGGAGTAAAGCGGCTACTTGCAGCATCCCAATAGTTCCAAGCTAATTCACAACAACCACCTACTAAATAGAGCGTGCTGAAAGGTTTGAATGTTTTGGCATAAGCCAACTGTAAATCCTTACGCAGATAGAAAGTATATTTGCCAGGAACAGCAACACTCCATCCCTCTACATCACCATTGGTGGTTTCTTTTAAAGAAGCATTCACAGCCTTGCCAAAAGTTATGTCCACACCATCAAACAAAGGGACATAGTACTTTGTGGAAGCTGTGGGCTGTGGCGTATCTCGAAAGATAATTTTGCCCGACTTGAAGTCGCCAGCTAACTTATACTCTATACCTCCCATCACTTCCATCTCAACAGTCTTGCCGTCAAGAGCAGAGCCAGTAGCATAAAGTTTGTCTGGAAGATTAACAGCCTGTTCCTCATCATAGAGTGCCATCTGCATGCTTCGCAAATCCACATATATCGTATAATCACCGGTGGCAGCGGGCTTGAACTTTAAGTCTCTGCTATTATCCAGGCCGTAATTTATCTCGAAATTGAGATTGTAGCTTTTACCCTTGTCAACAAGCTGTCCTGAGGAAGTTGCAACAATATGCTTAACGAAAGCACGTGTGTTTATAAATTTAAACTCTTTGTCAGCCTCAAGATGCCCTGACCAACGGAACACGCCATCATCTACCTTCTGCATTTCACCGGCTTTCTGTACGTCCCAAGCATAAGGAGTAGCATCACCGATGATATACAACTGCGACAGTTCTAAGGAATTAGACATATCTGCAGCCTTCATAATCATAACTGCAAATAAAGCGCAGAGCCATATACTTATTCTTTTCATGAGTGAGTCGTTTTATTGTTTGATGAATTTCTGAACATAAGTCTGATTGTCTGCTACCACTTTGCGGATATAAAGCTGTGGAAACAAACATGTCAGGTCTTCTGTAAAACTATTCACGTTGCTGTAAGTGTTTCTGAGCACAATCTTGCCCACACTGTTACTTATTTCGAGCGCGACTTTTTTTTTAGTACTTTCAAAAGAACCTTTCAGTTTTTTGCTGTTTCTTTCATACACAACCTGCATTTTATCTGCCTTTGCGCTGACAATACCCGTATTCAAGGTTTCACTATACTTTACAATAACGAGTCTGTCAACGGAACAACTGCCATAAGGCACTTCTACTATAGTGCACTTCTTGACGGAATCATAGCTATATGCTACTGATTTTCCATTCACTGTAGCCGACAAAGGAGTTGGCGTGTTGAAGATACGCAACTGATAGGAACGATTAACAGGTGCTTTGCTAACAGTACCCTTGCGAGAAGAGATAACGTATCTGCCCGTCTGACCCTCACAAGCCTGCGCAAAGTTGATAACAGCGTACTTGGAAGCATAGTCTGGATTGTCGCCATCGTCTTCATAAAGAGTTCCCTCGCCATTAGCTCCCGACACAATGTTGAGAATCATTCTGTCTGGACGCTCGGTAACATTCATCACAGTCTCAGGATTATAAGGTATGATAGCACCCTGACGGAAGAAGTAAGGAAACTGTTCATCAGTATATGACAAGGTACGCTTGCAAGGACCTTGTATCAGTTCATGGGTATCCACACTCCACCACTGACCTTCAGGAAACCATACTTCCTTTTCTGTCATGCCGTTAGTTCCGCTCTTTGTCGTAATAGGAGCCACAAGAATATCATCGCCAAAGAAATATTCTCCGTCATAGGCATATGCCTCATCCTGCTCAGGATACTCATAGTAGAGAGGACGACAAATCGACAGACCAGTATCGTAAGCCTTTCGTGCCATCGTATAGATGTATGGGAAAAGCGAATAGCGCAAGCGAACAGCTTCAAGGATAGTAGGAAAGTTAGGGAACTTCCATATTCTTCTTTCTATTCTACCATCGGCAGTGGCGTGAGTACGGAAAATAGGGGTAAATACTCCAAACTGTATCCAACGCAAGACCAAATTTGGATTGTTTACTAACTCGTCATTAGTATACGCGTGTCCTCCCAAGTCATGTCCCCAATAACCATAACCTACATTGGATGCTGTAGCTGTAAAATAAGGCTCAAAAGCCAAAGCCTCATAACTGATATTGGCATCACCCGAGAATCCTATCTGATAGCGGTGGCTTCCCAAGCCTCCCCAACGATGAAAGATGACTGGGCGATGGTCAGTACGCTTAGTAGCCTCATTAAAGAAAACATGGTTGCACCAGAAAGTCTCGCTCAATGCCTTTGTATAAGGACTGGTAAGATACTGCTGCCAATCGAGCCACCAGAAATCTACGCCTTCACTTTCATGATCTCTGATAATATTACGAAAGAACGACTTTGTAAAATCGGTATAGTCTAAACTCCACTTAATAGTATTACCGTCAAGATACTTGCCATTCAAATCATTTCGCATCTGAGAGAAATACTCAGGCGACTCCACCTCGTTGATACCATCAGCAGGGTGCAGATTGAGTGCAGTCTTAAAGTTCTTACTATGCATCTCAGCCAACAAGCCTTTAGGGTCTGGCAACAAATTGGTGTTCCACGACCAGCCAGTCCATCCTCCCCGACCCGCAGATTGACTATAGTCGTTACCATTCCAATGCCAGTCCATATCTAAAATCATCACATCAGTTGGAATCTTGTTTGTTTTCAGGTCTGCCATGATATTACGATAATCCTGTGCCGAATAAGAAGCATACTTACTATACCAGTATCCGAATACATAATCGGGAGGCAAAGGAATTTTTCCTGCTATCTTAGTATAATCGGACACTGCCTTTTTGTAATTGTCGCCATAACCAAGAAGATAAGTATCCATGGCATGTTCGTCAGCACGAGGTGCCCACCAAGAATACCCTACCTCATTATTATAAACGAGAGCATAAGAACTTCCTCCATCGGAACGCGTAGCTGTCCAAGCATCATCAATCACTGCCCATCCTGAGCGAGAAACCAAACCATTCTCCATCTCACTGCGCTTACTTTCACCCATCAAGCCATCCAGTGTTCGGCAGGTACCCTTCAGATTCTGTGGGTCAGGTTTGCCTGGATACCAAACCGAAGATACACCATGATTGTTGACTTCAACTTTCAGATTGTTGGCTGACGCAGGTACAGTACGAGGATCTGTACCCTTGCGATACTTTAACTTGAGATTAGATGTCTCTATATAAAGAAAGGTATCATCCTCTGACTTTATAAAAGTTGGTACTTCAAGCTTTCTGTTGAGCACAGTAAACGTAGCACGGTCTTCAAATCGAGCATTTTCACTAAACTCAATACGTATCATCTCAGGAGTCAAGACTGTAAAACGCGCATTGCCACTTACGACAATGGCTTTGCTTGATGCCACTGGGTCATTTACTAAAGATTGTGCCTCTATCAAAAAGGGAACAACCAATGCAAGAGCTAAAACAAAAAATCGTTTGATTGTCATGATTTTACTATAAAAATAGGTTTAAAATATTAAGTCTAACTATTTACACTAATTGCATTTGTTTACATTAACGATTGCAAAGATAGTCTTTTTATTAATAAGTTATGATGACATTCATTAAAAATACAAACAAATAAAAGCCAATACCTATTGATATTCAGCCTGTTAATAGTTACAACAAACTTAAAAGATACAAATTATATACAAACGTTTATAACCTTTACAGAAGGATTATCAACATAAAAAGAGTGACGATAGAACATATAGACTAAAATAAAACTTTCTTTCCTCTATTTACATATATCCCTTTCCGGGGCTTATCTACAGGCACTCCACTCACTGAATACCAAGAAGCAAACTCACCAGAAGCAGACTTATCGGCTATTATAGCAGACAGTCCCGAGTGTTCTGCCTTAGTAACATAAACTCGCATCTTCTCTAAGTCGATGGTGATATCATAATACCCTGCATCAGGAACCATAAACTTAAAATCCTCTCCTAAGGTTGTAATATGAGCAAGACTGACAAAAGAATTGAACTGATAATCTTTATACACGGAACAATAACTCTTACAGTATCTCCAGTCACGACCATTGGTAAACTTGAACAACTCATTAGCTTTTAGGTAAGTTGTCGTCTTGTAAACCTTGCCTTCCCCCTTGTTTGTCATAGGAACAGCATAGGCCAAGTCGTAAGCATCATGCCCATCGAGTTGTACTGCCTCTCCTGTGATATAGACATGGTCCTCATCATTGGGACCTTCCATCACCACCATAGTCCAATATTCCAAAGAAGGAAGCACAAAAGAAACATCATCTCCTTTCTGTGTGAAAACAAGCTCCTGTACTGCTCCAGCATGACTATCCGGAGATGCCACCCAAACCTTATCTATCTTACGATTGACAGTCACTGTTATGGGGATACCAGTATACTTGTCTGGACAAGTACGTGTTCCCCAAACATCACGCCAGGAAAGATCGTCTGTATTGAGAAAATTCAAGAAATGAAGTACATCACAGTTTCCAACCTTCTTAGCAAAAGTAGTGATAGAATAGCTCTTTGGGGGCCAAGCATTTACTGAATAATTGGATGAAGTGCTGACCTTTGGCAAATAAGCGGCCTTGGAAGTAGTGCCTCTCAAAAAATTCTGATAAGCCGTCTGAAAGTCATAGTATCTTACCATAGCAGTCTTAAGAGCATCACTCATTGACAATGGTGCTGCAGGGAAATACTCACGGGTAAGCATATGGTCTCCCATCTCAAGATGAGAGCCACCCAAGGCAGCTATCACTGCATCGGTAAGCAATACTCCTGGAGTATTCACCATCTTGTCCCCTGATCCTCCATTGTCCGCTTTGTCGTAATTGATGTAAGCCGCAAAAACCGTCTGCCGTTGATGGTCGCTATACTTGTCGTTCACCTGAATAATACCCAAAAGATTGGCAAAATCGGCTTCGGAAACACCTCCATATCCATTGTCATTACCCCATACTTCATTATAACAGAAATCTACGTCGCTACTGACGATATTATCTGCTCCATAACCAGAAACCGCATTCATTATCAGATCTTTGTCTGGGTGAGCCGACTTCATTGCTTGAATAAATGATTTATAACTCGCAGGCAAATCTACCACTTTGTGACGGGCATCATATACGTCGCCACGATAGCCCAACTGATCTATCTGGAAACCATCAAAATCAAAATGGCTGTATATTTCTGTATTCCTTTCTGCCATATACTGTTGCCAATCCATATTACCAGGTACTTGCAGATAAATATTACTTGCCCAAGAACTGGGCAAACCGTGATAGTCTTGATAAAAATTGCCCGATCCATCTTTTTTCAACAGAGCCCAGTCGGTTTTTACTCCATCATTCTCAGCATTCTTCCATGCACCGAAACAAAGGTTATAAAAGATAGACTTCATACCATACTTATGCTGCTCTGCTATGTAGTTCTTGACAAATTCTACACCAACCCAACGGTTGCTGATATCCTGATACCAAGGTATGAGTGAGCCATGGGCATCCAATTTAACTGGTTTGTGATGCATCCACTGCCAGTCTTGGAACTGAACTCCATTGATATGAAGCCTGTTAAGATAAGCCATCTCGTTCTTAATATTAGCATTCTTGTCTATGCTTCCACCAGCATTGTCAAAATCGGCAATAAAGCCATAACGAGGAAAACGTTTCCAGTCACTTGACACATCAACGGCTACCGTGCCCAAAATGGTAGATTGGTCATTGGTTTCTGTATAGACTTCTACCAAATAACCTTGATAATCGGTCATTGGGGGAGTCCAAGACCACTTATTATTGCTCATCACTTCAGACAATTTATGGGTCTCCAAAATGGCAGAACCATGCCTGTAACGCACCATCGTATTAGCAGGAACATTGCCACTTAATACAAATACTACAGACTGTCCTGGTATATAACAAGCCTTATCAGTAGTCATATCCACCGTAAGCCGTGAAGATATATTGTCGGCAGAGCTGTATACAACCAACAACGAAAGAGCAAAAGAAAGTAGATACTTAGAAACAAAGTGTAAAAAAAACGTTTTTCTCATCATTTAAAGAAATAAAAAGTCTCCACATGTTAAACAAAAGTATCAACATGGGGAGACTATATTTTAACAAATTAATTATTTCTCGAAGATACTGATGGCATAACCACCACCAGCACCCGCGTTCAACTTAAGAGAAGTTTTGTTGGTCACCACGCGCTTAGTGATAACGTATGACTGCTGGTTTGCCTTGTAGCTTGCATTCTTGCCATCGGCATAGATGGTAGCTACATATTTCTTTCCTGGAGTTAGAAAATCGAGTTTGAGGTTAGACTGATGAGCTGTCTCACCTACCGTACAACCTACAAACCAATTGCCTGTACCCTTAGCTCTACGGGCAACCGTAACATACTGACCAGGCTCAGCCTCCAAATAACGGCTCTCATCCCAGTCTATAGCAACGTCCTTGATAAACTGGAAAGCATCTGCATACTTCTCGTAGTTCTCAGGTATATCTGCAGCCATCTGCAATGGGCTGTACATAGTAACATACAATGCCAACTGACGAGCCAAAGTTGAGTTGATGTGATGATGCTTGTTAGGGTCTATCTTATTCATGTCACCCTCCAATATACCTGGAGTATAGTCCATTGGACCACCCTGTAAACGAGTAAAAGGCAATACCGTAGTATGGAAAGCCTTATTACCCGCAAATGATTCATACTCTGTACCACGAGCCGACTCGTTTCCAATGAGATTAGGATAGGTACGGCAAAGACCTGTAGGGCGAACAGCCTCGTGTGCATTTACCATGATGTGGTGTTTGGCCGCCTCGGTAACGCAATAGAGGTAGTGATTATTGAGCCACTGTCCGTAGTGATGCTCGCCACGTGGAATAATGTTGCCCACATAACCACTCTTTACAGAATTGTATCCATATTTGTTCATCAAGTTGTATGCTGCCTCAAGATGGCGCTCGTAATTACGAACAGAAGCCGAAGTCTCGTGGTGCATCATCAGACGAACGCCCTTGGAATGAGCATAATCGTTAAGTCCTTTAAGGTCGAAGTCGGGATAAGGAGTTTGAAAGTCAAAGACATAATCTTTGCTATGACCAAACCAGTCTTCCCAACCAATGTTCCAGCCCTCTACCAGTACCTGAGAGAATCCGTTTTTGGCAGCAAAATCTATATACTTCTTTGCATTCTGAGTATTGGCAGGATGTTGTCCATGGGGGGTGCATTTACTGTAATCGGTAACACCAAGACGAACAGAAGGAAGATCATTAGTATAAGACCACTGCTTGCCACCACCTATCATCTCCCACCATACCCCGATGTACTTTACTGGCTTTATCCAAGATGTATCGGTATATTTGCAGGGTTCATTGAGATTGAGTATCAAACGAGAAGCAAGAATCTTACGGGCATCATCTACCACCATGATAGTACGCCAAGGAGTAGAGCATGGAGTCTGCATATGTGCCATGTTGCCTTGAGCATCGGGGGTGAGTTGTGACTCGAAAATAAAGTTCTTATCATCCAAGTTCAAATGCATACATGAGTAATCCACCAAAGCCGCCTCATGAATATTGAGATAAATACCATCTGCTGTCTTCATCTGAAGCGAAGTCTGCACACCTGTAGGCGAGAAGATTGTCTGGGAAGCATTACTGCAAATAGCACTCTGCAGCAAACCTCTAATTTCTGAGAGTTTAGACTCCGTATAATCATACTCCTGCGTATCATAGTCACCAGGAATCCACCAGGCCTTGTGGTCACCCGTCATGGCAAATTGAGTATGTTCTGCCTTCACTACAAAGTAAGGCAAATACTTCTGCTGGGGGAACTCATAACGAAAGCCGACGCCATCATTATATACGCGGAAACGAAGGTTCATGTATCTACCATTAGAAGGCTTTTCCATTTCAATGAAAAGTTCATTATAATGGTTACGGATTTCTTTCTCCTCACCCCATACAGGCTGCCATTTTTCATCAAATGTGGAAGTGGTCACCTTATTGATACGGAACATGTCCATCAAAGAGTTTTCCTCTGCCAACTCAATGCCCAATGTACTTGGGTTAATGACAGTCTTGCCTTTGTAATCTACTTGATAGACCGGGGTTCCTTTGTCATTGAGCGAGAAAGTAACACTGAGATTGCCATCTGGAGATTTTACAGTTTGAGCAGAAAGCCATGCAGGAAGCATCATCATTAAACTTAAGAGCAAAATACTCAACAGTCCTTCTCGCCCGGAGAGGGATATTATATGTTTCTTCATATTTATAGCTTTATTCAAGTTTGGTTATTTTAAATACGTTAATCTATCTTAGTTGCAGTCATCGTCATCTTCTTCAGATTGATAACTATATGGTATTTGCCAGCTTCAACAGCACTCACACTCCACTTATAGTCGTGTGCATCACCATCTGCACGACTGACAACCTCGGCAGCTGTTTCAGAAAGTGAAGCTCCAGGAGTAGCCGCCATCAACCAAGCCTGCACTCCATCCCAGTTACGACCACCAAGCATAAATTTAAGTTCGCCTGCCTTCAATTCCATTTCAGCAGAATAAGTATATATATTTACCTTAGTCAGTTCGATAGCCTTGTCATTCCAATCCCAGCCTGCAGATGTTGCACTACCCCATGCATAGATAGAATTATATGGGAAATTAAAGGTTGGATCTTCAAATTCAGCATTCTCTACATTGATATTGACATCCTCGATACTACCATCATTAAAGTTTACCAAAGCATCCTTAACGTCAGCAGAACCCTTAAGAGTAGTGCCATCCGACATAGAGAGTACATATGAAAGGGTTATATCACCATCCAAATCCAATCCAAAGAGATTGAATGGAGCTACTATACTCTTATCCTCTGCATTGACTGTAACCTCAGATACAGCAGAAACAGGAGTATTGGCTACACCTGAAACCATATTGTAGCTTGAGTAGGCGCCAGTAAGGATTACATAACCTCCCTGTACAGATAAATCTTTACCTTCGGCATTCTTAGCTGCTAAATCGGGCGTAGTCAATGTGAGTTTACGCGTAAGACGCTTCATAGCTATAGTGTAACTCTGGCTATCACCCGTCAAGTCTGTCTCGGTAGCTACACCATAACAGAACGCATCAGGATTGCCGTTGATGGCATTTGCATCGTTTACCATAAAGGTGGAAGCATCTACAGTAGCTCTTGCCTCAGCAACTGTAATATGACTGGCGCCATTATAGCATCTGAATGTATAATCATTATTACTCTTCAAAGTAAGCTGCTGGGTGTTACCACTCACCGTGCTTACCTCATCATTTATGCTCAAGAAATAAGAATTTGGGGCATTATTCAAACCGCAAGAGCCCCAATCGGTTTGGATGGTAACAGCAGTCCGTGGCTTTACTATTGGGTCAGGCAACTCATCCTCGCAAGAAGAAAATGTTGCAACAGCAGTAGCCATCACTGCCATATAGCTGATTGATTTTAAGATACGTTTCATGTTCTTTCTAATATTTAATTTTCAGATAACAAAAATTATTCAGGCTTGCTCAAGCGAACAACCTTGCAGGCATGAGGAGCCAATTTCGCAGAAACCTTAGTTACCTCACCTTCATCGGTATGTGTCCAAAGATCTCTCACTTTCATACTACCCGAAATACCCAGGGCTGAGAGTTCTACACCGCGTTCCTGTTCTATATTCTCACGGTTGAAGAGAGCCACAATGTAATCGCCATTGCTCATCTGACCATACCATACTTGGCTGTTAGCATCTTCAGCAATCTCTATACCCGCGCCATTTCTTGTTGTAGATATATTGTTACTCAAAGGCTTTCCTACAAACTTATCCTTATTGAGTTCCAACACTTCTTCGTTCTGGTAGAAACTTACATTGTGGGCAGCTCTTGCTGCACTATAAAAACTCTCGCTATAACTATTCTCACCCGACTCATAACCAATAGTATTATACTCATCAGCTACGGCAATAGGACCACCAGCCATAAGTTGCAGAGTGATACAAGACCGACGCTCATCATCAGAATTGAAACGACGCATGAGTTGGAAGTCTCCATCGGCAATAACCTTGCCACGACCAGTAATATCAGACCAATAAGTAAAGCCATCAAACTGGTTGTTGGCTGCAGGCCACTGATCTACCTTAATATACTGCGCACCGCGCCAACGGCTTGACAAGTGATCCCATCCACCTTCGCAGGCGTCATCCACAATGCGAACCATATTGCCATACTGAGCTTCGTACTGACCATGATCTTTCATATTAGGCATCACGATAGAAGTAAACACACCATACTTTTGGGCTGCCTCAGCGATATACTGCAAAGCCAAACGATACTCCGCACTACCATAGCCACGGCCTTCACCCTTAGTGCCACCTCCACGAATACCATCTTCAAAGAGACACATAAAGTCCATACGGATGAAATCAACACCAATACTCTTATAATATTTGAAGAAGCCGTCGATGTATTCCTTACCACCTTTGTGGCTGGGAACGATCCATGTAAAGATGTCGCCGTCAGCATCAGGATTCTTCACTTGATCCTTACCCTGCTCATAAAGCAAATTACGTACAGTATACTTTGTTCCCTCGATAGGACAATCTAAAGAGCCATGCACCCAAAGGGGGTTGTCGTAGATGCCCAACTTTAAACCTTTGTCCTTACACATCTGAATAAGTTCGGTCAATGGAATATGAGCATATGAGGTCATGTAAGGATGCCCAGCATTATCATCGCCCAACATAGCCATGAAGCCATCAGTACAAATCATATCGTAACCATATGGCAAAAGATTCTCAGCCACCCAGTCGATATTTTTCTGCCAAACCTCTTTGGGCATATTGCAGTCCGTTCCGTTCTTCTCTGCCAAACGACCATACTCATACACCGTCCAATAAAGAGGTGCTTTCTCGGCTGTCTCTGGAGTAGGTGTAGGAGTTACAGGATCGTCTGGGATATCTTCTGGAGTCCAACCTGTATTGAAGCTACCTCCATTTATCGAGTAATCGCTACATCCCATTATCATAAAAGATAACATTACTGCGACAATTGATAAAACTATCTTTTTCATATATGATTCTACTTATTATTATTTTTTTTCAAACTTAACCTTCATGTCAATGACATTGATGCTAATCTTGTAGTTACCAGCTTGTGAAGCCTCAACCTTCCACTTATAGTCAGGACTTTGACCAAGTACTTGTAAATCTGAAGCAGAGAGCGGTGCAAGATCATTTGTAACATCCTTACTCAAAGGACGAAGCCACTCAATATTGACACCCTTGTTTGGATCATTCTCCAATCCAAACTTCAGTTCGCCCTCTGTCAAGGTTGTTTCAATGACGAAAGTTCCCTTGGCTGCATTTGTATCATACTCCAAAGGCAACAGGAACGGATAGTTCCATCCATTAGAAGTGGCACTGCCCCAAATCCAAATATTCTTGATCGGGAGATCTGAAGGTACCTCTGCTTCTTTCTGCTTTTCAAAGGTAACAGTCATGTGATATGTATCAACTGTAACCTTATATTTACCCGCTTCGCCAGAAAGGACCTGCCACTTGGTATCAGGACTGGTTCTCTTGACAGCTCGTGAGTCAGTAATAGACTGGTTCTCGGAAGCAGCCATAATAAAATCGCAGTTCCAATCACTTGGGGTATCCAATGGGAATTTCAACTCACCTGCAGAAAGCTGACCAATCCATGTAAATAAGAACTTATTGACAGGATCTTGTGTCATTTCCAAAGAGGCACCAATATTCCATCCTGCCGCACAAGCATTACCAACCATATAAAGTTTGTCTATCTCAGGAGTAGGATAAGTAATTGTAGGTTGCTCGCCTGTTGAAAGATCTGCATTTACAACACAGAAACCGTCTTTTTCCACATGGAAAGTTAGAACAGCATCGCTCTCAGCATCTACTGCAATCTTGTAATCACCAGCCAACAATGCACCAGCATAACTGTACTTTGTTTCAGAAAGAACCTCTTCCATTAAAACACCCTCACCTTCTGTGGCATCAGCCTTGAATATGTAAAGATTACGCGGTTGAATCTCATAACCTGTCACATTGACCGTTGTTGTAGATATCTCAGGCTTCATGTAATGGTCTGCACCAGTTACTTCTGCGATAATCTCTCCTTCAACAACAGCAGTTGTACCAGTAGAAACTCCCCACATCTTCAAATATGAATTAAGTTGCTTATGAGTGAAACTAACGGAATTCTGTCCCTCGGGAATATAAATTTTACTGATGGAATTCTCAAAGTTGTTACCCTCGAGATCCATCTTGAAATAATAATTTATTTTAGTACCCTCACCACGGTCTTGAGCTTCGCCCCATGTAAAGGTAATAGCAGTCTCTTCTCCCTTATCCTGCTCAAGGGTCACCGATTCCTCAGAAGCAGCAAGGTGCATCTGATCGTCCACTCCTGGAATGGAGAACCGAATATCATCACTACTACAGCTTGCCAAAAACAAAGGAATGGCGACAAGTATGAATAAAATGAATTTCTTCATGATAAATATCTTCTAAATGATGGTTTGTTATGTTTAATTCCAATATGGAGCCTGCTTCAACTTGGCATTTTTGTCCATCTCATCCTGGTGAATTGGGAACCAATAGAATGCCTTTTTGTAAACACGTGTCTGATAAACTGTACGCTTATAAAAACTTGCAGCATCACGTCCATAAGCATTCATTCCATAGAAAGGACCAGTAAGCACCTTCTCAGCTTCCTTCCAGCGTCGTAAGTCATCATAGCGCAGTCCCTCACAATTAAGTTCTACGCGACGCTCTGCATGAATCAGATTTCTCATCTCAGACTGATTATTGAGATTGACATGTATGTAGTTGTCATCTGTATTACCTGTGGTATACTGGCGAACACCTGCACGCTCACGAATCTTATTGAGGTATGTCAGGATTTCCTCATTGCCCGGATCACACTCATTGAGAGCCTCAGCATAGTTAAGGTAAGCCTCTCCCAAACGGTAAAGTATTCCAGGGCGATACTGATAACTACCTTGTTTTACATTATCCTTATAGTAAATTTTCTTTTTTGCGAAGTACCCGTTCTGAGGAGCATCATGAGTTCCGTTGTTGTCGGTCTCTGTTCCATCACCTCTGAACATATTATAAACACGATCTTCCTGATTGAAATAACCATTGTTGAAGTTTACGCAAATATAAAAACGAGGTTCACGATGGCAATACATATTATAAGTACCCTTGCGGGTGATGGAACCTCCATTACAAATAGAGGCCCAGTCGGTATTGTCGCGCTGTTCGTCGGCATCAGAAAAACCTTCTTCCTTATAATTAGATGCAGGATCGGTAATAGGAAGACCATTCTCCATTGAGAACGCATCTACCAAAGACTGTGTTACACCCAGACCTCCATTACCGCTGCTACGCAAAGGCGTTGCAAGCCCCTCATAATAAGAATAATTACATCCACCAGGACGAGCAAACAGAATTTCGGTATTACCCTCATCGAAACGCTTAAACATCATATCCTGATAAGACATAAACGGGTCTATCTTGCCATCTGACATTTTCACCTCATACAATTTATAACCAGCAGACTCTGCCTCTGTAATCAACTCTTTGCAAGCATCGGCAGCCTTTCTCCATTTGCTGGCATCGTAAGTCTGGTTTATAATGTTTTCTCCCTTGTCGTTCTTGTAGTTG
>OGHM01000383.1_pt1 | contig 24141 bp, 18 predicted proteins | sample 1571531 | NCBI WGS metagenome assembly OGHM01 (sample SAMEA2582031, study PRJEB24529) | metagenome | biome: Human gut stool | place: China | collected 2011 | reverse complement strand
GAAGTCGTAACAAGGTAGCCGTATCGGAAGGTGCGGCTGGATCACCTCCTTTCTAAGGAGCATGCGTTACCGAGGTAACGGCATGTGTCGAGCACATTCGAAGCATTGTATGACTATTATTCCGATTATGAGCTGAATGGATACAATAGAGATGCCTATTCGTATAAGACTGATTTAAATAGCCTTGGCAATAATCCAATACTACACTATATATATCAGCCTTTCAGACAGCTGGATCAGGCACTAAGCTCATATTACAATAAAAACAATGCTTCATCACCAATATATTGGGGTAATTTCCAAAATTATACGGGAAGCCACTATGAACAAATTAAAGGCTCTTTGAATTTGTATGGAAGCAATGATTGGAATAAGTTTATATATGAGAACAATTCCATGTGGGGCAGAAACGGTGTTGTACTTTCAGATGGAAATAGTGCAGTGCAGGGGCTTGTAGCTGATACGCTATCCAATAACGGCCTGATGATAAAGACCTCAGGTAAAACAGTTGCAGCACCATATTTTAATGAGGATTTCCTGACAGGAAACAATTCAAAGAACACAGTGCTCGGTAAGGTGTACAAGGATGTAACATTTCCGTTTGTTAAGAAACCAGTTACAAGCACTTCTTACGAAGGAAGCGTGGATTACTGGTATTTTAACAGTGCTGATGCTACAGCTGAAAATAAGAATCTGCAACTGCAGCAAAGTAAAGAAGATGGATATTTTCTGAATCCTTCAGACCAGGCTGTAAAGGGTCAAACGGCTAGTAAAAATTATCCTGCAACAGGCGATAATAATTATTTTCCTTTTAATACAAGTGCGCAGTCAGGAAACGCTACCAAGCTCAATTATGGCTTTGGACAAAAATTTGATTTGAAATTCAAATTGACATCAGATGGAACCGTTAAGACAACAGAAAATGCGGATGCGCCTATCGAGTTCAACTTCTCCGGAGATGATGACGTATGGGTATTTATTGATGGTAAGCTGGTGCTTGATGTAGGTGGAGGACATGGTAAGGTTACCGGAACAATTAATTTTAAAGATAAAACAGCGACAGTATCGAGTGTGAAGAATGATGCTACAGGTGGTGGGGTGACTCCGTCAAAGGTGAATAGTTTTGCTCGTGATGAAACGATTACGAAGGATTACTTCATCAAAGAACACACCCTCACCATGTTCTACATGGAGCGAGGCCTCTGGGAGTCAAATATGTCTATATCATTCAACTTCCCGGACGAGAACGAATTCCAGGTGGAGAAGAATGTGGATACAAATGACGTGAATAAAGATATATTCCCGGACACATTGTTTGACAATACGTCTGTATTCCCATTTACTATACAGAATCAGGCTACACATTTTGGCATTAAAAAAGCAACTGCAGGACAGTCAATTGAAACGAGAGTATTTAATGACACATTTGAAGGCAATAAGGTGCAAAATGTATCTGGAAATACTTTTGAAAAAGTAAACAATTGGGTTGGACAAACAAATGTAGTACATTGGCTGGCACAGCTTGATAATGTGGGCGGTTCATACAAAAAGCAAAGATGGGGAAGCATTTTACCTGCTGGAAGTGATAGCTTTAATGCAACGTATACTGCAGGCAGTGCAACGGATCATTATAAATATCTGCAGTTTAAGTTTTACTATGATTATAAAGATAATCCGAGTACACAGTTTATGTATATCGGACTCGAGGATTCAGACGGAAAACAGGCTGGGAATTATTTGACAAATGATGTAGCCACTGCAAATAGTTCACTTACAAACAAGAAGTGGATAACCGTAAATGTGGAAATTGACAAGCTTATTGGAAGTAGTCAAATTAATTTATCAAAAATAAGGTATATCAGGTTTAACTATGACTACAGCAGAGATTTCTATCTGGATGATTTTAAGTTTATTCCTTCGTCTGAGGTGACAAATCCAACAGGCTTTGTTACAAAGCAGTATGAGATAGCTGATTATGGCTCAGTTGAGAGCGGCACCTTGATGTATCCGGAAAATGCCGTATATACTATATCATCGGATAAATCATCTACCACGAATATCCTGGGTGATGATGGCGTATTTGTACTGGCAAATGGTGAGACTGCAACATTCACAGACCAGTTCAGACGAGGCAGTTACATAGCTGTAAGTGAGGATGTGGATACAGAGGTTTTTGAGCCATCGTGGACAATGTATGAAAATGGTGAGCCGGTTACCGCTGTAAATAGTGAAGGAACTACGGTTGATTTATCTTCTGTGACTGCAAACCTGACAAATCAATCCGGCAGTACAATAAAGGATGGAAGAAAGGAAAAATATAAAACAGGAGCAGAAGATGGTCATCAAATAAATAATGATGGCCTTGATATTACAAATGCAAGAAGTAGTGGAAAAACGATAGGATATCCTGGAACAAATTCTGTGGTGGATTCCTCAGCCTGGGCAAGGAAGAATGGCAATGTAAATACTTACGATGAAAATACGATTGTATTTAGATCATATAGTGATCCTGACAATTCTACGACATCCACCAGGTTAAAGGTCAAATACACAAATAAAGTAAAGACAGGAACAATTACTATTCAAAAACAACAGGCTGCTGTATCAGATGATCTAAAAGGTACATATACTTTTAAAGTGAAATTTTTCAATGTGGCAGGTATGGGTCTGGAAGGAACTAAAACGATTGAGAAGACATACACTATTGAGAAGAATACAAGCGGAACATTTGACCCAATAGTCATCTCAGGTATTCCTGCAGGAACACAGTATACAATATCAGAGATAAGCGCTACTGATGGTGCAGTGCTTGAAAGTGTGGATGTCTCAAGTGGCAATGGACTGGAAGAAAAATACAAACCAACTGTCACATATAATGAAGAAACCAAACTTACTGAAGTGTCAGGTACTGTAAAGGCTGATGCTGCTGAACAAACGAAGTTTATTTTTACTAATAAACTGAATCCGGTTGTAAACATTGATCTTACTAAGAAATGGGAAAATGTCAGTGGTGTTACAATGCCTGATTCAATAAATATACAGCTTCAAAGACGTGTAAATGATAGCGATCCGTGGGCTGCAGTGGAATATGCAACACCGGGGCAGACCACAGCCAACTATATTACTTTGAAAAAAGATCCATATAATCCGGATAAGACTGAATGGACATTTTCATTTACCGGACTGGACAGATATGCAAATGATACTAATGGAAAAGTAGATAATACTAAGCCATATATGTATCGAATAGTAGAAGTGACAGTAGCTGATGGTTCTGTAAAGGTTATCGATAATAATGAATATCTGAATGACTTGTTTAAGGTTACATATACCGATGCTATATCGGCACCAAGTACAGAGGTTGGAAGTTCAATTACAAAGAATTACACGATAACCAATACATATAGTCCGCTGACCAACATCAAGATAACAAAGGTTGATGCTACGGATACAACTAAGAGGCTAAATGGTGTTGAATTTAAGCTTGAAAGATTGTTACCGGATAGTACATCATCAACAGGTGGGGATAGCTTTAAAGTAGATCCTAATTTTACTGCTATAACTGTTACTACAGGTGGGACAGATGGTAGTGTTGGAACAGCACAGGGAATAGCAGAGTTTAAAGACTTAAAAGATGGAACATATCGTCTGACAGAGACAAAAGCTGTACAAGGCTACAATTTATTAAAGGATCCAATAACCATTAAAATATTAAGGAACAACGTAACAACAGTAGATGGACAGTCATATGACTTCACCAAAGCAACAGATAAGAATACGATAGAGCTTCAAATCAGCAATCGTATCAAGTTCCTTCTACCAAAAACCGGTGGTTATGGAGCAATGTTATTCATATTATGCGGAATGGCGCTCGCAACGCTGGGCTGCTTGATATTTTTCTTGATTACTCTTAGAAAGGAGGTACAATACTCCAAACTTAAGAGACAAAGAAGAAACGCGATTGGCAAGTAACACCTGCCGGTCGCACGTAACACGACAACAATGAAAAAGATATAAGAGAGGAAAAAAGCATGAAAAAAATTAGAAAAATGTTGGCTGGTCTCCTTGGAGCAGCCATGGTGCTGACATCATTCGGCACACCGGCTTGGGCAGATAGTGCTACAAGACCTACTTTACCTACGATTGATACAACTCAGAAAGGTACGTTGACAATCAATAAGTATGAGGGTACAGATGCAAATACGTCAAATGATAAACCGTTAGCAGGTGTTGAATTTACAATCTGGAAAGTGGCTGATATTGAACAGGATTCTTCATCTTCAAAGGTTGGATTTAAATATACACCGGTGACTGGATTGGGACTTGATGCAGATGATTTTACGTCAAATGAGACTGAGGCACAGAAATATACTGATGCCATATATGCCAAAGTATTAAATAAACTTAATACTAATAAGAAGGTTGAAAATGGAACTTTAGCTGGAGGGAAAACAGCAACTACAGCTTTAGATACAACGAAAACTACAGCAACAGCAAAATTTACAGACCTTGAATTAGGACTTTATCTCGTACAGGAGACAAATGCTCCTTCACAGATTGTAAATAAAACAGCAAACTTTTTAGTTTCAGTTCCTATGACAAATGAGACTGGTACAGCCTGGAACTATGATGTAGTTGCAGAGCCTAAGAATGAGGCTGTTTATTCGGGAATAACTCTTAAAAAGACTGGTACAACAATAAGTGCTGATGGTACAAAAGGTACTCCAACAGCTCTAAGTGGAGTACAGTTTGCGTTGCAAAGATATAATACGACATCAAATGAGTGGGAGTTGGTTACAACTGCTGACCATGCAGATGGTATTTATACTACAAATAGTGCAGCTGGAACAGTAGGTCAGATAACTGTTGATGGACTTGCTCCGGATAGGTACAGATTTATCGAGACAAGCTTAGGAACAGGCGAGGAAAACCATGGATATATCTTAAACGGAACCCCATATGAGTTTATAGTAAATACTGATAAAACAATTTCAATTAATGGTGATAATAAAGGCGAAAGTGCAGTAATTACCGCAGACAACGAAAAGCCAGACCTCAAGAAAGAGGTAAAAAAAGGTGATACATATGAAAATGCTGCAGATGCCTCAATCGGTGATATGGTAGAGTGGAAAGTGTCTGCATCAGTACCATCAAATGTAGACCAGTTAAAGAAATACTCAATCACTGATACAATGTCCAATGCTCTTACATGGGTAGAAGATAAAGCAGACCTTAAATTGACATACAAATCAAGTAATGTAGAAAAGATATTAGATTTGAAAAATGTTGGTGCAACACCAGATTACAATTTAACAAAGCCAACTGATAACCAAGAAGGTGGTTCATGGACAATCGAATTTACCGATACAGGTAAGTCTAAACTTAAAGCAGCAAATATTGATTCAATTGAAGTAACTTTCAAAACAAAGTTAAATGAAAAAGCGAAAATTGGCAAGGAGGGTAATCTTAACGATGCACAGCTTGATTACTCTAATGCAATTTATCCAACAGTAGACCCAACTAATCCTAATAAAGGTAAAACCCCTGGTGAGGATCATATCAAGGATCAGGCAATAGTATATTCATTTTCTATTGATGTAACAAAAGTAGATGGAAATAACAATGAAACCAAGCTTTCGGGTGTACAATTTGATTTGTACAGATATACAGGAAACGAGACAAATCCTACTGAAGAACAATTAAAACAAAATGCAGTTGCTATAAAAACTAATTTGACAACTGGAATAGATGGTAAGATTGCTGAGAGTGGTTTGAACGGCCTTAAAAATGGAAGATATTTCCTTGTTGAGACAAAAGCTGCAAGTGGTTATAACTTATTGAAAGCACCTGTAGAAGTGAACTTAAATGTTGATTATGTAGTAAAAAAGACTACTGATAAGTGGTATGATGAAAGCAATAACTTAATTGGTACAAAGACAACAATTACTTCAACAAAATTCACAGGTGGAGATACAAATAATGCTGGTACTTACAGCGTAACAATCGAAAACCGCAAAGGCTTCACCCTCCCAAAAACCGGTGACATCGGAACTGCAATGTTCTTAATCATTGGTATCGGTGGAATGCTCGCTGCAGTATACATCATGCTCAGAGGAAGAAAGAGAGCCTAACCATTGGCAATAGCCATAGAGAGTTTAGATAAGAATTAACCGAATAAATGCTCTTACAAGAGCAAAGGGATGACTAACCTTCGTACATACAGACTTACCTGTCTGCGTGTGCGGAGGTTACCATTTCATTTTACATTTTTGAAACGATATGCTAACATTTATTCAACCCCACAATCAGACAGCTATGCAGCTTATGCTGTTGTGGATTTGAATAAGTGCTATCAGAAGCCATAGGTATAGGAAACAAAGCTATAGGAATACAAGCTATGAAGAAACTGCGAATAATTTTTTGCGCCATCCTCTTTCTCACCGGAATGTCGATTGCGCTCTACCCATATATCAGCAACCGTATAAATGAAAAGCATGCTAGCTCTGCTATCACAAGCTACGACAGTGAAGTGAAGCAGCTGGACGAGGAAAAGGTGGATGCCTTAAAGGAGGCTGCGACCAAGTACAATAACCAGCTGAGTACTGTGGTGTCGGCTGAGAGCACAGAGAGTGAGAGCAGTGCGGTAAGCTATGCAGACCTTGTGGATGTCGGAGAGTCGCTTGGCTATATCACTATTCCAAAGATTGATGTGAATCTGCCCATATATAGCGGCACGAGTGATGATGTACTCGCAAAGGGTGTTGGCCATATGGAGCAGTCCAGCTATCCGCTAGGCGGTGAGAGTACACACTGCGTTCTGACAGGCCACAGAGGTCTTCCGAGTGCGGTGCTTTTTACTAATCTTGATAAGCTTGAGATGGGCGATGAGTTTTACCTGCATGTGCTCGATGAGATTCTTGCGTACAAGGTGGATCAGATTAAGGTAGTCGAGCCTAACGAGTCGGGAGACCTTGATATTGTGGAGGGGAAGGATTACTGTACACTTGTCACCTGTACACCGTATGCGATTAATTCGCACCGTCTTCTGGTGCGCGGTGAGCGTACTGAGTACACAGGCGAGAAGAAGAGTGAGACAAAGAATCAGATGCAGTCGGGCGCACTCACGAAGCGAATAGTGGATGTGTGGCCGTGGATGCTTGTGGCGCTTGCTGTGGCAGGGACACTGGAGACTGTGATTTTTATTATAATTGTAAGGCGCAGAAGAAGGGAGAGAAACGAGTAATATATGAAGGGTTATGAGAAGGCCGCTCAGGCTATACAATCTGTGAAACAGGTGATTATTGGAAAAGATGACTGTGTGCTTGCCATCATGGAGGCTATTCTTGCAAACGGGCATATACTGATAGAGTATTCCGGGCGTGGGCAAGACGAGCATGGCGCTTGCGTTTGCGAAGGTTTTGGATATGAAGCAGAGCCGTGTGCAGTTTACACCTGATGTACTGCCTACAGATATCACAGGCTTTTCAGTATACAGGAAGGAGCTTGGCAGGTTTGACTATGAGGAGGGCGCTGTCATGTGCAATCTGTTTCTGGCTGATGAGATAAACCGTACATCGCCAAAGACACAGTCCGCGCTTCTTGAGGTGATGGAGGAGCGCACGGTGACGGTGGATGGTGTGACTCATCCGGTTCCAAGGCCGTTTCACGTTATCGCTACGGAGAACCCTATTGGCTCTGCAGGTACACAGATGCTGCCGGAGTCACAGCTTGACCGTTTTATGATAAGCATCAGCCTGGGATACCCCAACAGAGCGGATGAACTTGATATTCTGATGAGCCGTGACCATGGCAATCCTATGGAGAATATCATGCCGTCCATTCTCACCGATGAGCTCGTTGCGATACAAAAGGAAGTGGAGAGTGTATTTGTCCACAGGACGGTTTATGAGTATATCGTGAGCCTGGTGGAGGCCACGAGAAACAATGACAGGATAGAGCTTGGAGTCAGTCCGCGTGGTGCGCTTGCACTTGCCAGGATGAGCAAGGCGGCTGCTTATGTTGAGGGGCGTGAGTATGTGCTGCCGCGTGATGTGGCTTCTGTGTTTATCAATGTGGCGCGTCACAGGATTGTGCTGAGTGCGCAGGGCAGGATGTACAATGAGTCTGCGCAGGATATTCTTGCTGAGATTTTAGCGTCGGTGAAGCAGCCTACACCGCAGACAGAAGGCAGATAGCCTGTCTGATTTTCGGAGGTATTGATGAAGAAAAAGGTTTCTTACATAGCTTTAATTATATGTACACTCGCAGTTGCACTGTTCTGGGACAATGATATAGCGCGCACACTGCTTTCGTTTGAGCTTTTGCTTGTGCCGTGTCTGTTTATGCTTTCCGTTTATCTGGAGCGCAATCTGAGTGCGTCTTTAGTGGTGCCGGACAGATATGTGCCAAAGGGAGAGAAGTTTGAGGTGGATGTGCATGTCTCAAATGCTTCTGTGCTTCCGATGAGCACTGTACCTGTCACGCTTTTGTGTCACAGCAGGCTTTCAAGCAGGGAGAGTGCCTATACGCGCGATGCCTTTGTTACGCCGGGATCAGGCTCTTCGCTTTGCTTTTACCTGCGTACCGGCTACTGCGGCAAGCTGTATTTCAATATAGGAAAGGTCGCAGTGAAGGATTACCTGAGCCTCTTTACGCGCGAGTGCAGCGTTTCGGAGCATAGCTCGTCAGTATTTGTGCTGCCGAGGATTCATATGCTTGATATGGCGCGTGTGCTTGGACTTTCGGAGTCGGTGGACGGTGAGCTTTTTTCAAAGCTGCGCCATGGTGAGGATTCGTCTGAGGTGTTTGATATCAGACAGTACAGGAGAGGGGATTCGCTCCACAGCTTTCACTGGAAGCTTTCCGCAAAGACTAATGATTTCATGGTGAAGGAGTACAGCCTGCCGATGAATGAGACTGCATTTATCTTTGCCGATATGTCATATAAAGGCACCGGCGATGAACGCGTTAGTGTGATGGATGCTTTTCTTGAGATTCTTGGCTCTGTGTCGTGGTCTATGGCAGCAGCTTCTATGAAGCATAATGTCATCTGGTGGGATGATAAGGAGAAGCGCATCATGAGCCGGTTTGTGGCGAGTGAGTCTGATACATACTCCATGCTCGAGCAGCTTTGTGAGTCGGGCATATATGAGGAGCCAGTGGATGTGGAGGCACTCTATGAGAACAGGGAGATTGCGGCTGACAGCAATACGATGCGGCTTGGCATGGATGGCAGCTTTTATCACAACGGTGTGCGCGTGAAGCATATTGATTATGACAAGGTGGATGAGGAGCTTGCGGTATGGGAGATTTAGAGCTTGTAGGAGCCACACTGCTCACGAAGCCCGGGAATAAGGGAACGCACGCTATATGGCCTATGATGGTCATGTGCTTTTTTTCAGTGATGGCGCTTTTTAGGATTTTTCTGTATGCGTTTTCAGTGTCTGTAAATTACCCGGTGCTTGCGGCTGTAGGGGCAGCCATTTGTGTGTGGTTTACATTTATATTTGAATACAGGGCTTTGGCCAGATATCGCTTTTTCGTCCTTCTTTTTAGCATCATGCTGTGGTGCTTTGGCATTTTGCTTGCGCAGGAGGCTTTTAAGAAGGGCTTGCTATATACCTTTAATTGTATTGCCGGTCAGATGAACAGGACTTATCAAAGTGGCATAATTCTCATTTCAGATGCCGGAACCGGGGCAACCATTTTTTTTTGTTTTATGTTTTTTGTGGTTGCCTGGTTGATGGCTGAGGCTGTGATTAAGAGGCAGGATGGAGCCATGTTTTTGTTTGTGGCTTTTCCTGTGGTGATATGCTCACTGCTTAGTGGTGGAAGGATTTCAAAGGGAGCTTATTTTGTGATGCTCCTTTGTTTTTTATGTACATATGCAGGCTCGGCTGTGCGCGTGAGAAGAAAGCTCTGGGGCAAAGGCGATGAGGCTGTGTTTGATTCGAATGTGAAGGAAGCCAGACGTGCTGCCAATATGCTTGCGGCTTTTTGTGCAGGCTTTGGTGCTGTTGTGGTGCTTTTAGCTTTTTTTGTGGTACGGCCGGCTGTAAATGCTCCGCTTTCCGTGGTGTCGGATGTGACAGCTCCTGTGAAGAGCAGCGGCCTTCAGTTTCTGTACAGGTTTTTGCCGCAGGTGTCAGGCGGCAGGCTCAATCTCTCACTCGAGGGCGTGGGAGGAGGCGTGTCTGACGGTGTGCTTGGCGATGTGGACGGTACTGCCTATGATGAGGTGGAGTCGCTTAAGGTGACTGTCAGTGAGATGGTGATTCGCTCCTTTATATCCAGAATATGCCATTTCTTCGGATGATGTATGTGCAGAGCCGTATGGACGGTGCAGCTTTAGATGGTGCAGGCGATGGGGATGGCTCTGATGCCGAGGAAGGTGAGGAAGCTGTGTCTTCACGCACAATCTCAGTCGAGAGGCTCAATGCGAATACTGCATACACCTATGTGCCTTATCAGGCTTACCTGAATGATTACTATAATATTTTGGGCGGTGATTGCTCGGTGCAGGGGCAGACTGCACAGGATGACCGGTATGAGTACTTTGAGAGCAGCGCATACATGGATACGATGAAGAAGTGGATGGATGTGGATGCTTCTGCTTCCGATGACGGTGACACAGCAGGTGCGCTTGGCTCGTACAATCACCGGAATATGCTTGATGAGCTGGAGGCTTCATACGAGTCGTATGTGAATACCCACTATACTGATGTGCCTGAGAGCCAAAAGCGCATCGAAAAGCTTTGCAAAAAGAAGAAAAAGGAGTGGGACAAGAAGCTTGAGGGAAATCTGAGCGATACGCAGAAGCAGGATCTGTCATATGAAAAGATTGATGATGTGAAGAATTTTGTTGTGAGGACTCTGTGGGAGAGGTGTGAGTACTCCAAATCCGCTTCAAAGATTTCTGATGATGAGGACTACATAGAGCGCTTTATGTTTGAAAAAAAGAAGGGTGATTCCACTGCCTTTGCTTCAGCGGCTGTTGTGATGTTCCGCTCCTGCGGCATACCGGCGCGCTACGTGGTGGGCTATGCGGCTCCTGCCAATCTGTTTTCGGGACAGGCTGACGGCTCGTATATGGCTGTGCTTCAGGATGACAATGCGCACGCGTGGGTGGAAATCTACATGCCTGACTGCGGCTGGACTCCTGTGGAGACGACACCGGGCTTTGCCGGTACGATTGCCAATCTCGATATGCCGGAGGCTGACACAGAGGATACGGAGAGTATTGCGGACAAAAAGGACAAGGATGCTGACCGTGACGGAGAGGATACAGCGGGTACCGGGGCCGATATGAAGCGCATCAGGCAGCTTAAGCTTTTGCTTGGTACGATGTGTGGCATATTACTTGTGATAATTGCGGTCATACTGCGCGTATGGTATGTGAAGAGACGCACGCTTGCGCTCGATAAGAGGCTTTCACCGGGAGATAGAGTCAGAATCATATTTAGGAGCTTTTATGAGCTGCTTGAGAGGGATGGCAGGATATCTGCTAAGGCTGGCGATTGTGTGGATGCCGCTGGTTTGGATACCACAAGGCCTGAGTTTGTTGATGCGGTGCTGGCTGTTTATCCTGAGCTTGTAAGGAGTGATTTTGAGAGGTTTATGGAGCTTGTGCTTATGGCCAATTATGGACCTGATAAGCTTGAAGCCGGGGATTGTGAGCTTGCAGTCGTGATGTATAAGAGGCTTAAGAAGCTTGTGGCGCGAAAGGCTGTGGTCAGAGGGTATTTGTCTAAATGAGATAGCATGAAATGAAAAATAGAAGCAGCTTCCGGACGAACCGGAAGCTGCTTTCTTTAAATAGTACACAATATCTGATGTATGATACGAGCAAAGTCTATTCCAGCGAATCCGGAATACCATCATGATCCAAATCTGCCATGTCTGCTCCATGCGCACCGATATCCACTGTGTTTAAGGTGCGTCTTTTTAGTCTTGCGGCCTCAGACTGCTTGAGCAGATAGCTCTTTATCTCGCGTGAGTGCTTTACGTGAACGAGCTTAAGCTCAGGGTTTGTGACATCGCCTGTGTAGCAGACTATGGTGCCGAGCTTAAAAATGCGCTCCATCAGTGATGTGGTGAGCTTTACATCAGCTACCTTATACATGTAGCAGTCATCCTCTGTGGTGCTCAAGAGTCCGGACTCTACAGTGATAAAGGATGGTGTGATGGTGTACTTTGTGAAGGTCCATGGCAGACCGAGAAACAGCAGTCTCTTTCTCTCCTTAAAGATTACAGCATCGTCATCATCGATATTATTCTCCTTTTTGATATTGAAATTGTCGTAATTGTATGAAAACTTCGATACAATTGCTAAGCGTTCAGAACAGTTATATTCTGTCATATATTTTACAACAAATAAGGGTAAAAGCCAACTTGAATATTGTGCTAAGTTATTATATGATAGAAAAAATGTAATAAAAATTGTTACGCGAAAAAGAATGGAGGCAAATTATGCGTCACTTAATGAGTCCGTTGGATTTTTCTGTAGAAGAGTTGGACAAGCTTCTGGATCTTGCAAATGCTATAGAGGCTCATCCTGAGAAATATGCACACAAGTGCGATGGAAAGAAGCTTGCAACCTGTTTTTACGAGCCAAGCACGAGAACCAGGCTTAGCTTTGAGGCTGCCATGCTTAATTTGGGAGGCTCGGTGTTAGGTTTCCACAGTGCTGATTCGTCATCTGCGTCAAAGGGCGAGAGCGTTTCAGATACTATCAGGGTTATTTCATGCTATGCGGATATCTGTGCCATGCGTCATCCTAAGGAGGGTGCACCTCTTGTGGCTTCAGAGAAATCGCGTATCCCTGTAATCAATGCAGGCGATGGAGGTCATCAGCATCCTACCCAGACACTTGCTGATCTCCTTACAATCCGTTCCATCAAGGGCAGATTGAATAATATCACAATCGGCTTTTGCGGAGATTTAAAGTTTGGACGTACAGTGCATTCACTGATCAATGCACTTATCAGATATGACAATGTGAGGATTGTGCTTATCTCTCCTGAGGAGCTTAAGGTGCCTGACTATGTGCGCGATGATGTGCTTCGTGCCAACAATATCGAGTTCAAGGAGGTAGAAAAGCTCGAGGATGCCATGGGAGAGCTTGATGTGCTCTACATGACACGTGTCCAGAAGGAGCGTTTCTTCAATGAGGAGGACTATGTGCGTCTGAAGGATTTCTACATTCTGACAAAGGAGAAGATGGAGCTTGCAAAGGATGATATGATTGTACTTCATCCGCTCCCACGTGTGAATGAGATTTCTGTTGATGTGGATGATGACCCGAGAGCATGCTATTTCAGGCAGGCACAGTATGCGGTTTACGTGCGTATGGCACTGATTCTGACACTGCTTGGACTGGCTGAGGACTAAAGGAGGATAATATGCTGAATATTAGTGGAATACATGAGGGCTTTGTGCTCGATCATATCAAGGCAGGTATGAGTCTTCAGATTTACAGGGATTTAAAGCTTGATAAGCTCGACTGCACAGTTGCAATCATAAAGAATGCAAAGAGCAGCAAGATGGGCAAGAAGGATATCATCAAGGTAGAGTGTCCGATAGAGTCATTAGACCTCGATATCCTTGGATTTATCGACCACAATATCACTGTAAATGTGATAAAGGGTGACAAGATTGTGGACAAGATGGAGCTTAAGCTGCCTCATCAGGTGAAAAATGTCATCAAGTGCAAAAACCCAAGATGCATCACTTCAATTGAGCAGGAGCTTGACCAGATTTTCGTGCTTTCCGATGAGAAAAATGAAATCTACCGCTGCAAGTACTGCGAGGAGAAATACGAAGGAGTTAAATAGTATCAGTTATGTATGCCAACGTGATTGTGGATATATCCCACGAAAAACTGGATAAGACATTTCAGTACAGCATCCCGGATGAGCTTTTATGCGACATCCGTCCGGGTGTGTGCGTGGATATTCCATTTGGCAGCCGCACTATCACAGGCTATGTGATTGAGGTCACGGATAAGCCTGAGTACGACCCGGCAAGGACAAAGCCTCTTATCGGGATAAAGGCAGACTCTGTGGCTGTGGAGGCAAAGCTCATCGCACTTGCGGCATGGATACGGCGCAATTACGGCTCTACCATGAATCAGGCGCTTAAGACTGTTATACCTGTAAAGAAGCAGGCTAAGGAGCAGGTGAGCCGCAGTATTGCACTGAAAATAGACAAGGTAAAGGCAAGGGCGCAGCTTGCGCTTTGCGAGGCAAAAAAACAAAAGGCAAAGGCCAGGCTTTTTCGTGCGCTGATTGATGCTGATGATGGGACGAGCCTTGAGTATTCCTTTGTGACAGGCAAGCTGTCGGTGTCGGCTGCCACTATAAGAGCGCTTGAGCAGAGCGGCTTTATCGAGGTCATCACACAGACCGGCTACAGAAATCCTGTGGAGCATATGAGTGTTGACACCTATGATAAGGTACTGAATGCTGCGCAGCAGAGTGTGGTTGATGCGATAGAAGGTGACATTGCCGCTGGCCTTAGAAATACTTATCTGATTAAGGGTGTCACCGGAAGCGGCAAGACAGAGGTGTACATGGAGCTTATCGCACACTGTATACAGTCCGCTCGTCAGGCGATTGTGCTGATTCCTGAGATTGCCCTCACTTACCAGACCGTGATGCGTTTTTTTGCCAGATTTGGGAACAGGGTTTCGATAATCAATTCAAGACTTTCAAATGGTGAGCGTTATGACCAGTTTGAGAGAGCTAAGAATGGTGATATTGACATCATGATTGGCCCGCGGTCGGCGCTGTTCACACCTTTTTCAAATTTAGGACTTATCATAATAGATGAAGAGCACGAGAATTCATACAAGAGCGAGTCGGTGCCACGCTATCATGCCAGGGAGGTGGCGATAGAGTACGCGCGCATGTCTGATGCTATTGTGGTGCTTGGCTCTGCAACACCGTCGGTGGATAGCTATTACAAGGCAAAGACAGGCGTTTACAGGCTTTTGGAGCTGGATAAGCGCGTGGACGACAGACCTCTTCCAAATTGTGAGGTTGTCGATTTGAGGCAGGAGCTTCGTGAGGGAAACCGCTCGATTCTTTCCACCAGGCTTCAGGAGCTTATGGAGGAGAGACTTCTAAATGGCCAGCAGACCATGCTTTTTTTAAATAGAAGGGGCAAATCGGCATTTATGTCGTGCAGAGCGTGCGGTTTTGTGGTAAAATGTCCTCATTGCGATGTATCACTCAGTGAGCATAGCGGCGGAGTGATGGTCTGTCACTACTGCGGCTACAGACAGCCGGTGCCGAAGGTGTGCCCAAGCTGTGGCTCGAAGTACATTAGCGGCTTTAAGGCCGGCACACAGAAGATAGAAGCGATGGTGGCAAAGCGTTTTCCACAGGCGCGTATACTGCGCATGGATTATGACACCACGAGGGCGAAGGATGCGTATGAGAAGATTCTGCAGGCATTTTCCAATCATGAGGCTGATATACTTATCGGTACGCAGATGATTGTAAAGGGGCATGATTTTTCAAATGTCACGCTGGTTGGTGTGCTGGCGGCGGATATGTCACTGCATGTGAATGATTTTCATGCGGCGGAGCGCACCTTTGCTCTGCTGACCCAGGCGGCAGGGCGCGCCGGCAGGGGAAAGCTGCCCGGCAATGTGGTTATCCAGACCTACGACCCTGACCACTATGCCATCCGGACTGCCAAAGAGCAGGATTATGAGGCTTTTTACGATAAGGAGATAGAGTACAGGAGGCTTATGAACTATCCACCTGTATGGAATATGCTTTTAGTCCACGTCACATCACCTGATGAGAGTGAGTGCGGCAGCATGGCACAGCAAGTGTACGATATAGCATCGCAGATGATATCGCATACAGATGAAAATCAAAGCCCGGATGATAGGCATCTGATTCAGCTCATCGGTCCTACGGATGCGACCATCGCCAAGGTAAATGACATATACCGCAAGGTGATTTACATGAAGACATCTGACTATGCGGCGCTCATTTCCATAAAGGATGGCATAGAGCAGGTGGTGAAAGCTGATACGGCAATGAAACATGCTAATATCTCATTTGATTTCAATCCGATGAGTGGATTTTGATAGATATAGAAGGAGGCAATTATGGCACTTAGAACTATTAGATTGGAGGGAGACCCTGTACTTGGCAAGGTCTGCAGAGAGGTTACGGAGGTGACTCCAAAGATAGTAACACTTATTGATGATATGCTTGAGACTATGTATGAGGCCAATGGTGTAGGACTTGCCGCACCACAGGTTGGCATATTAAAGAGGATCGTTGTTATCGATGTGGGCGAGGGTCCGATCGTGATGATTAATCCTGAAATTATCGAGTCTGACGGAGAGCAGACCGGCGATGAGGGCTGTCTTTCAGTACCGGGAAAGGCCGGACAGGTGACCCGCCCGAATTATGTAAAGGCTCGCTTCATGGGCGAGGATATGAATGAGTATGAGATAGAGGGAGAAGAGCTTTTGGCCAGATGTATCTGCCACGAGCTTGACCATCTCGACGGACATCTCTATGTGGAGAAGGTTGAGGGCGCACTTCACGATGTGACATATGAGGATACACAGGAGTAATCATTAGGATGACATTTGTTATCTGAGCTTGGAAAATATCTGGGAGGCAGTAAGATGAGAGTAATTTTCATGGGAACACCGGACTTTTCGGTGGGAACACTTGAGGCAATTATAGAGGCAGGGCATGAGGTGGCACTGGTTGTCACACAGCCCGACAAGCCAAAGGGCCGTGGCAAGGCAATGCAGTATACACCGGTCAAGGAGTGTGCGCTTTCGCACGGTATTGAGGTATTCCAGCCGGTTAAAATAAGAGAGACTGCTAATATAGAGTATCTCAGAAAGTTTAATGCAGATATAATAATTGTGGTTGCTTTTGGACAGATTCTGTCAAAGAGTATTCTTGATATGCCTCGATACGGCTGTATCAATGTGCATGCTTCACTTCTGCCAAAGTACAGAGGTGCGGCTCCTATCCAGTGGGCTGTGATTAACGGTGACGAGTTTACAGGTGTCACTACCATGAGGATGGATGAGGGCGTCGATACCGGCGATATGATTGCAAAGAGTACAGTCAGACTCGCACCTGATGAGACCGGCGGCAGCCTGTTTGATAAGCTCTCAGCAGAGGGGGCAAAGCTGTGTGTGGAGACCATGAAGATGATAGAGGATGGCACTGCAGAGTATACTCCTCAAAACAGCGAGGAGGCCACACATACATCAATGATCAGTAAGGAGCTTGGCTTTATCGACTGGACAAAGCCGGCTGTTGAGATTGAGAGGCTTGTAAGGGGGCTTAATCCATGGCCGAGCGCATACACCCACCTAAACGGTAAGACATTTAAGGTGTGGAGTGCAAAGGTGATTGACGGCAGCGATGATTATGAGCCGGGCTGTATTTATCATATCGGAAAAAATGATATGTATGTACAGACAGGAAAAGGAGCATTATCTTTAGTAGAGGTACAGCTCCAGGGCAAGAAGCGCATGGATACAGGCTCGTTTTTGAGAGGCTGTCATGTGGAAGAGGGCTCGTTCTTCACATTATAGTTATTCATTATAAGTAACTATTGACAAACTACTACACGCATTATAATAAGCAGCAAGGAGAGATGATACATGGGATATTATTACTGGGATCCGACATATATACTCGTTGTGATAGGTGCAGTGATATGTATGATTGCATCGGCAAGAGTTAAAGGTACATTTAATAAATACTCGCAGCTAAGAAGCATGTCAGGCATGAATGGCGCACAGGTAGCTCAAAGAGTGCTTCAGGCGGCAGGCATATATGATGTGCAGGTGCGTCATGTGTCCGGCAGTCTGACGGACCACTATGATCCGCGCACCAAAACAGTGAATTTATCTGATCCTGTGTACAATGCCACATCGGTCGCAGCACTTGGCGTAGCAGCCCATGAGTGTGGACACGCTATACAGCATGCAAAAAGCTATGCTCCTCTTTCAATCAGGAGTGCACTTGTGCCTATAGCCAATTTTGGCTCCATGCTTGCATGGCCGGTCATTCTTATCGGCCTGCTCTTTAACACACGCTCATCAGGGCTTATTATTGATATAGGCATATTGCTGTTTTCGGCAGCAGTGCTTTTCCAGCTTGTGACATTGCCGGTAGAGTTTGATGCTTCAAGGCGTGCGCTTGTCATGCTTCGCACACAGGGCATACTTGCAGATGATGAGCTTAAGTACACAAGAAGGGTGCTCAAGTCAGCGGCACTTACCTATGTAGCCAGTGCGGCGGCTGCTATTTTACAGCTCCTTCGTATAATACTTATCACAAACGGACGCAGACGGGACGACTGATATTATTTTAGCTGCTGTTTGCCTGTGATTTTACAGGGTAACAGTTTAAATTGGATATATTAGTTAGAAAATTAAATGTATATGTAACTATTCGGAAACATCATCATGATAAATAATCATAGTAAAAATAATCATAATAATAAAAATAGCCAAATAAACAAAAATAATATACCGGGTAGACCGGCAAAATCAAACGTGGCAGCGCATAATGAGCACTCTGTGGATACGCGTGAGCTTGCCCTTGAGATGCTTATTGAGATTAATGAGCGTGGAGCATTTTCACATATCGTGCTTCGCAGTGTGCTTGACAAGTATCAGTATCTGTCAAAGCAGGACAGAGCCTTTATGACGAGGCTTGTTGACGGCACTATCGAGTATATGCTGCAGCTTGACTACATCATAGACTCTTTTTCAAAGACAAAGGTAAGGAAGATGAAGCCCTTCATCAGAAACCTTCTTCGCATGAGCGTCTACCAGATAAAGTACATGGACGCGGTGCCGGATTCAGCTGTATGCAATGAGGCGGTGAAGCTTGCAAAGAGGCATAAGTTTGCACAGCTTTCGGGCTTTGTAAACGGTGTACTCAGAAATATTGCAAGAAATATAGATTCAGTACAGCTTGATACCTTAAGCATCCGATACTCTATGCCACAGTGGATAGTGGACAGATTTGTTGCGGCATACACAGAGGAGAAGGCAGAGGAGATTTTCAAGGCCTTTCACAGTAAGAGCACAATAAGCATCAGGACAAACCTGACCAGGTGTACTCCGGATGAGCTTCGTGCAATGCTTGAGGCAGAGGGTGTGACGGTCACAGCAGTTGATGAACTTAATTATGCATTTGTTATATCTGGATTTGATTATTTGAATGGCTTGCAGAGCTTCAGAGACGGACTTTTCTATGTGCAGGATATCAGCTCCATGCTTGTCGCACAGACGGCTGCTCCAAAGAAGGGCGACTATGTGATAGATGTATGCGCAGCACCGGGTGGCAAGAGCACCCATATAGCTGAGCTTTTACAGGGAAGCGGCCATGTGCTCGCGCGTGACCTGACCGATAACAAGGTCGATATGATTGAGGAAAATATAGAAAGGCATGGCCTTAACAATATGTCGGCAGAGGTGTGGGATGCCACAGTACCTGATGCTTATTCTGCGGGAAAGGCAGATATACTCATTTGTGATCTGCCGTGCTCAGGGCTTGGAGTGCTCGGAAGAAAAAAGGACATACGCTACAAGATGACGCCTGAGTCTGTAGATGAGCTTGCCGCTCTTCAAAGACAGATACTTGATACCGTACATACATACGTAAAGCCAAACGGAGTGCTCGTGTACAGTACATGTACGATAGATGCGGCTGAGAATGAGGACAATGTGAGGTGGTTTATTGAAAATCATCCGGAGTTTGAGCCGGATAAGAGCTTTGCGGATGGCACCGGAATGAAACAGATACTGCCCGGTGAGCATGGAAGTGACGGATTCTTCATTGCAAGATTTATAAAAAGTAAATCATGAATTAATGAATTTTAATTACGAATCCGGATTTGAGAATATAATTGGTGAAGTAATAAACAATAAGTAAAAACAATAGAAAACAATTATAGAATAATAATTAAACACAGATTTAATAAAATGATATGGAACAGATAAAAGAACAACTAACTGACATCAAATCAATGAATATGGACGAGCTCACAGAGTTTATCATATCGCTCGGAGAGAAGAAATTCCGTGCGAAGCAGATATATGAGTGGATTCATGTGAAGCATGTGGAAAGCTTTGATGAGATGACCAATATTTCAAAAAAGTTCATACAGGTATTAAAGGACAATGCAATACTCATCTCGCTAAAAAAAGAGGAGGTGCAGGTGTCAAAGCTCGATGGCACGAGAAAATATCTCTTTGCACTCGACGATGGCAACGTCATAGAAAGTGTGCTTATGAAGTACAAGCATGGAAACTCTGTATGCATATCTTCGCAGGTTGGCTGCAGGATGGGGTGCAGATTCTGTGCATCTACTCTTGACGGACTAGTCAGAGGGCTTAGGCCGTCTGAGATGATTGACCAGATTTATCAGATAGGCAAGGACATAGGAGAGCGCATCTCAAATGTAGTTGTCATGGGGACAGGTGAGCCGCTTGACAATTACGACAATCTGCTGCGCTTTATAGAGCTTCTCACTGATGAAAACGGAATCAATATCAGCCAGCGCAATCTGACAGTTTCCACATGTGGCCTCGTACCGCGCATGAGACAGCTTGCAGATGAAAAGCTTTCTATCACGCTGGCGCTTTCACTGCATGCCTCCAACCAGGAAAAGAGAAAAGCTCTCATGCCGGTTGCAAACAGCTATGATATACATGATGTGGTCGATGCATGCAAATATTATTTTGCACAGACCGGCCGCAGAGTCACCTTTGAGTATAGCCTGGTAGGCGGAGTGAACGATACAGCCGAGGATGCAGCAGAGCTTTCGGCACTCGTACATGGCATGAACTGCCATATAAATCTGATTCCGGTAAACCCGATAAAGGAGCGCGACTACGTGCAGTCCAACAAGGGTGTTATAGAGGCTTTTAAAAATAGGCTTGAAAAAAACGGAATTAATGTTACTATTAGAAGGGAAATGGGCAGAGATATAGACGGTGCCTGTGGACAGCTTCGCAAGAAGCATATAGATAAAGAGAGAGGAATAAACTAGATGAAGACGTTTTCCATTACGGATGCAGGTGCTATTCGTGAGATGAATCAGGATTTTTATTTCTCGTCTGACACTGCAGTAGGAAATCTTCCGAATCTTTTCATCGTAGCAGATGGAATGGGAGGACACAAAGCCGGTGACTATGCTTCCAGATACACTATAGAGCGTGTGGTTGCATCGGTATCGAGAAATGCCGGGGATGAACCGGTATCCATCATCAAAGAGGCTATCAACAAGGCAAATGAGCTTTTGGTGGCTGAGTCTCGTGAGGATGAAGCTAAGCGTGGAATGGGTACCACCTTAGTCATAGGAACTATTATAGGAAACAAGCTTTTTGTGGCCAATATAGGTGACAGCAGGCTTTATATTGTAGGTGGCACAGAGCAGATCAGACAAATTACCAGGGATCATTCACTGGTTGATGAGATGGTCAGGATGGGTGAGATAAATGCCGATGAGGCGAGAGTTCATCCGGATAAGAATATCATCACGAGAGCTGTCGGGGCAGCAGATCATGTGGAGGCAGATTTCTTTGAGGTCGAGCTATGTGAGGACGACAGGATTCTTCTGTGTACAGACGGACTTACCAATATGGTGAGAGATGAAGAAATATGCGATACTATTAGGCAAAATGATAATATCGAGACAGCAGCGTCACAGCTTGTCGCCATGGCCAATGCAAACGGTGGCCGCGATAATATCACTGTAATGATTATTAAACCATTTTAAGACGAGGTAATAACAGATGTTAGAGATAGGAAGTTTTTTATCGGATCGATATGAGATCCTAAGCAAGGTTGGCGCAGGCGGCATGTCCGATGTATACAAGGCAAAAGACCATATACTGAGCCGTTTCGTAGCTATAAAGGTTTTAAAGCAGGAGTTTTCGGAGGATAGTTCATTTGTGACCAAGTTCCGTGCTGAGGCACAGTCAGCAGCAGGACTTGAGCATCCGAATATCGTAAATATCTATGATGTAGGCAGCGAGAATGGTCTGTACTACATTGTCATGGAGTATGTCGAGGGCATCACACTTAAGACTTATATCGAGAAAAAGGGCCAGCTGTCATTCAAGGAGTCTGCAAGTATTGCAATCCAGGTGGCAAGGGGCATAGAGGCCGCTCACAATAAAAATATCATCCACCGTGATATCAAGCCGCAGAATATCATTATTTCTACAGATGGCAAGGTAAAGGTGACAGACTTTGGAATTGCAAAGGCTACATCTTCAAATACAATAAGCTCAGATGTGATGGGCTCAGTACACTATGCATCTCCGGAGCAGGCAAGAAACGGCTTCGTCGATGGCAGAAGTGATATTTACTCACTGGGAATCGTAATGTTTGAGATGGTTACAGGCCGTGTGCCGTTTGACGGTGATACCACAGTGGCAGTTGCACTGCAGCACTTACAGGAGGAGATTGCAAGGCCAAGCATCTACGCACCGGATCTTCCAATCAGCTTTGAGAAAATCATCTTAAAGTGTACACAAAAGACACCGGACCGCAGATACCAGACTATTGAGGAGCTTCTCACAGACATAAGGCGCTCTCTTGCGCATCCTGATGAGGATTTTGTCACAATAGCACCACTCGTTGACGGTGGCAAGACCAAGATTATAAGCCCGGAGGAGCTTGACAAGATAAAAGAGGGCAGAGGTGTCGCAGAGGACTTAAACGATGATGATACCGATGCAGATAATGATGATGAGTATGCTGACGATGAAGACGATGATGATGAATATGATGAGTCACTCTTAGACGACGATGATGACGAAGAAGACGATGACGATGATGATGACGGCAAGCTTTTAAATCCAAAGATGGATAAAGCAATCACAATCATGGGTATAGTAACAGCCGTAATCATTGTAATAGTTATCATATATCTTGCACTTTCAGTGGCAGGAGTGTTTAAGTTTGGCGGCAAAAAGAACTCAGAGTCACAGCAGACAGAGTCACAGACACAGACCGAGTCTGAATCAGAGTCAGAGACACAGACTGAGACAGAGGGCCAGATGATTGACATCAGAGGCATGTCAGTGGAGGATGCTCAGAAGGCAGTAGACCGCTTAAAGCTTGACCTCACAGTATTTGCATTTGAGACAAAGCAGTCAGATGGAAAGGACGGCACAATCCTTGAGCAGGATGTCAAGGCCGGAGATACAGTAAAACGTGGCTCACAGATTAATGTAGTTATCGCAGGAAAAGGTGATAGCACATCTGAGATGGTCAAGGTACCAAGTGTAATCGGAAAGACCAAGAGCTCGGCAAAGAGTACACTCGAATCAGCAGGCTTTAGTGTCACCTTCGAGTATGGAGATTACAATGACAGTGTAGCAGCAGATGTAGTAACAGCACAGTCACCATCAGCAAAGAAACAGGCCGCAAAGGGCAGCACAGTAACAGTCACCCTCTCACCGGGCCAGAAGCCAATCACCGTGCCAAACGTAGTAGGCGCCTCACAGTCACATGCAGAAAGCGCCCTCGCAGGAGCAGGGCTCAAGTACACCTACGCCGACTCCCAGTACAGCGACACAGTCCCCGCCGGCAACGTAATCAGCCAGACCAAATCCGGTGAAACCGTAGCCGCAGGCACCACAATCACACTGACACTCAGTAAGGGTAAGCAGGAGATATCAACTAACGTAAGTAAGACAGTTAAGCTTGATATCGGAGAAGTTAATATTACAGGTGGTTCATATTCACTTGTGGGTTCTGACGGAAAAACTTATGCAAGCGGAAGTGATGTAACATCAGCTTCAGTTACAGTAAGTGGAACAATGAACTGTAAAACAGGTACAGTAACGGTTACATGGAAGTATACAGAGCCTGTCAAGGATGAGAATGGAAATGTAACAGGTGAAAAGCCGGGAGAAAAAACGATTTCTGTACAAGTACCATAATTTGATGAAAACGTGGATGGCAATACATGTCCTTATTGTAGCCACCGGATAGCACCCACGAAGTGGTGCAATCCGCACCCCATTCCCACACCAACCCGCGGACGAAAACCTGAACTCGCGGAGAGGAACTAAGGAAGCGGGGCAGGCATGTGTTCCGAGAAAAAAATATGAAT
>OGHM01000368.1_pt1 | contig 24739 bp, 12 predicted proteins | sample 1571531 | NCBI WGS metagenome assembly OGHM01 (sample SAMEA2582031, study PRJEB24529) | metagenome | biome: Human gut stool | place: China | collected 2011 | reverse complement strand
CTTTTCTATGGAATATCACTGATTATGAAAGAGAAAAGTAATGCGTCGGCCCTGGCCATGTGGACGACAACTAATCGAGCAAGATTGATTGGTTGTTTGGCTGCGATTTATTGTTTCTAATTGGGGGGAGACGCTTTCCCTTTTGGGGGCGACGCGTCCCCGCGTCGGCATTGTCAACTTGGGGGTCGATACCCCAAGTTGGCAATACTTCTATTAGTGATGCTTATGTATTTGCTTGTCAAGGCATCGAGCCTTGACAAGCAAATGCCGACGCGGAGACGCGTCGCCCCCAGGTGAGGACGTGCTGTCCCTAGGTGAGGATACGTCGCCACTATGGGCTAAAACGTTTATTTTCATAAAATGTTCGTTGTACCTCTTACGAATTCTTTTATTCTCCGCATAATTTGCGGAGAATATGCGCGTTATACTCCGCAAATTAGGTTGAAAAGTGTACATTTGCAGTATTTAAGTAGTGTAATAAGAAAGATACGTGTATGGTAAAATACATTTGGCAACAAACGCAATGGCCTCACTTTACATGGAATGGTGAGCAATTTGGTAGCCTTTTGGCAGAAGTAAATGTGCTAAGAGGTAAACTTTTGGGGCGTATTGCTCTCTTTGGATTTGAGGATCAACATCTTTCGATGCTCGACTCACTGACACAAGAAATTGTTCATTCAGCCCAAATAGAAGGTGAAAATTTGAATCGTGATAGTGTACGTTCATCAATCGCCATACAGTTAGGTTTACCGCACGAAGGACTTCCTATTCCCGACCACTACACTGAGGGCGTGGTGCAGGTGATGGTAGACGCTGTACAACACTATCGTTCACCGATAACGGCCGAACGCTTATTTTCCTGGCATGGAGCCCTCTTTCCAACAGGGCGAAGTGGCCTCTATAAAATAACCGTAGCCAATTGGCGGCAAGGGGAGGAACCCATGCAAGTGGTTTCTGGCCCTATGGGACGACAGAAAGTGCATTACGAAGCACCTCGTAGTCAAGATGTGGCAGACATGATGAGCGAACTCTTCCAGTGGATAGAAAATGAGACTCATGTAGATGCGGTAGTAAAAGCTGCCGTGGTACACCTTTGGTTTGTAACGATTCACCCCTTTGATGATGGTAATGGACGCCTCTGCCGTACATTAACTGAACTCATGCTTTCGCGAGCTGACAATACGTCGCAACGTTTTTATAGTCTATCGTCTGAAATATTAAATCATCGCAAAGCCTATTACGAGCAGTTGGAGCAGGCTCAGAAAGGGGAACTTGATATTACGCCGTGGATAGAATGGTTCTTACACACTTTAAAGTCAGCTATAGAAGAGGCCTTGGCTAAGACCGAACGTGTAGTGCGAAAAATGAGATTTTGGAATCAGCATCGCACTTTATCGTTGAATGATCGCCAGCGCAAAGTACTCAATCTTCTTCTTGACGGATTTGAGGGAAAGCTCAACTCCTCCAAATGGTATAAAATCAATCATTGTTCGCAAGATACAGCTAATCGCGACATCAACGACCTTATAGCCAAGCACCTACTCCGTTCCACCCAAGAGGGCGGTAGAAGCACCAATTACGAATTGGTGGAGGAGTAATAAACACAAAAAAAATCCCCTTTGTCCCACGCGAGTGGGGCAAAGGGGATTTTTTTAGTTATATGTGTTTATCAATGCTTACTTCTGCAAGCGCTTCTTACCATTCTGAATAACGGGGCCGCGCTCGGTGCGGTCGGTGCGGATACCCTTCAGGTTGTAAATAGGCGCCTTGTCAGCGGCAGCGTCGATGGTCACATCGTTAATGCCAGTCGTCATGACACGAACAACGTTAGAGCCAACTTCGCCATAGTCGGGATAGATAGCCTTCACTTGATATTCGTAGTAACGACCCGCATGTGTCTCAGCATCGAGGTAAGTCGTAGCATCTGTGCCGAGCGGTGTAGCGTTGATGCGTTCACCGTTGCAGTAGATGTTGTAACCAGCAAAGAAGCTGGCAGGTTGAGCTGCGTCGAGGGCAACACCCTTCAATGTCTCAGCCTTGGCAGCGGGTTGCGCTGCTGCATAGCGTTCAGCCGTAGCGTTGAGGTGAGCTGTAGGAGCTGCCTTCACGTTGTCAGCATAAGGCTGGAGCATAATAGAGATGTTCCAGTTGCCCTCAATGTCGTTGTCGCTCAAGGTAGTCCAAGTCGTGCCGTCGGTAGAGTAGAGGTTACCCTTACCGCCTTTGGCAGGACCAGCATCGTAGCCTAAGGGTACGGTGATGCTGTTGTGTTCAACGTAAACGACTGCACGCAACTTCTTGCTTGCGTCCACCTTGAAAGGTTTGTCAAGACGCACGGTGTTGAAGGCGTACTGACGGAGGTCGGTAGCATACTTCTCAAACACGAGGTCTTTGTCCTCATAGAGTTGAACGTAGAGCACGTCAGGCACTTGGTTGATGTAGAACTTCACTTCAGAGACGCTTAATGCGTCGTAGCCCTTGAGGTCGTCCGTGCCAAACTCAACGCCAGCGTAGTACTGCCCACCACTGGGCAGACCTGCAGCATTGTCGCAAACGCCGTTGTGCCAACGCAATTCTGTAGCATCGCCTAAGGCGGGAACACTCCAAGTGAGTTCGTTGCCCTTGTCGCTTTGTACGACAGAGAGTGTACCTGGTTGTTGATAGCCATTGGTGTAGTTAACGTTTGCAATGGCTGGTTCGCTTAGTTCGCTGATAGCCGAACTATTGTAGTAAGCCACAACTTGATACTTATACGTACCTGGCAAGAGGTTGTGGTCCGTATAGTTAGGCCCAGCTACAGGTTCATCGTTCAACTTCGTGCCGTCGCGATAGATGTCGTAGCCATAGATGTCGCCCAACTTATCGGTATGAATGCTAATGGCATCGATATACTGAGCGGCGTGGCTCGTGTTGACGCGCAATATCACGTACTTGCTCTCAGCAGGTAGCGTGAGCGCGAACTGTTGCCAAGCCTCAGTCGTCGAGAAGCGGCCACGGTTGATGAAGTCAGCAGCCTCCGTGCCGTCGTTAGAGGAGAGCACTTGTATCTCGCCATTGCCTTCGCTCGTCAAGCCATTGCGTGCCATAAAGCTGAAGGCAAATGGAGCAGCGTATTCCTTACCCACGGGGATAATCAATTCAGCCTTGTCCTCAGCAGCAGCGCAGAGCGCCTTGTCGCCTTGAACGGCATCGTCGGTCGTCACCTTAAAGAGACCGTCTTTGTTCGTCCACCCCATTTGTGAGAAGGCCTTGCCAACGGTTTGATCTTCAAAGCTTTCGTACGTATCGGCCACCAGCGTGGTGGGGTCGATCATCGTAACGTTCACGTCGTAGCCGTAAGAGGCTGCGCGCGCTTTCACGTCAGAGGCAACGTCGCCCTGACCTGTTTCAGTAATCGTTACGCTAACGGGCGCTGTGCGCTCAGAGACCGTACCATCGATGTAGGCCGTCTCAATCTCGTAAGCGTATGTGCCTGGAGTGTTCTCAAGGTCAGCGTAAGCACGTTGAGCCAAAGGAGCATCGTTCAGTTTCGTACCATTGCGGTAGATGTTGTAGCCACTGAGCCCCTTCACCGAACCGAGGTCGAAGTAGAAGTAGCGCGTACCCGTACCCTCTTGCAAAGCAGCCACTAAGAGCGTGTAACCCTCTTGGGTATGGATAACCGACATACCACCGGCTGAGGCTGACTCACTGGGTTTGATAGGCGCATAGTTACCCAAGCTGGTGTGCCAGAGTTGCGTGCCAGAGGTGAAGTCGTAAGCACAGAGTTCGTACTTGTTGTTATACCCCTGTTCGAAAGTGTAGATAACGCCATTGTAGTAAGCCGAACCCGCAGCGCCCTTCAGCATAGGACCCGTGCCGAGTTTCGCACCGCGCAATGAAGTGTAGATACTGGTTTCCCAGTCGCCCACCTCAAAGCCACCACGACCATTATCGAGGTTGGGAATGTAAGCAATGTGACGGCCAATCTCAGAGATAGAGATTTCGTCCGTTATCTCTTGCTTATCCATGTCGATGACATAGAGCGTAGAACCGTTGGCCGTAGCGTAGAAGTTCTTACCGTCGTAGGTGAGGTTGCGGAAACCCGTGGTCAAGGTAGAAGGCACGGCCAAGGTGAAGCTGGTGTCGAAAGTACCATCCATGGTGTAACGGTTGATGATACCCGTTGACGAATACTTCGTTGTATAGATGTACTTGCCGTCAGAAGCAATACCCATTTCGCCAGTGTAAGCCGCCTTAAACTGACCCACGTATTCGGGACAACCCTCAGGCGTGATGTTAGCCTGTGGTGTGAGGTCGGTGGGAAGCGTGCAAGCTTTGGCTACAGGAATGCTCCAACGGAGGTCGACGCGGTGGTTGCGTACAACGTTGGCATTGACCGTAGTAGGTGCCATAGCAGCGTCGAGGCTGATACGTTCTATCTTTGCAGCATCGCAAACGTTCGATTCTGTACCGCCTTCGTAGGCAGAAGCTATGGTGTAGCTGTACGTGCCAGCCTCGGTGACGTCCTCCGTATAAGAAGTAGTCGTAGAAGTACCCACCTTCTGTCCATTGCGATAAACGACGTAGCCAGTAGGTTGCGTTTCGTTGTAGTCAGCAACGGGAGCGAAGTGAGCAGCCACATTGAAGTTGGTGCTTTCGAAACCAGCATACGATGCGGGGAACCACTCGCGGCCGTCGAGCGACATGAGGTTGCTCTTGCCGTCGATAGACGTAGCGGTGTGCGTACCCATCGGCTTGAGGTTGGCATCGTGAGCTATGAGCAACGTGATGTAGTAAGTGCAACCACGTTCGATAGTGACGGGCTTGTTCAACTTAAAGTTAGAGAACTCACCATACTTAATTAAGTCGTCGCTAATACGCGTAGACTGTACGCGCTTGCCGTCCTTATAGATGTTGACAGAGAGTGCTGTAACGTGTTCCTTAATAAATGCTTGTACAGAGTCAATCTGCATACCACGATAAGGAGCGAGGTCGTCAGCGTCAAGGGCGATACCAGCGTAGAAGAATCCACCTTCGGTCACGCCTATAGCGTCGTCGCTCTTGCCCTCGTCGAAGCGAATCATCGTACTCTTCGTGAGCAATGAAGAGGGGTCTTCCCACTTTAGCGTCACGTGTTTGTTGAGCGTAATGTCGGCCGTAAGGTTGTTAGGTGCAAAGTAAGGTTCGCCCACCTTCACTTGTACGTTTGCCGTATCGCTGAGCGTAGAGGCATTGTCGCCGTAGAGTGCCTGAACAGCGTAAGCGTAAGTGCCACGCACCAACTTCGTGTCAGTAAAGGTCGTGTTAGCAGTTTCGCCCACCTTCACGTCGTTGCGATAGATAGCGTAGCTCGTAGGTTGTACACCAGCCGCAGCTTGCCATGCGAGCGCAGCGCTTGACTCGCCCTCAGCCGTAGCCGTGAGCTGTACGGGACGTGGGTAAGCAGCTGCCTCAGTAGCGGTGAGGTTGAGGCTGATGTCGTGATTGTCGGCCAGTGCAGGAATAGAGTTGAAAGTCAACGTTGTGCTATTCTGTTCATTCAACTGCACGCTGCGTGCGTCAAAGTCGAGTGTGATCGTTTGCTTCTCGCCCGCTTTGAGTGTACCAACCAGAGGAGAGGCCTTTACCCAAGGATCGATGTCGGCCAAGGTGTAGGCAAAGATGCGAGAAGGAGATTGTTGCAAAATACCGACCAAAGAGAGTTTGCCGTTGACCAAAGTCGTGGTGCAGTCAATACCGACGAGATTGTTCTCACCCGTAGTGAGTGAACCCGTCTTGTAACCCGGAATGTCGATAGCAGAGTGTTCTTCCGCTACGACGCGACGATTGTTCAGGTCGTATTGCTTGATTGTTACCTTATCGACCGTGTTAAGACCCGACGTAACGAGGTCGCTCATCCAGAGGTAAGGCCCACCAGGAGTAACATTGTCGAAGGCTGTACCGAATACGTCCATGCTCACGAGGTTGTTCAACTTATAGAAATCGAGCGTTACCTCGCCCTTGCGGTTAACACGACCTAAGGTGTTGTAATCACCTACCCAGAACTCGTCGGTGCGGGGGTCGTGAGCGATATGTGTTACGCAGAGGTCAGCCTCAGAAGGAATGTCGATCGTGCTAACGAGGCGCTTGTTGCGCAAGTCAAGCTCGAAGATGCGGTTCTTGCGGTCAGAGCCGTAGAAGTACTTACCGTCGAAAGTAAGGTCATTTACAGCATAGTACATGCCCGGTACAGAGAACTCTTCAAGGAAGTGGCCCTCGCGGTCGTACTTAAAGAACTTGCCCAAGAAGAAGTTTGACGAAGTGTAGAAGTTTTCACCGTCAAAGGTCACGCTGCTCTGCATATCGCCCGAAGCGTCGAAAGCTTGCGTCACGTCCCAACGATGTTCGGTCGTTCCGCTTTGCGGCTTTGGCGTGGGGGTGAAGTTGTACTGCAAGTCACCGTCGCCCGTATTCTCAATAGTAAAGGTCTTCTGCGTCAAAGCCTCCAATGCGCTCTGTTGGTTAATGGTCTGTTCAGAGATGTTGAGCACAGGGCGTGTGAGGTTAGCCGTGAAGGTGGTACCACTGTTGGCGTCCAACTTCCATTCCGTAGTCAAGAAGTTATAACCTGCTGCTTCGGCCGTAACGGTATAAGTGCCTTCTTCCATGCGAGGCAGGCTGATATTGCCGTTGGCGTCAGATGTTTCGGTGTAAGAAGCGCCATTGTCGGCCGTCATCTTCACCAAGCAGTTGGCTACGGGTTGGCCCGCATTGAGCGTCTTGATCGTAGTAGCGTGCGTAGTGGGGTTCCATATCTTCACGTCGTCAACGAACCAGTAGTTGACGTAGCGTGCATCGTTACCCCAAGCGCGGAAACGAATCTTAAACAAGTGGTTGTTGGCCAGATACTTGTTCAAGGGGAACTCGTAAGTGCGCCAGCTGAACGAACCTACGTCGTTCTTAATGCTGTCCACCTGCGTCCAAGTGTTGCCACCGTCGGTCGAAATCTCGGTGGCGAGCACACTGTACAGTCCGCTTACGGCATACTTTAAGTTGTAGTCAAGACGAACTTCGTAGCGTATCCACGTATTGTCGGGGTTGGGCGTATTGAGTTCGCGTGTGACAAGACTCTGTGAGTAGTCAGCCATACTTGAGTAAGGATAGCAAGCAGAGAAGTCTACCAAGCCGTAAGCATAGTAGTCGCTCTTCCACTTATTCTCCTCGCCCGCCTTAGTGGTGGGGCGGCTCCAACGTGTAGAGTCAATGGTGTTGTCGTCAAAGTCGTCGAAGAAGGGGAGCAAGCGCACGTCGGGCACTTCAACGCTGAGGGCCTCAGACATATCGCCTACCGTATTGTCCGTCATGACGGGTTGCACGGTGTAACTATAAGTGCGATAGTCGGGTACGTTGTCGGTAGCGTAAACGGCCTTGATTAACTCTGTGTTTACCTTCTCGCCGTCACGATAGAGGTTGAAACCTGCTAAGCGAGCGTCGGTAGAGGTAGCGCGAGCGGCTACTCTCGGACGCACTTGGTTCGTGCCGATGAAGATGTCGTCGAGCATAAACATAAACGCGTTGTTCGAAACGCAGTTGATGCAGACGAATTTGGCTTCTTTCGGAATGCGGTATTCAAACAGCGTCCAGTCGAGAGGAGCCTCGGTATAGTCGCCACCCTGTACGAAGGTGAAGTCAGAAGGCCGTGTGCCCGTAGTAGAGTAACCTACCTTGAAGCGTTCCAGCCCCCAAGTGTCCTTATAACTCTTGGCGCGGAAACTGATTTGGAAGTCGCTCTTGAAGTTGAGTGCGGGCGAAATGATAAAGTCATTGTTGCCACCGTCAACGGTAAAGTCTACCAACATCTTATTGCCCGAGAAGGGTTGAACGGCAGGGTAAGTGCCAGTAGAAGGCGATGTCTTTGACGGATTAAACACGATGAAAGCCATCTTTTGTCCCTGATTGGGGAAAGAGGCTGCCGTCCACGTGTACGTTTTGGCATTATCGGCGTCGATGTAAGTCCAACCCGTCGTGCCTGGCGAGTTGATGACAAAGTCGCTATGGCCTTCAAAGTCCTCGAATATACCGTCAGTGGCTTCAGGACTATTCCAGCGCAGCGTGACCGCCTTATTGTTAACGCTCGAAAGTTGGGGCACTACCTTGTCGAGTGCCTGCGCTTTCGCAGCATTAGCTGTAGCTGTTATCGCATACTTTTGTGCCGAGGGTGGGGCAGTGGGCTGTTGAGGCTTCACCTTGCCCACCTGCTGTGCCAACACGGGAGTGGCCAACAGGGCGAGTATGCTGAATAGAAGTTGTTTCATTCTTTTCTTTTATATTGGTTGTTTTTGGGTTGACAAGTTAACGGGTAAGTTTGTTTTTTTTGTTGACAGAGGTTAACGAGTAAACAAGTTGACGGGTAAGTTTGTCTTTATTATATAAGGTAACTTACCTGTTAACTCGTCAACTCGTCAACTCGTCAACTTGTTAACTCGTCAACTCGTCAACTTGTCAACCCAAGAACTTTATTGTTTAACAATCACCACTCCTTCGTAGCCGTTCAGCTTAACGGCTGCATGGACTGCGGTAGGAACGAAGCGGAGCAACTCACGGCCGTCGGTAGCATAAAGCGTAACAGCCTTGTTGGGAGTTAAGCCAGCTAACGTAACAATGCCTTCTTTGCAGAGAGCACGAACGGGAACGAGTGAGGCCTCACCGTTGGTGGTCACGTTGGTAATGCCCGTAGCTTCTGCGTCGTAAATGGCGGGGACAGAAGATTCGTAGTAGAGCATACCATCGCCTGCGGTGACGATGAAGCGGTAACGACCTGTGTTGAACTCGCCTGGAGTCGTCTCGTTGATAGTGACTTGCGTGTCGCGGCCATTGTTGCCAGAAGCACCCATTGCCAACGTGTCGAGCACAACACCATCGTTGTAGGTCAGACTAAAGTTGGTGATGTTGACCAAGCGGCCTCCAAAGTCGCAGACCATGCGCAAGCGTTTGTAGGTCTTGCCCTTCATGTAAGTACTGAGGTCGACAGCAGTACCGTCGGCATCAACACTATTGATGCGTTGCAACTCACCAATGCGCGTCCACGTCTGGCCATTGTCGTTAGAACCTTCTACGCCAAAGGTAGAAGTGCCGCGCGGACCGCCCGACTTCAGTACGTACTGAATGTTGGTAATGCCGTCAGGGTAATCAATGGTTTGAACCGTTCCGCTACCCGTGAAGTACATCGTACCTGTGCCGAGTGAAACCTCACCTACGGCGTCGGTCACGTCGCTTTCGGGCAAGAATTTAGCTGTAACGTTCTTCTTGTCTGTTTCCTTATAGAACTCAAGGAAGTAAGTAGAAGCATTCTTTACTTCATTCCACTCTGCGTGTAAGGCATCGCCTTGACGGCCGAAGGTGGTAATGACGGGTTGCTCCAAGCGTTGCGTCATCATAATACCCCATAGCCAGAGAGAACTCTGCATACGTTCAGAGGTGCAAACCAAGGCCACGTAAACGTCCTTGCCAGCAAAGTCGCTGAGGTCAACCTCGTCGACGGCCATGGCACCAAATTGGTCGGCCAATGAGAATTGCTTTACCAAGTGGAAGTCGCTCACCTCGCGTGAACGAGTAGAAACGTACACGTCGAGCTTTTCAACGTATGAGGGGTCCATTACACCGCGCAAGATGTAAAGGCCACCGCGTTCGGGCACGTGCAACTTCTCAGAGATAAGCCAATCGTTACCATTGTTCCAGTAGTCGCCCGTATAGACCATAGCCTGTGTGCTCGCGTCGTAGTTCCACGTGTTGGCATCGTTGTTTTGGTCGACAATGCGCCAATAACTCAAGCCGCCGTCAACGTCGGTTTCATCGAACGTGAGCGAAAGCGGAGCTTGCAACGGCGTGTGCTCCGTCTTAACCGGTAGGGCAGCGCCATAGACGGTGGTACCGTCGGCCAAGGTCATGTAAGCACGCACGTAGTAGAGCGTAGCGGGTTCCAAATTGTCAATTGTCAGCTCAGCCGTGTTGGTCGTAGCTACTGCCTTGTGTTCGCTATCAGAAGGGTCGAGGGTAGGTTCTTCGGTAGCGTCGCTCCAGCAGAACCCCATCTCCTTGATGTCTTGTGTAGCCTTACCTACCTTTGCCTTTACGGTAATAGAGGTAGAAGCGATGTTAGCATAACCTACGGGTTGCGTTTCGATGCTTGATTGCTCCGTAGCGCCGCCCTTCACTTGGAAGAAGACGAGGCCGTTCTCTTCGCAAATGTTGGTAATCGGGGTGCGTACCTTGTCGCCCAACCAGTTGTAATAGTCGGTGAAAGAGGTTACGCCCGAAGTGCCAGGATAGGTGTCGCCCTTACGCGTGTTGTTGTCGTCAATGCCGTCGGCTGGTACGATGTACATACAGCGGTGGCGCGCATTGTTGTTAGGCCCGTTCACACTCCAATATTTGTCCACCATACTCTTGGTATAGTCCAAGTGGTAGATTAAGAGGCCGTGATAAGGAATGTAGCTGTCCCAACCCGTCTTTTGACGATTTTCGAACACGTACCATTCGTAGCCCTCATCGTCGCTGAGTCCAGGGCGTGCGTCAACGTAAGCAGCCGTGTTGCTGGTCATGATAGGAAGGGTAACGTCTTCAGCTTTGTTGAGTTGGTGAAGATCTTCCTTCTTGAGCCAACCCATTTGCAAGCGTTCAAAGGTCATGAGGGCTGCTGGGGTGCGGCTATTGTTGTTGTAGCTACCTGAGGCATAGAGGCTGTAAGCTCCTGGGTCGATACCGATACCGCCATCGTAGTCGTCGGTGTCGTACATATCTTTCAGACCTAAGATGTGGCCAAACTCGTGGGTAAACGTACCGATACCGTCCATGTTGATGCCCGAAGCGCCTACCAACTCGGCCGAGACAGAGTAGTTGTTGACACGAATGCCGTCGATCTCTATCGAAAGGTCTTCGTCGCTTGTCTTGAGGCGGTAAGAGTGAGGCCACATATCTTTGTCATCGCCTGATGAGGCTTGACTGTAACCACCGATTACGACGTTGATGTTGTCCATATAGCCATCACCGTCGTTGTCGAACTTAGAGAAGTCTATCTCAGGGTGGTCGGCTTTGGCCTTCTGTGCAGCCTCAATGACGAGGGCTTGCGGGTTGACGTCGTTACCCGTGCCACCGAGGTCGGCAGCGTAGTAGGTGCGTTCGTGGTCGAGCGTGTAAGGCCCTACTACGGTGAAGTTGGGCACGAACTGTCCCATAGAGTTGTCACGATAGTAGTCTTTGACCGAACCTGTGCCGCCATTCTTGCTATAGCCCTTTTCGTTGAGCCAAGCGTCGAAGTCGCTATCGGTGAAGTGGAACTCGCCATCGGCATACTTTACCAACACAACGAGGTATTCACTCTCTTTGGCTTCGCCCGTTTGGGCATCGACTTTGCGGCTTCGCACGCTGGCGGGAAGCGTTTGGCCGACGGTCATGGGTTGCACGTTGCCGCGCAATGATTTGAGCCATTCCGCGTCCGCCTCTTTGCGAATGGGGCGCAAGGTGCTGAGAAACTGGTTGTCGGCAGCCGAACGCTTATCAGCATTCAGTGCGCGACGAGCTGTCAGTTTGCGCGTGCCTTGTGAGGCATCGGTCTGCACATACTTGAAGTATCCGTCCTTGTCGCGCTGAATAAGGAAGCCGTCGGTGGTGGTGATGTAGTGAAAGTTCTCATCACCATGTACGCGGATGACCAAGGTCGTTCCGTCGGGTTGCTTTACGGTGATGGGCTTCGGACTTGCCTTAATGGCCCATGCCGTACCCGATGAAGCTACCAACAGTCCAGCTGCAAGCAGATACCGAGTGAGGTGTTTGTTCATAAAAAATGAATTTGTTATATATTTTGGTTGATTTTCAACTAAAACTCACATAGGGGGTAAAGCAAACGTAAATTTGCCTTGCCCCCAATGTGTTTCATAGGTTGGATTGATGTTCTGAGTTTTGAGTTTAATGAGTTTAGGGAGTTTAATAAGTTTAATGAGTTTAATCAAGCCGCGTGTTAGAAAGTACGCGTTACGTAGGGGTAAACTTATTAAACTCATTAAACTCATCAACTCATAAACTCATTAAACTTACTTTACAGTCACTTTCACCGTCTTGCCGCTATTGGTGCGAACTACGTAAACGCCCTTAGGTACGTTGACGTTGCCCTTGCCCTTAGCTACTACGCGTCCGGTGATGTCGAACACTTCGATGCCTTCGCCGTTAATGCCTTCAATCTGGCCATTAGCCGTGTTGACAAAACAAGTGTCTTTAGCTACTTGGTCGATGCCCGTAACGTCGGTCTTAAACGCTGCCGTAGCCGTGTAGCCGCTGCTGGCTTGTGTTACCTTAATCAGGTAAACGCCTGTTTTGGCTTGTTCGCCGTCGATGGTGTAAGTCAACTTGTAGCCAGAACCGTCGTATTGATATTGAGAAGAAGTGAGATAGCTACCAGTAGGCATGCCGTCGCCGTCAGTAGCATAGAGTTCGCCCTGCCAGTAGTTAGACGATGAGATGATCAAGTCGCCTACGCCAGCGTTTACGCTATACCAAATGGGGGCGCTGTAGTTGGCTGTCTTCATTTCGAAATCGCCAGCTTGGAGTTCGATAGGCATAGAAGCATCTTCGCCGCGCTCGATGTTGCGCTTGATGATGTTGACGGGTGTTTCGCCATTGGTGGCATATACCTGAATGAGGTAACGGCCCGTTGGATTGTCTTTGCCATTTACAACGAATTTGAGTACGGCTTGGCTAATGTTGGTCGTGTTATCGTAGTTAGTCGAAGCACTGGCAACAGCCGAATCTGTTTGGTTGCCTTGGGCATCGGTAGCATAAGCGTCGGCACCAATGTAGGTATTGTGAACTTGTCCGTCGTTAGGATCGTAAGTCGGTGTCTCGATGATGTAAACCCCCGTCTGCTTGGCATCAATGCTGAGCCAAATAGGAGTAGTGCGTGAAATGTCAGAAGGTAAGGTGTAAGAATCGAGTTCGGTGATATCGATAGCAGTGGCAGCCGTTTCGCCCGCTTGTGGGTCGGCCATCTTAAAGTTCAAGTTAATGTCCTGTTGAGCGTCTTTCAGTACAACGTTTACGTACACTTGATCGCCTTTGTTGACAAAGATAGAGCCTTCGAATACGTCAACCGATGTAGAGCCCTCCAACTTAGAGCCCTTGAAGTTTTGCTTCTGACCGTTCTTGCCTACTTGAACGTAAAGCGCGTTCTGGCCCAAACCAGCAGTCATGTTAGACGAAACGGTCAACTTGCCGCTCTTCGGAGCAGTGTAAACGTACCAATTGTCAATGGCCTTGGTGGGGAGAGATATAGCTGCGGCATCACCTTCGCCTACGACTTCGATAGGATTGTCAATCGATTCTCCTTTTGTAAAATCTTCCAAAGAGAGGATGAAGGTAGAACCTTCTTCGGTCATACCGCTAATCTTGATAATTACGGGTTGACCTGCTTCCACTTTAGCTTTGGTAATAAAGCCTGAATTTACGGCATCGTACTTGCTCTGCCCATAAGTGTCTTTCCAAAACTCAACGTTAATCGTAGGTTCGGTGTCGATGGTCAACCAACCAGATTTAGTAGGAGTGTAGGTGAAGTAGGTGTCGGAAGTCTTTTCAATGGTGTTGTCGCCTTCATTGGCAGTAAGTGGCTTTGAAGCGATGTCACCGTCTTTAACCTCAGATATGCCATAGTTGAAGCTAAAGGCATTCTTACCTTCGTCACACTTCCATGCAATGATATAGGTAGTCTCTTCAGCGTAAGTCTCAACCATTTGGCGGAAACCATTGCGGCCGCTCGTTACAGAGTAGTTGCCTTGAGAGTCCTTTGTGTAAAGGTAGACTGTCGTTTGGGTAGCACTCTCGTTCGTCGAAATGCCGCTGGGGGCATTAACCGTGATAAAGTGTTGCCCTTTAGGAACGGTGATACTATAATAATAAGTACCATTGCTTTCGGGCACGGTCTCGGTACCACCGTTAGCATTCAGTGCGATAGGATTGTTGAACGTATCGCCAGCCTTAGCAGCTTCGAGCTTTAAAGAGAACTTGCTATCAGCGTCAGCCGCGTTGGCACGTTCGATACATATATAATAGGTAGTGCCAGCAGTCGCTTCAAAGCGAAGATCAAACTTACCTATTACGCTGGTGACAGGCTGATCGTAGGTGATTTGGTATGCTTGGTTGTAAACCTTAATCGTACCGCCAGCCAAGTCAGCATCAGACGTGAGGCTAACGAAGCCTGCTTGTGACGGAGTGAAGGTGTACCAAGTCTTGCCTACCTCTTTAGAGAGAACGTTTGCATCGCCTTCTTCAGCCTTAATAGCTACGTCGTAGCTTGAGCCTTGTTTTACAACTACCTCATCGAAGGTAGCAAACAATGGGCTGTAGTTGGTTACGCGAATGTAGTAAGTCTTGCCTGCTTCAACGTTTACCTTGCCTACGTAAGTGCTTACGCCATTTACGTATTGGCTGTTGACATTGAATGAAGTAGGTGTGCCGTCTTCGCCCTCTTGAATGGTGGCGTCCATTACGTAGCCTTCGAAAGTCATCTGCAGTACGTCGTTGTTCGTAGCAGTATATTTAATATAGGTGGGCTTGTTGTCATAGCCACCATAGCTATTTGCTTCGCGGTTTTGAGGTACAAAGAAACGGTTTTTGCCGCCTTCAATGGCCGTAGCAATCGTTGAACCGTCAATATTGGCAGCCTTTGAGGTAGCGCTGAAGCTAACGTTCTGGTCGCTTGTCATAGCAACGAGATAGATGGTTTGGCCTGCCTTAACGGGTACAACCATGGTTTTGCCATTATTCTCGTTGGCATAAGAGATGACATTGCTTGATGTGCCGTCAGTAGTGGGTAAGAAGCTACCGTTAAAGTCCTTGTTGATGTAAAGTAACTGGTCAGCATCGGCAGTGTACTTAAAGTAAAGGGTAGCGTAGCTGGCTTCAGCTTGTACGTAGCTGTTGTTGCCTTTTGTTACCTCTTGTGCGGTTTCAACCGTAGTCTGTGCGTTTGCGCAAAGAGCAGCAAGCCCTATAGCGCCAAAGAGTAATGGTCTTTTCATAAGCATATATGATTTTGTGTTCGCTCTTCTGTTTTCTTAGTTAACTCATCAATTCGTTAACTCGTCAACTATCATATCTAACAAATTGAAACCGCAAATATACCACGCTTTTGTATGTTTTCACAAATTATAAGGGGGATATAAAGGGGATATCTTATTTTTGTAATTATATGCAGTGCTTGCTGTATTGCGCTGATAATCAATGAATAATAAAATATGTATGGTGAAATAGGAGGGGATAATGCTATAAAAAGCATCAAATATAGATCGTTTTATTATGAAATATCATTTTGCAATTTCTTTAAGCCTATTGCGCCAAAGTGTAAATATTATGCAACTTTTCTTTTCATCTCGCAAATAATGCCTACATTTGTCCGTAAATGACTGATTAAAGTCTAAGGAAGCGTAAATATCCCCCAATTCATCGCAAAATATTTCCCTAATGTATTACTATTTAAGGTTCAACATACAGCAGCTGTTCCGTTTCGTAATGTTTAGCAGTTGGTTGGTGCTTTTCCCCCTCACGACGTGGGGTGAGAGCAGCGATACGGCACGCTCGTTGGTGCGGCAAGCCGCCGATGCAGCGGTGAAGAAAGACTACCGCCGTTCGTCCGACCTTCTGCTCCGCGCTCGCACTGAGGCAGAGCGTGTTACTGACTACGAGCAGCTCTTTTGGGTATATACCAACTTAGGCATCAACCAAGCTGAGTTGCTCAATTATGCTGATGCGTTGCAGAACTTTACGCAAGCCTATCAGATTGCTACGCAACACCTCGATAAGCGCAAGGTGCTGAGCATTCGCAATAATATAGCGGGCCTTTACATGATGAATGGCGAAAAAGCCAAAGCTCTCTCTGAATACCAACACATCTATCACGACCTCAAACGCGGAAAAGATAACGTTTTCATCGGAGGTTGTGCCCTCAATATTGCCACTTTGTTGATAGACGACCGACAATGTAAAAAGGCGCTCCCCTTCATCGAAGAGGCCGAACGCTTATTAGGGCGCGATGTGGAGAATAAACCCTCATTAGTAGCCCTCCGTATGGACTACCTGTTGCAGATGGGGCGTGCGGAAGTCGCTTATGATTTGGTGAAGGGGGTACAGCAGAAATATCCCGATTTATCCGTTCACCCCGATCTCTTGCTCTGCCAAGCGCGTACGGCGCAAGCTACGGGACGCGCCGATGAGGCCGTGGCAGCAGCGCAGCGTATCTTGCTGACCAAGGGTGGGGTGGATTTGTCGATGAAAAGGTCGGTTTTTGAACTTTTAGCCTCGGCTTATACGCTATTGAATGACTTCCCGCAGGCTTTGGCTTGTAAAGACTCCGTGGTGAGAACTGCCGACAAACTCTCCAACGTCACGGGGCAGAAACTCTTCGAAGCGCGACAGATTCAGTTCGACATCTGGCAGAAGCAGCAAGAAATCGACTCTTATCGTAGTCAGCACCGCTTGGAGTTGGCCTTGATGTTGGTGGCTGTAGTGGCTTGTGTCATTTTGGTGTGGGCCTTGTGGGTGCAGAAGCGCAACAATCGGCAGCAACGCCGTTTGGCGGTACTTGAATTGGAACGCGAGCAGGAGCGTCGTGAACTTTTGCAACATCGCTTGGCTGACGAACAGGCTGAGCAACAAGCCAGTCAGCGCACTATTGAGCAGCGCAGTCGTGAACTCATGTCGAAGGCCCTGCAAGCGGCCAACCGCACCGATGCCCTGCGAGATCTCATTCATGCGCTTGAAGCGAATGATGTGTTTAGCAAGACGAATGATGCCGCCCTCAAGCGCACGCTCAGTGCCTTGCGACACCAGTTAGATGCCTCAGTAGAGTGGAAGGACTTTACCACTTACTTTGAGCAGTCAAACGCTCAGTTCATCGAAACCTTAAAGGCGCGTCACCCCGACCTATCGCCCAGCGACATACGTTTTCTCTCGCTCCTCTATATCAACCTATCGTCAAAAGAAATCGCCCTTTTACTCAATATTACCCCCGAATATTGCAAGAAGAAGCGCCAGCGCATGGCTCGCAAGTTAGGCCTAACCGACTCTCGTGAGCTATATAAGTATTTGACAGGGTTGTGAGGTATCTCCCTCCCCCTCAAAAAAAATGAAAGCCTCTCCCCCTAACCCACTTCCCAGTTGGGAGTGGTTAGGGGGAGAGGCTTTATAGACTGCAATTCATTACAGAACTACAAGAGTAATCATTCGTAAACGAACTTCAATAGTGTGTGGCTACATGCCCCAAGCACTCTTGTCGCAGGTGCTTTCAACTAACTCTTCGTTTGTGTCGGGTAGGTTGGGGAAGAAGTTGATGCCTGTCAGCTCTTCTAACTTGTTAACCGAAATGGCATTTTTGGCAATTTCGCTCAGCGGAGCCTTGTGTTTATAATCATAGCCATATTCTTTGTGCTCCATCCAGAAGGCAATGGAAGAGTAAACGCCATTTTTTACTTTCAGCAATGCCATGTAGTAATACTTAGGAATGGCCACTCGTTTGCCATTTGAGCGTGTTACGTAGTCCATTATCTGGTTGTCCTTAATCGTACCTCCCTTCACCACGTAAAGCGTATCAGAGAAGGTCTTATCGCGGCCCAACGCCTGTACCAACCCTTCAAGCGTAACCCAGTAGGCTTGGTTAAACGAAGCCAATTGGGGCGACATATTGGTCATATAGAACGTTTGCACGTTGGCCTCTACGTTGTAAAGGCGGTCGGCAGAGGCGCAGAGGTGGCCACGGTTGTAGTCCCAGCCAAAGCCGTTCTTACCAATACGATAGTTGGCGTCAATGCTTGGGTCGTCAGCAAAGGGTTCGTCTGAACGGCCTGTTGTTTTGCTGCGTGTGTTGCCGTCAAAGCGAAAGGCTACCCAACGTGAGTGCAGTTTGTTCTTATCGTATTCTAACTCATAGGTCACAATCTTTTTGCCATTGGTGGTCGTTGTATGATCGATGAGTAGGGTAGAACCATTGTTCAGTACGCGGGGCGTCTCCATACGGTTGGTAATAGAAGTGTTAGCACTATTGCCACCGTTATTGTTGTTGCCATTGTCTGGCACCCAAGTAGGGTCATCATCGCCACAGGCAGCCAATGTCAAGGCGCAGCAGGCAATGCACAAGTATTTAAGAAGTTTCATTCGTTTCCTTTAATCGTGAAAAAGTCTGACCGTTGTTGCTGAAAGCTTGATGTTTTAGGCAACAACGGTCAGACAAATGTTATAAGTTACTACGTACGAGATGTGTATTAATCAGCGTATGTAATCGTGATAGACTTGAAGCGGATTTGGCTGGCAGCTCCCGTAGTCGCAGAAGTATTGGTGATGAGTGTGCTCAAGTTGTCAATGCCTGTAATTGTAATCACCGCGTCTGCTACGTTTACGCTACCCGGAGTAGCTGTAACGTTACCGCTGGCATTGCAGATAGTGCCGTTGTAAGTATCGCAGTTGAGTACGACCTTTACAATCTTCTTGCTTGCGCTGGTAACAGTGAGCGTATTCTTAGGATACATACGCACGTTTGTACCATTTGTGAAATACTTTGGTGCGTTAGAGCCGCCACCTGCATTAAATGTAAGCGTTGTACCGTCAGTCAGCGTGATAGTAGTCAATTCAGCATTGTTTTCAACACCGAAGTCAGAAGCCTTCACTGTGATGCTATTGCCGTCAGCAGGTGTATCGGGAGTGCTGGGCTCAGAAGAACCCGGAGCACCAGCAGCAATGGCGAAGTTCTTCACTTCCCAAGTAGAACCGCTTTCAGCATTGGTATTGTAACGGAAGGCAAGGCGAATCTTCTTGCCCATATACTCAGCAGGGATAGCAACGTCTTCCTTCTCAAAGGTGGTCCAATCAGCACCTTCCTTGTGAGAAGCAACGAGCGGAGTCCACCCTTCAGTGGGAGTAGCTTCGTTGAAGTTGCTGGTGATGAGTACTTGCTGATTTTCGTCCCCCTTGTTGTAGCGCAAGATGTATTCGTAAGAAACGTGAGCAGCAGTCTGGCCTTCGAGTGAAATCTCAGGGCTTACCAAGTAGTAAGTACCAGCAGTGGTCACCTTGGTCGTACCGTTCCAACCTGTAGCCTTTGCAGTGCTATAGTCGATTGTCCACTCGCCAGCACCGCTTGTGGTGTAGTTCTTAAATCCACCAAATGAAGTGGCAAAGCTCTCGCTATAAGGCAGTGTGCGTGTGCTTTGGTCAACTTTATTGCCAGCAGCTTCGCCTTTGCTTAGCTTAAAGTTCTTGAGTTCCCAAGTGGCAGCCTTAGCATCGGTCTTGTAATAGAGAGCTACTGTAACGTTCTCTTGACCAATAAAGGCAGCGGGAACGTTAACGTCGGCAGTTGTCCAAGTTGTCCAATCAGCCACCTGAACGGGGTTGAATGTAACGTCCGTCCAAGTTGCAGTAGCGGGGTCGCCAGCATAGTTGGTGCTGAAGCGAACGAGGTAGTTGGTCTTTAATTCGTTTGAATTGGCATAGCGCAAGATGTAGTCGAAAGTGATGTGTGCCTTTTCTACGTCTTTGAGTGAAACGGTAGGAGCTATTAAGTAGCTTTCAGCAGCGTTGTTTACTTTGCTCTCGCTATCATAAGAGGTCACCTTAACGTAGCCATAGCTACCGTCAATGGCAAAGGGATAGTTGCCTACGGTAGTGGGAGCGGTGAATTCACCTACGTTTGAAGTCAAGTTGCTTGAAAGGGGAGCGTCGATGATTACACCCTCTTCAGAAGGAGGGTTGGGAGTATCGGGCTTGTTGTTGTTAATGCCATAAGGAGCAGGCACGTCTTCGCAAGCGGTGAAGCCCAAAGAAAGGGCAGCAGCTGCAAGGCAGAAAATATATTTATTCATTTTTTGTGATATTATCGGGGAAAACAATGTTTGGGTTGACAAGTTAACGAGCAAGTTTGACTTTGATACCATAGTAACTTACTCGTCAACTTGTTAACTCGTCAAGCTAAAAAATTAGTTTTCAGAAACGTCGTTGGTGTCGCGCAACTGCAACTGCCAAGTGCTGTAGTAGCTTAGCACACCCGTGTATGAACGTGCGTCTTCGGGCAGTTCGATGAACGAAACGCGGTTCTTCGTTGAAGTACGAATAGCAACCGTTGAATTGTTGCTGATGAGGTTGAGTGTGCGGTCAACACCGTAGCCGTCATCGTGTAACTCGTAGGGGCCAAAAATCTTCTTGCCATTGGCTGAAAGACTCTCTTCTTTGTTGAGTACGTCAGAGGTAGTACCCTTATCGAGCGTGTTACGATTTTCGGGCAAAGCCTCTTTTATCATACCGCGAACGGTGGCCAAGATAGGCGTATTCTCGTAAGTCTTGTTAGCCGAAGCGCGCAACCAAGCGTCGCCCGTCTGTCCTGTCTTATCCAATGGAATCAATTCGGGAGCGTTAGCATTAGGCTTACCGATTAATTGTACGTTCGTCTTCAGTGACTCGAAGGGGGCAGGACCGAGGTTGATGTTGCCGCTTGAGGTCTTATAAGGCATACCAATGCGTGGTGTCTTACTATAGATGCCGGCATAGAGTCCCTTGAGGTTAATCTTGATGCGCTGACCGAGTGCGAAGTAAGGATAGAGCGCTGTACTACGAACCGAAAAAATGATGCTTTGGTCGTGAGCAGGGTCGCCCGCCTTCGTGGGGTCATCAATGTTACGAACGAGCAAAGTCTGATAAAGGTTGCCACTGATATCGTTGGCACAAACTACACCTTCGATAATAATGTCGTCGTTCACCTTGGTGTAGAAGTTAGACGCGTTGCGTGAGTAGTCAGCCTTTGAGGCATCAACGCAGAATTGCTCCTTTACGCTGAGGATAGTAGCGTTCACCTCACCAATGTCGGTGGGGCTGGTCACTACAAAGTCGTCAGTGTTGGGCTCGTCATGGTCGTCCATACACGAGGTGGTGAATAATCCCAACGCCGCAACTGCTATGATGGATAAAAATTTTAATTTCATAAATTATGAGATTAATTAGTTTAATGAGTTGAAGAGGTTTAATAAGTTTAATGAGTTGAGGAGGTTTAATAAGTTTAATGAGTTGAAGAGGTTTAATAAGTTTAATGAGTTGAGGCAGTTTAATAGGTCGCAGCGTGTTTAATAAGTTTATCGACTAAACTTATTAAACTCACTAAACTCATTAAACTCTCTAAACTTACTAAACTTATTAAACTAATTAAACTTACTAAACTTATTAAACTCTCAAAACTTATTAAACTCATGTTAGAACTTAAAGCCAATGTTTAAGAAGCCGTTGATGGCATTGGCATAATAGTATTTTGAGTTCTTAGAGAAGGCATAGTTACGATTCTGACCGTTTTGATAGTTATCAGAGCGGTTTTGTTCGTAGCCACCCGTCTTGAGGTTGCGATTGTTGGTAATGTTCTGAACAGAGAGGTTGATGCTAATGCTGCGTCCCTTCTTCAAGCGAATGTACTTACCAATAGAGGCGTCGAGCATAAAGCCACCTTTTGCCTTCTCTTGCTTAGCACCATAAGCAGCTACGATATTGCCGCTTTGGTCGTAAAGAATGCCGCCCTTGTCGTCAAGATCGCTCTTCTTCACGTCGAAGAGTTGGTTGCCGTTTTCGTCAAAGCCCGTACTGCTATAAGTAGGAACGAACTTGCTCAAACGACGGTATTCAGAGAAGTCGATATAAACGCGGTCGTAGTAGTTCAAGTTAGCACTGAAGAACCAACCATTCACGTTGTAGTCGAAGCCGAGGCTTACAACAGCCTGAGGTGAACCACTCTCGCGCATGCCCTTTGCCAGTACGCGCATAGGCATGGTCTTACCATTCTTGGGGTTCGTCCACGTGTTCAAATCCTTCAATGTCGTAGCGTTCGAACCCTCGTATGCTACCTGAGCCAAGGGATTGTTGACGTACTTAGCTTCGCCATACGTACCAATCAAGTTGACTGAGAAGTTAGACGTGAGTTGGTAAGAGAAGGCAGCTTCTACGCCATAGTGTTCGCGCTCAACACCGCTCATCGTGAGGTAAGTGAAGCGTGACTCATCGTCGTTGTAGAAGGCTGTTTGTTCTACGCCACCATTGAAGTGGCTATAGTAACCGCTCACCTTACCTGTCAAGTTGCCAAAGCGGAAGAGGTAAGAGAGGTCGGTGTGGAAGATGTTCTCATTCTGCAGGTGGTCAACGAAGTCGTTTTGCATACGTGGAGCCACGAATGAGTTGCGAGCCAACGGAGCATCGCTTTCAGCACCAAAGTTGAGTGAGAGCAGATGACTACCGCTCGGACGGAAGTTCAGACCAAAGCGGCCACCACCACCGAGGAACTTAGCCTTGCCACTCTTGCCGTAAGAATTGTCTGCTGCACGACCATTGCGCATCAAACCTTCGCGTTGCATCAAGGTGCCTTCGCCCCAAGCTTGGAGGTTGTACTGCCACATGCCTTCTGTGTATTGGTAAAGGCCGTAGGCGCGCATCTTGTCGACGAAGATGTTGTAATTGTAGCCGAACTTATCGTCAACGCCAATCTGGCGGTTGGGATTATTCAAGTCGTTCTGTGCTTCTTGACTGTTGCGACCATACTCGTTGGCAGCGAACTTGTCAATGTCGGTGTACTTTGTGCCACCAAGGAGGTCGGCCATGGTCTTATAGTGCATACCCTTTGTGCGGTTGTATTGGAAACCGAGGGCATAACGATGATGAGCGTTGATTTCGTGATTGAAGAGCGTGTTGAACGTTTCGACCATTTGGTCGTTGTGACGACGCTCTTGATAGTAAAGTGTCTCGTCGCCTTGGGCAGCAGCGCTGCGGTTGACCGCATACATGCGGTCCCAATTTACTTGGCGGTTGGCCTTAGAACTTGTCCAATAGTTGTAAAGTTGGTTCCAGCCTTCCAAAGCCCAAGGATTCTTTTGCAGCCAATCATAACAATTCTGTTCGGGATCGTACACACCGAATATAGATGAAGGCAAGTTCTTGTAATAATCAGGACGAGGGTCGTAAGCATTGCCGTTCCAACCAAGGGCGGTAGAACTATACATGGCGTACTTAAAGCCTGCGGCAGTGGTGAGCTTCATGTTGTCACGCATTTTCCAGTCCCAGGTCAAGATAGCTGTAGGCTCAAAGTCGTTGACAACGCGTGAGTTACGCTTCTCACCGTTTTGGTAACCCCAGTTAGGGTTGTAGTAGTGAGAGTTGGCTAACCAATAAGCCTCTTCGGTGCTGGCACCCTGTTGGGCGCGTTCTGTAGGCGAACCAAAGGTGACGAGTGAGAGAGCGTGCTTCGTGCCAAAACGCTTTTCGGCAGAGAGGAAGTAAGAGAGTGAGTTGTAGAACGTGCCTTCAATCACACCCTCGTTGGCCCAACGATAGCCTACCAAACCAGCGAAAGCCCAGCCTGAGGGTAAGAGGCCTGTGGCATGAGTAAACATACCGCGTGCTACGTAGTTGCGGTTACAACCCGAAAGGGTGAGTTTGTTGCCTGCAGCGAATTGGCTGGCGCGAGCGTTGACGCTGGTAGCACCGCCCACGCCGGCAATGCCAAATGTGTTGTAGTCGTAAGAAGTAACGCCTTCTTGGTTGCGCGTAGCGTCGTTCATGCCGCCCACCATGCTATAGCCAAAGCGACCCATTTCGAGGTCGTTGAGCTGAAGGCCATTCATGTAGTAGTTGCTATACATATTGTCGTAACCGCGTACGCGGAAACGCATCGGGCTGAACAGATAGCCCACTTCAGAGTTGTAAGGGTCACTCTTTGACCCTGTGATAGCCGATACGGCTTGTGACGCATCGTTATCCTCGTCGAGTTGCGACTCGGTGAACGTAAAGTCCGAATTGTCGATGCTCAGGGTGTCGGCGGGTGCTTGTGCCCACGCTCCCGTGGCCAATAGCAAGGCTGCCGCCGTAAGCTTTACACCTTTTGTCATGTAAGTAAGGATTAAATGTGTTAAGCCAACGATGTGATTGCTTGTCGAAATGATAGGGTAGAAACGTATTTATATTCCTTATTATATATAAGGTTATGTTCTTCGTTAATCATTCCTGCTTCGCGTCAGTACACAATGGTGGCTTGCAATGATATTATTTTCGTTGCAAATGTACGAAAAAATAAAGGTTAATTTTTTACGTTTTTGTTAATATTTCGCTGAACGTTAATTTTTGCATCTCTGCAATTTCCTCTACAGAATGCTCTACAAATGCCTTATGAAGGGTAATTGTTACTACTACTATACTACATTTATCTACTTTTTATTTTATGTTACATGTTTCATTTTTATAGTTTAATGCGTTGATAATCAATGTATTCGATAGATGAAACATAGATAGTGTATGTTTCATTTTTGCTTTCATGTTTCATTCTTCTGAAAAACACAATGGGAGCGATTCAAAAACACTGTGGGAGCGATTTGAAAACACTGTGGGAGCGATTTGAAAACACTGTGGGAGAGATAAATCGCTCTCACTGTGTTCTTTTTCATAGTTGTAATCTCTAATTTCTTTGCAAAACGATAAAAATGGAAAAGTGAAACTATGAAACTAAAAGTGAAACATATAATCTTTATGTTTCATCTCTTGAAATCATTGATTATCAATTTGTTAAGCGTAAAAAATGAAACATGAAACAAAAAACGTCGGTGGTAAAAATACGTAAGGACTTTTAGGTGTTGTACCGGTATTTTGTCTGCCTAATTGGGGAGACGCGTCCTCACCTGGGGGCGACGCGTCCCCGAGGCTGCTGAAAAAAGCTCCGATGTAGGACGAA
>OGHM01000358.1_pt1 | contig 25138 bp, 17 predicted proteins | sample 1571531 | NCBI WGS metagenome assembly OGHM01 (sample SAMEA2582031, study PRJEB24529) | metagenome | biome: Human gut stool | place: China | collected 2011 | reverse complement strand
GCCGTCCGATTGGATTGCGTCCGCCGTCCGATGGTAAGTGTTGAGATTTTGTGTACGTAAACAGAGCGGAAAAGTGTCGTTACGTCATCTGATTGTGTAAAATATTTAGAATTTTATAGCCTGATGTTAAACTTTTTTAGCCGAAATGTCATTGGTTTCAAGATTAAATCGTATATTTGCGGCAAATTGTCTAACTAAAATCATCGTATTATGAAACACTACTACATGTTAGGTCTCGCGATGGCAGGTTTGTTCTGCTTGCCTTCGTACGGACAGGGTGGCGTGCATCAGTTTCCGAAGCCGTTCACACCAGCGACAGCCTTTGCTGCTCCGGCATGGGCACCAGAAACCCCATCATTGGTTCCTTCTGCAATTGATGACAAGTCGAAAGGCGTAACCATCTATGCCTGCGAGCGCATGGATGCCAGCAAGAAGCGCTCGTTCATCAAGTTCAAGTCGAAGAATCCTGCCAACTTCGAGACTATCCGCTACTATCAGTATAAAGATGAAGTGGGCAACCAGCAGTACGGTCTGACATGCGGTGCTTCAGACGGCAAGTCTTACTACGGCTTCTTCACTTACGACTACACGTTCAGTCAGATGGTGAAGCACTTCTCAAAAATTGACCTTGAGACCGGAGACACGATACATATACGCACATTCTCCGAAGACGAGCAGAAGGCATGGTACGGCAACGGCTATGGCGGCACACTGCGCAATGCGCTCTACGACATGGCTTACGACCCGTCGAGCGACACATTCTTCGCTATTGGCTACGGCTGGAACGAAGACGGCTCGGTAGGCCATTCCATTCTCTATACCATTGATGTGGAGACAGGTCAGTACGAGAAGGTGATGGACTTCGACAACGACATCATCTACGAGTTCTGCTTCGACGCTCACGGCAGAATGTACGTGATACGTCCGAAGTGGATGACAAAGAAAGAAGAAGGCAAGGAAGTTGAATACAACGGCGGTACCGAACTCGCAATCTATGACAGCGACTTCCAGCTGATTTCTGCTAAGGAGATAAAGGACGAGAGCAACTCTGCCATCACCTTGGCACAGTTCGGTTCTGTATCTATCGACAACAATACGGGCATGATCTATTGGCTGCCGGCATTGGAGTCGGGCGCTACACGCATCTTCACTATCGACACCGACAAACTTACGAAGAAAGGCTGCTACACAGCCGTTCAGCACAGCAGCTTCCTGCCCGGCAACTGGTTCGCTGGTCTTTACATGCCGTACCTCGCTGCCGACAAGCAGACAGCAGCCGGTCAGGTGAAGAACCTCAACGTCACACCCGACGCTGCAGGCGCATTGAGCGCTACGCTCTCTTGGACCAACCCGTCGAAGGCATGGGACGGCTCTGAGCTCAGCGCCCTTAAGGAAGTGCGCATCTACCGCAAGCATGACGGCGTAGCTACAAGCGACCGCATCACTTCTAAGGAACTGCTCTCGTCGAGCGTTTCAGAACTCATCGCCACCGTGCCTGCCGACGGCAAGATGGGCGAGGCAATGCAGTACGTAGACAGCAAAGCGAAGAACGGCATCAACACATACTATGTTGTTCCGTCGCGCGTATCGGGTGAGCTTGGCGTGCCCGACAGCATCCGCTGCTGCGTAGGTTCAGACGTTCCGGCTGCTCCTGCAGACGTTGCTATCGAGAAGAGCGGCGACGGACTCAAGATTTCTTGGAGCGCTCCGACCGACGGCTTGAACAACGGCTTCATCGTTGCTTCAGAACTCACATACAAGATTACACGTCTGCCCGACAACAAGGTGGTTGCTGAGAACCTCAAGGCTACCTCGTTCGTCGATAACACTCTCGGCGACATCGCCAAGTATTCTTACCTGATTCAGGCTTGCACAAAGGCTGGCGAAGGCGGCGTGGCTAAGACCGACGCTGTGATGGCTGGTTCGGCTCTGGTGCCGCCGGTTGACTTGCTCACCGACACACAGGACAAGGCTGACCTCTGGACCAACTATATGTACGGCGGACTCCAGTTCAACTTCGTTGAGTGGAACAAGTGTCTTACCGCTTACGGTAGCTCAAGCGACATCTCTGGTACATTGTTCTCGCCGGCTATCCGTCTGAAGGGTGGCAAGACATACCGCGTCGCTGCCGACTTCTACGAGAACGAGATGAACTGCTCTTACGACCTCAAGACCACTATGGGCAGAACCAACGAGAACATCGACGGTGCAACCGTGCTCACCGACGAGCCGGCTATCGAGTGCAACGGCTACGAGCGCTCATGGATAGAGGATAAGTTCACCGCTCCCGAGGACGGCATCTACTACTACGGCCTCTCTATCGCTACACACCAGGAGTACAACTCGTTCCGTCTGTACGGCTTCAAGGTTGAGGAAATCATGGAGAAAGATATGCAGGCTACAGAGATTGGCGACGTGAGAGAAGCTGTTGCCGAGCGCGACAATACCTGCACCGTAACCGTACGCAACGTAGGCTCTAAGGAGCAGACCAACTATAAGGTGAGAGTGCTCTGCGACGTCGACGGCGAGAAGGTCGTTGTAGGCGAGACTACAGACGTGCCGGCTATCAAGCCCGACGCTACCAAGAAGATTCAGGTTAAGTTCCGTCCGACCGTTGAGGGCATCTTCAACTTCTACGGCGAGGTTGTTCTCGAGGGCGACGCTAACGCAAACAACAATGTTTCTGCTCCTATCGAACTGAAGGTGCTCGACAAGGACAACGCTGTCTGGAACAAGGTGGTTACAAGCAAGAAGGACGAGAGCGTAGACACTCACGGTCCGGTTGTCTACTGGTCTACATACGACCACACCGAGCATATCTACTATGCTAAGGAAATCAAGGGCGAGGCTGGCGACCAGATCAAGCGCATCGGTTACGTATACAGCGGCAATAGCAACCTCACCGACCGCACAGCCGAGAGCGAAGTGAAGATCTATATGGGTCACACCTCTATGAAGGGCTTCGCTTCTGGCGAAGACGCAATGAAGCCGAGCGACCTCACACTCGTGTACGACGGCACAATGGTGCTCGAACCGGGTACTGACAACATGCTCACCTTCACGCTCGACACTCCGTTCGACTACGACCCGACACAGAACCTCGTTATCGTTGTCGACCGCGTGGGCGAAGTGCCTAAGGAGCAGCGCTTCTGCGCTCTCTTCAACGTCTTCAGCGCTAACAGCAGCTCGGGCGTGAACCGCTCACTCTCGTTCTCTGAGTCGTACGAGCACACTATCGGCAAGGCTACTCCGTGGGAGTCGGCTGCATTGCTCTACCTCGCTGTTGAGAACTCTACCGGCATCACCTCTACAAAGGTGCTCGGCACACAGTTCAGCTACGATGGCAATAGCGGCGTGCTCTCGTTCGAGGACGCAGTAAGCAAGGTGGCTGTATACAGCGTGGACGGCAAGCTCGTGAAGAGCGCCGACGTGAAGGGCGGACAGCTCTACCTCGGTCTGGCTAAGGGCATCTACGTGGTGCGCCTCACAGCTGCCGACGGAAAGCAGAGCAACGTGAAGCTTTACGTTACAAAGTAAATGTCTATTTCAAACAAAACATTCGACAATGAAATCATTCAGAAATTCTTTATTTCTGCTTGCACTGACAAGTCTACCCCTTACCGGGGCAGACTTGTTTGCGCAATCAGCCGACGATACAATGCGACTCGGATATTGTACGACCGAATACAGTAGCGGACTCATTCTGCAGGGCGTGGAAGGTCCGGGCATCTACCAGGCTGCGGCTTACTTCACCTCCGACTTGCTCGACAAGTACGAGGGCGACAAGATTACAGCCGTAGAGTTCGCCGTGAAGCCGAAGCGCGGTTCTGAGGCTAAGGTGTTCGTGTGCAACCATATCAACTATATGAGCACAACAACGCTCGGTTCGGGCTCTACAACCGACTATGCTGAGGGCTGGAACACCGTGAAGCTGACCAAGCCGGTCACTATATATAAAGGTATGGACCTCTATGTAGGCTATCAGCTCATGCTCGAACAAGGCGAACCGTTCGACTGCGTTCTCTTCGACCAGAGTCCGTATGCGGTGCCTAACAACAACCTCTACGGATTCAATACGGGCGAGGACAACTGGTACGACAACACGACGGGCATTAACAAGAATGTATGCGTGCGTGCCGTGATAGAAGGCAGCAAGTCGCCTGAGAACGACATCTCGTTCATAAAGATAGAGCCGGCGAACGGCAGCGACTACATGACGCAGAACGAACCGCGTTCTTACTACGCTTATGTGCAGAACAACGGTAAGACTCCTATTACGTCGTTCACACTCTCAACCAACTCAAAGACTGCTTCGCAGACCGTGAAGAAGGAACTGAAGTTCGATGGTCTGAACATTCCGAACAACGTTCCGCAGAAGCTGAAGCTCGACGGCATCGCCATCCCGGTGGAGGGCAATGTGACAACCGACTTCACCATCAGCGAGGTGAACGGCGAGAAAGATCCTTATCCTTCTGACAACACGCTCAGCCGCATCGGTTACAGCATCAAGGAAGGCTCTAAGGCTGTGGCACGCAAGGTGCTCTTCGAGCAGTTCACGTCTGAAGCCTACGACGGCATTCCGGCTGCCGACGAGATGTACGCATCAGTGTTCGACGAGCGCGAGGACAAGGACGACTTCGTGTGGGTGAAGCATCATCGCAACTATAAAGGTGTCGACGACCAGTTCGTGATTGACGAGGACGACGACTACGAGGAGCTTTATGGCAAGGCTAAGAAACCGTTCGTGCCGGCTGTTTGCTTCGACCGTCTGCCTATCTCTGGCATGGAAGACCCGGGTCCGGCTTACTTTGTCGACTATGAGGAGCAGATGGGTGCTATCCTCAGCGCCGTGAAGCAGGAGCCTTCGTTCGTTTCGCTGAATATCGACAACAAACTCGACGGCAAGATGCTCAACATCAAGGTGAGCGGACATGCAGGTGTCTGCGAGATGCCGATGCAGGACGAGCTGCGACTCACTACATGGCTCGTTGAGGACAAAATCAAGAGTACGGAACAGGAAGGTGCTACGGGCAGCAGCTACGTGCAGGACGGCGTGCTCCGCAAGGTGCTCAGCGGTTCGGCTTGGGGCGACAAGCTCGACATCACTAAGTACGACTTCGAACAGAACTACTCTGTAGAACTGCAGGACGGATGGAACGTTGACAATATGCGTGTCGTTACATTCGTTAGCAACTTCAATACCGACGCTCTGAAGCGCCGCGTATACAACACACAGCAGCTGGCTTGCACAAAGACAACCGGCATCACTTCTGCAACCGTAGGCGCTGAGCGTCCGTTCTTCTTGGTAGGTGGCGTGGTTGTTGCAAACGAAGGCTTCCGCATTATGGAGGTTTGCGACGTAGCTGGCTGCAAGGTGTCTGCACACAACCTCGGCGCAGGTCTTTACATCGTGAAGGCTACCGACGGCGAGCGTGTTTATACTCAGAAAGTGATTGTAAAAAACTAATTTAAATTCAGACTTATGACTATTAATAGAAAGCAATTCATAGCCGTTGTCGCTTTGCTGGCGATGATGTTCTGTCTGCCTATCAATGCGGCTAAGACCTATTGGGGCTATTGCAACGGCGTAGACCCGGTGGCATTCGGCACAAAGACTGCTGCGAAGGGCGCAATCTATATTCCGGCTGAAGTGGCTCAGCTTTATAAGGGCTTCACCGTTTCTGCCGTGAAATATGGTTTGGCTGCGCAGGCTGACGACGTAGAGGTGTTTGTGACGAAAGACCTCAACGCCGACCCTATCGTTACAAAGAAGGCGTCGGTTGCTTACAAGGGATGGAACGAAGTGGCGCTCACTACGCCTTACGAGATTGACGGCGAAGGCTTCTACATCGGCTATATCTATACTGGTTCGGCTGTGTCTTTAGGCATGACTACCACTTTCTCTGAGAATGGTTGCTGGGCTGACCTCGGTGACGGCTGGCAAAACTACGCTACACATAAGGGCGAGTCGGCAAAGGCGCTTGCTATCCAGGCAAGAATCACGGGCGACAACCTCCCGCTCGACCTTATGCTCTACACCGACACTCACGAATATGCTGTTGTGAAGGGCGAGCCTTGCAAGTTAGAGTTCAGCGTGAAGAACCTCTGTTCTGTAGCTGTGCGCAATCTGCAGGTGGGCTATTCGATTGATGGCGGCGAGGAGACCGTTTGCGACTTCAAGACAACAATGGGTTCGAACATCGACAAGTCGTTTGCTATCGAGCACGAAGGTTTCAGCACTACTGGCAAGCACTCGCTGAAGATGCGCGTGGTAAGCATCAACGGCAAGGACGACGCATACGCTCCGAACAGCGAGCTTGTTCTCGGTCTTAACGTGAAGAACTCGCTGCCCGTACAGCGCATCATAGTGGAGGAGGGCACAGGCACATGGTGTCCGAACTGTCCGAGAGGTATCGTAGCTGTACATAAGGCTTCTGAGGCTTTCCCTGAACGCTTTATCGGTATTGCTGTACATAGGCAAGATGCGATGGAGACGAACTCTTACGCAGAACTAAAATTCGATGGCTATCCCAGCAGTTACATCAATCGTAACCTTAAGTCGTCGATCGATCCTTCTTTTGATGCATTCAAGACGGCTGTCAACAGTGTGTCTGAAAGGGTTCCGGTGATGGGGGTTGAAGCTAACGCCGAATACACCGACGCTACCAAGTCGAAGATTTCTGTTGAAGCATTGACAACGTTTGTTAGCGAACATAAGGGCATTGACTACCGCCTCTCGTTCGTGCTTCTTGAGGATGGCGTGAAGGGCTATACACAGGCTAACAACTATGCTGGCGGTTCGGTAGAAATGGGCGGTTTCGAAAAGCTCGGCAATCCTGCTGCTGTAGACATGGATCATGTGGCACGCATGAACTATAGCTATAATGGTATTGAGGGTAGTATCCCTGCTGATGTTGAGGCTGACAAGACTCTTACTTACGCGACAACTTTGGATATGCCTTCTACTATTCAGAATGCTGACAACTGCGACCTCGTAGTCCTCGTTATTGATGCTGCTACTGGCAGAATAGAGAATGGCGTGAAGGTGGCTCTCGGCGAGCATACAACTGGTATCCGCGACGCTGAGAAGGTTGTAGTGCCCGACTTCTCGTTCTGCGGCGACCGTCTGAACGTTGACGGATTCGCTGGCACAGTACGCCTCTATACTGCCGACGGCGTAGAGGTTTCTAACAGCAACCTCGTTCCGGGTATGTACATCGTGAAGGCTACAGCCGGTAACCAGACCGTAACGAAGAAACTTATCAAGCGATAAGCATTCTGCGCAACGACATAAAACAAGCTGCAAGACTGCTTGAAAAGGAAAGTCTTGAAAAGAAAGAATAAAAAGAGTAATTAGATAAGTAAGTTTATAAAGAAATAAGGATTTTGCAGGGTTGGTGCTGTGTCGGGGCAAGACACAAAGCATGTAGTCTCGGCACAGCATCGACTTCGCAGAACAAGTTCGTAATTTTCTCAACCAAAAACCTGAAAAATATGATGAACTTTACCAAGAAAGTATTTCTCGTTGGTGCGCTCGCTATGCTGACCGCATCAGCCGGTGCACAAATGAGAGACCGCTCTGCGGCTACTCTTCCGTCTACAACCGTAGCTTTGATGATGAAAGCACCGAAATCTGTTGAGAGAGCACCGCGTCTGGTGAGCGTGAAGAAAGCTCCTGCCGACTATGGCAAGGAGGTGGACATCGTGAAGGAGGACTTCGCTAAGATGACGACGGGTTCGCAGAATGCGCCCGACTTCGACACCGAATTGAACGATTATGAAATGGCTGACAATGCGTGGGTCAATATGCTGGAGGACTTCACACAGACTCCGGGCTGGGGCTCGCACAACGCTTACTCGGCTGGCGGCTCTATCTATCTTGACGCTAACAACGAGACCCAGGGTCAGCTGAACACTCCGATGCTTAACGTGTCGCGCAACTCTGGTATCTGCTTCCTGCAGTTTGATGCTCGTGTGCCTGCGGACAACGAGGTTGTGGAGCAGGTTGTGGTTGAGGCTGCCGAGACATATAACATGCAGCCGTCTTGGAAGTTCCTGGGCAACACCCAGCTGCCGCAGCTCACTACCGATTGGCAGACATACACCATACAGTTCTACGAGGGTGGCGAGTATACGCTGTTCAACATCGTGAACTACTCGGCTCCGGTGCTCATCGACAATGTTCGCGTATTCCAGGTAGACCAGTATGTGGCTACACCTACACCTAACCCACACAAGAACTACGCTCGTGTAGACGACAACACAGCCAAGTTCGACCTTAGCTGGAGCGCTGTTGACGGAGCTGAAAGCTATGTGCTGAACGTTTACGACAAGGATGCTAACGGTAAACCGCAGAACTATATCCAGAAGGATGTAGAGGTTAAGGACAACAAGTTCACTGTTGACAACGCTGCTACCGGCACTATCTATTATTATACCGTAAGCGCCAAGAAGGGCGAGCATGTGTCTATGCCGTCTGTAGAGGTGCAGGTGAAGGGTATCGTTGAGCCGGTTCTCAGCGTCTCAAGTCCTATCAACGGCGACAAGTATACGGCAGAATGGAAGAACGTGGGCGGAGCAGAGCGCTACAACTACATCTCTTACTTCAAGCAGGAGGCTACCGAGGACTGCCTTATGGAGGTTTCTAAGCTCAACCTTGTTGGCATGAAGTATGGCAGCGATGATATGGAGGTGGAGTATTCTGTAGACAATCCTACTTCTTATACATTGGATCGTGGCGCACTTGCCGACGAAGTTGGTCAGGCAGGCTGGACTGTAAAGCACTATGCTATCTACAAGGACGCGCTCACCATCGACGCATTCTGGACTGTTGAGGCTAAGAGCGACGCTGGTCTCATCTCGCCGGAGATGGATCTCTCTAAGGATAACGGTAAGTTCCGTGTTAAGCTCAGAGCTTGTGCAGAGTATCTGCCGGCTTACGAGGCTTATCCGCAGGCTGCCGTGGCTCTCTTCAATTACGACGAGGAGAAGGGCGACTATGTTCAGAGCGAGCTTATTTATGCTGGCGACAAGACTGTAAACGGCGATTGGAAGCGCTACGACTGCGACTTCACAACCGGTACTGCACGTTCTATCGTGGGCATCTACGGCACATGGGCACCGGGCAATCTCTATCTTAGCGATGTGGCTATCCACCAGAACTACAAGAAGGGCGACTCGTTCCTCAATCCGTTCCACTATCTCAACTGGCTTGTTCCGGGCACTGGCGAGACTACATCTGTAGAAGTAACCATTCCGGCAAAGGCTTACGAGCGCGAAATATATCATCAGGCTCAGTCGGTACGCGTAAAGGCTGAAGGCGACCAGTTCTCTGGTGCTACTTTCCTTGAGAGCCGCTTCTCTGATCTCCAGAAGGTTGGTTTCTGTCCGCTTACAAACGGTGTGAACGATGCTAAGTTGAACGTTTCGGGGGCTACTGTAAGTCTTGCTGGTAACAACATCGTTGTAAACAACCCGCAGAAGGCTGCAGTTGCTCTCTACACACTCGACGGTATGCTCGTTGCTTCTGACAACAGCTGTGCAGAGGTTGTCACTCTTCCTGTTGCAGCTCACGGCAAATACGTTGTTAAGGTTGGCAAGCAGAGCGTAAAACTCGTATTCTAATACTTTCGTTAATTGAGAGTTGAAGGTTTCAACCTTCAACTCTCAATTTTTTATTTATTTGTTGTAATTTTGTATTTTGATTGTTCAAGCAAAACAAATACAACAATGAACCCACAACATCATTTTATTGGTCTTTCAGATCAGCAAGTAGCTGACAGTCGTGCCAAGTACGGCATTAACGTGCTCACGCCTCCGCCCACTACGCCGCTCTGGAAACAGTTTCTTGAGAAATTCTGCGACCCGCTTATCATCATTCTTCTTATCGCCGGCGTACTCTCTGTTGCCATTTCCATATACGAGTACATCGGACTGCATCAGGGCGCAGAGGTTTTCTTTGAGCCAGTAGGCATCTTCGTGGCTATATTCCTCGCCACCGGACTCTCCTTCTACTTCGAAACGCAAGCCGACAAGGAGTTCTGCGTGCTCAATCAGGTGAACGACGACGAGCCGGTGGAGGTGATTCGTAGCGGAAACCACACGCAGATAGCTAAGCGCGATGTGGTTGTTGGTGATATTGTACGCATCGGTATAGGATGTGAGATACCTGCTGACGGCGAATTGTTGGTTGCTACGCAACTATCAGTTGACGAGTCGACGCTCACCGGCGAACCGCTCTGCCATAAGACCACCGACCCTGCGCTGTTCGACTCGAAAGTCACTTATCCCAGCAACCGCGTGCTGCGTGGCACGAAGGTGATGGAGGGGCACGCTCTCATGCAGGTAACGGCTGTGGGCGATGCAACTGAGAACGGAAAAGTTTACAAGGCAGCGCAGATAGACAATAGCGTGAAAACGCCGCTCAGCGAGCAGCTCGACTGGCTCGGCTTGTGGGTGAGCCGTCTTTCGTGCAGCATAGGTGTGGCTGTAGTCGTGGCGCGCATCGTGATGTATCTGGCTCAGTACGACTTCTGCTTTGCCGAAGTGGACACACTCGCTTTCATTGCATACATCTTGCAGACCCTGATGATAGCTATGACGCTCGTCGTTGTCTCAGTGCCCGAAGGTTTGCCGATGGCTGTCACGCTGAGTCTTGCCTACAGTATGCGCCGTATGCTTAAGACCAACAATCTTGTGCGTAAGATGCATGCTTGTGAGACGATGGGCGCTACTAACGTCATTTGTACCGACAAGACGGGCACACTGACGCAGAATCGCATGAGCGTTGAGGAGGCTTGTTTCTATCGTGGCGGCGAAGATTGCAAGTCTATTGTCGACGCCAACAAGATATTGCTTGATTCTTCCGATTTCTCAAACGAGATAAAGGAAGGCATCGCCGTCAATTCTACTGCGTCGCTCGACTTTTCTAATCCTGCAGCGCCTTCGGTATTGGGCAATCCTACCGAGGGTGCGTTGCTGTTGTGGCTGCACGCAAAGGGCGTTGACTATGAGGCGCTGCGTGAGGAGGTGAAGGTGGTGGAGGAACTGCCGTTCACAACCGACCGCAAGTATATGGCTACCGTTGTTGAGTCGGCTCTTATGCCTGGAAAACGAATGCTTTATGTGAAGGGAGCGCCAGAGATTGTTTACGATCTCTGTGCTTCTACAGACGGCGTGCCGTCGAAGGCTGCTGTCAATGCGCAGCTCAAGCTGTATCAGCAGCGTGCCATGCGTACGCTTGGCTTCGCTTGTCAGGAGATTGGCGACGAGAAAGTGATTGTAGACGGAACCATACACGCCGACAATCTACGCTTTCTTGGAATCACGGCGATAGCCGACCCTGTGCGCAACGAGGTGCCGGAGTCGATAGGTGAGTGTCTGAATGCTGGTATTTGCGTGAAGATAGTAACTGGTGATACTGCCGAAACGGCTAAGGAAATCGGTCGCCAGGTTGGGTTGTGGACAGATAAGGATACGGATAAAAACATAATCAGCGGACCTGAGTTTGCTGCGCTCACAGATGCGCAACTCGATGCTTTGGTTATGGATATTAAAATAATAGCACGTGCACGTCCTATGGACAAGAAGCGTCTTGTTGAGGCGTTGCAGCGCAAGAATCAGGTTGTGGCTGTAACGGGTGACGGCACTAACGATGCGCCTGCGCTGAAGGCGGCTCATGTCGGACTGTCTATGGGCGATGGCACATCTGTAGCTAAGGAGGCTTCGGACATAACCATCATCGACAACTCGTTCCGTAGTATCTGCAAAGCTGTGATGTGGGGACGCTCGCTCTATCTGAACATACAGCGTTTCCTGCTGTTCCAGCTTACGGTGAACGTTACGGCGTGTATGCTTGTGCTCTGTGGAGCGTTGATGGGCACGGAGGCTCCGCTCACGGTGACGCAGATGCTGTGGATAAATCTTATCATGGATACGTTCGCTGCAATGGCGCTTGCGTCGCTTCCGCCGTCAGAGGCGGTTATGAACGATCGCCCTCGCGACCGTCGTGCATTTATTATCAACCGACCGATGCTTGCTGAGATTGTAGGCGTAGGTGGCTTCTTCTTCGCCTTGCTCGTAGCCCTGCTTTATATCTTTAAACATGCCGATATACAGCAGCTCACCGACATAGTGCGTGTGCAGATAGGCGAGAGCAGCACCGTAACACCATACGAACTGACACTGCTCTTCACTATCTTCGTGATGACTCACTTCTTCTACCTTTTCAATGCCCGCGCCTTTGCCACACATCGCAGCGCCCTGCATCTGAAAGGCTGCAAGGGGCTCATCTTCATCAGTACACTTATCTTCGTTACGCAGGTCTGCATGGTGGAATTGCCGGGCGTTCAGCGCTTCTTCAACGTAGTAAGTCTCAAACCGCTCGACTGGCTTATAATCATCGTAGGTTCTTCTTTTGTGCTTTGGATACGTGAACTATGGAGCTTGTTGTGGAATAAGAAATAAGAAGCAGTAGATAGTTTTCAAACAGATAGCTGTCTACTGCTTAACAATGCATAAACAAAAAGTGTAAGCATAAAAAAAGCTGGCAATTCAAATTGCTTTTGCAATCGAATTGTCAGCTTTTCATTTTGAATGAATTCTCTATACTTGAAATCTCGCTTGAGAACTTCTGGTCGATCTTTAGTCGTTGCTCCACCTGGTTGCAACTGTAAATCACCGTGGCGTGGTCTCGTCCGCCAACCATTCTGCCGATGCGACTTGCAGAGAGCTTCGTGTATTTCTGTGCAAGGTATATCGAAACCTGACGGGCCATCACGTATTCCTTCTTTCGGCTTCGGCTGTTTACGTTTGCTGTTGTTACATTGTAGTGCTGGCAAACGCTCTCGATAATCTCGTCGATAGTGAGCGGCTCCTCGTTCACCTTCACCGAACGCTTGATGATGCGCTGCGCAAGTTCCATGTCTATCTCGCAGTTGTATACAACGCTGTAAGCCATGAGCGAGTTGATAACGCCCTGCAGTTCACGAACCGATCCGTTAGCTGTCGAAGCGATGAACTCTATAACGTCCTCCGGTATGTTCAGCCCGTCGTGCTTTATCTGTCGACGCAGGATATCTGCACAAAGCTGCACGTTAGGCTTCTCCATCTCAGCGATAAGACCGCTTGAGAAACGTGTTATAAGGCGCTCGTTCATTCCCTTCAACTCAACCGGCGGACGGTCGCAAGCTAAGATTATGCGCTTTCCGTTGCGGAAAAGGTGGTTGAAGATGTGGAAGAACGTGTTCTGAGTGCCTGTCTTACCTTCCCATTCCTGCACGTCATCTACGATAAGCACGTCGATGGTCTGGTAGAAGTTGATGAAGTCGTTGATAGTATTGCGGAGCACAGCGTTTGTATACTGTACCTCGAACAGACGTGCACTGATGTACAGCACTCGTTTTTCAGGGTACATGCGCTTTGTCTCTACACCCATAGCGTTGATGAGGTGAGTCTTTCCGCAACCAGACGGACCGAAAACAAAGAACGGGTTGAAGCTGGTCATCTGTGGATGCTCCGAGATAGACAAACCGATTGAGCGTGTCAGCTTGTTGCTGCTTCCCTCCAGATAATTATTAAAGGTGAGATGCGGGTTAAGCTGTGAATCGATTTGCTGTACGGGCGAAGCGTCAAGCATTGTAGGAGCCTGGTTTGCGCCTTCGCGCTGACGCGGCTTCAGTGCTTCGTCGGTAGGCTCGTCGCTCTCGATGGTTTGTGTCTTCTTGTTTTCGTTGTCTGTAACAATACGGTACGAAAGATTGATGCCTTGTCCGAAGTTGCGTGTAAGGACCTTGCGCAACAAGTCGACATAGTTCTCCTCAAGGTACTCGTACACGAAAGGACTCGGTACGCGTAACAGCACCGTCTTTGTTCCCTCGTTGAAGGACTCAAAGACGATTCCCTTGAACCATGCGTTGTATTGTTGCTCTGATAAATTCTCGCGAATGAGCGCAAGACATTTGTCCCAAAGCACATTAGGACTTACATTCATCGGCTATTAATATTGTTTTAAAAGAAGTCTTTCGACCATGTTGTTATAATTCCGTTTGCAAAGGTACTCATTATTTTTGAGGTGAGCAAATAACTTTCACTTAATTGCTTATATTATATATCGTAATTAATTAGTAATCTGTAAGTTAGCGTTTCTTTTGTTTTACTTGCATGTTGCTGGCGTTCAAACGGGTTAACTTGCTGATTTCGTGGAAGTTAATTGTGCTTATGTTGTTTGTTGCGCAATTTGGTGAAACATTTTGCCCGAAACAACTAAATATATCAGAAAAACAACGTTGTACGTTAAATAGGAGCGTGAAACACTTATGTGTTTTAATTTGTATAAAATCTAAATACTAAGTGCTTCACTTACCTTGTTTCTGTTTGCTATACATTATATATATAGTACAATTTGCGCCATGTTATAGCTGCTTTACTTGTCCTTTCTGCCGAAGACAGAGAAGTGAACGTAGCGCTTCGGGTGTTGCTTGAGGTCAATCATGAGCGAATCGGCGTGCGAGACAGTAGAGTTGAGTCGATGATACAAGCCTGGGTCGTTGAGCAGCATGCCTACTGTGCCGTCCTTGCTGTTCATCTTGTTTGTTATCTCGTTCACGTTGCTCAGCGTTTGGTCTATCTGCTGCTTCGTAGAAGCGAGGTCGAGCGCAGCGAGGTTGCTTGTGAGTGTTGTAGTGTTGTCGAGCACTCCGTTAGCCTTTGTCATGAGTGTAGGCACGCCCTTGTTGAGAGTGCGCATGAGTGTGTTTAGCTCGGCTGTAGAAGTGGTGAGATTGCCCGTGATAGTCTGCACGTTATGCAGCGACTGAGCCAGAGCCGGGTCTGCAAGCAGAGCGTTCAGACTGCCGAGAATGCTGTCGAGCTTAGGCAGCATCTTCTCTATCGTAGGCACCATTGCCGCTACTTTGCCCATAGCGCCGCTCTGAATGGTGCCGCTGATTGTCTCGCCCGGCATAACACGCTCACGCGGATTGTTGGCGAGCAGGAGGTTCACCTTCACGTTGCCCATGAGGTCGCTCTCAATCTCTGCCGTACTGCCCTTCGGTATGCGTATCTGCTTATCGAGACCTACCACTACGCGTGTAGGATGCTCGTTAGAGTAGTCGTAGATAACCGACTTCACGGTGCCCACCTTGAAACCGTCGGCGTAGATGGGGCATGACGAAGACAATCCGCTGATGTCTTTGAACTCTATGAAATAGTCGTCGGTAGACGAGAACAGATTCAATCCTTTGAGGAAGTTCATGCCGAAGAAAAGTATTATCACTCCAGCTATTGCAACCAATGCAATCTTTACTTCTTTTGTCAGTGCTTTCATATCTTTGGGTTGTTTTGTTTCTAATGTTTATAACTCTTGTTTATCTGTTGTTTTTGAACTCGCGTATGCCGGCGTTCACGTTGATCTTCTCGCCGTTCTTGAAGGCAATGATGAAGGCTCCGTTGAAGTCTTCACCCACTTCCTTGAGTCGCTTGTATACAATATTGTAGTTGTTTGATGCGCCGCAAGTGTACTTGTACAAGCCGTTCTCCTCGTAGCATTCTATATCTTCAAGACCCTTGAATATCTTGTCGCCAGCCTTGTATCTGTTCTTGCTCACGAGAATCTGAATCTTGAAGACCGGTCGGCTGTTGTCGATAGGCGCATTGTTCTGCATGCGCTCCGGCTTTCTCTCCACCTGCTTGCGTGGGGTGGGGCGAGGTTCGTTTTGGGACGGCTGAACAATTACGTTATCTTCCTGCTTCTGCTGCGCAATATTGTCTGGCGTTGAGTCCGTGGCCCTTGTCTTCGGCGCTTTAGTAGGCTCTGCTGCAGGCTCCGGCAGCTGTTCCGACATTGTCTTGAACGGCACCGTGATGCCCTTGTCGTACTTGTTCTTGTATTCGGCGAAGGCGTTGTAGATGGCGCGTCCCATGATGTCGATGCTCTGCTTGTTGTTAAGGAAACGCTCCTCGTCTGGAGTGGATATGTAGCCCAACTCGATGAGGCAAGCCGGCATCGAAGTGAGACGCAGCACAGCCAGATTCTGCTGGTGAACGCCCTTGTTCGGTCTGTTTGCATCGCGGCAGACATGCTTCTGCAACATCTTTGCTAAGTCGATGCTCTTCGAGAGGTTCTTGTCCTGAATCAGTTCGAACACGATGTTGCTCTCCGGCGAGTTAGGGTCGAAGCCTACGTAGTGCTGCTTGTAGTCTTTCTCGAGATAGATAACCGAGTTCTCTCTTTTCGCCACCTCCAGGTTAGTTTCCTTGGCGTGCGAGCGTCCGTCGCCCAGCGTGTATGTCTCGAAGCCTCGCGCCGTGTGCACGCCCTTCAGCGCATTGGTGTGTACCGATATAAAGAGGTCTGCTTTGCAGTTGTTCGCTATGTTGGCGCGCTCGTACAGCGGAATGAACACGTCGGTCTTGCGTGTGTATACCACTCTCACGTCGGGGCAATTCTGCTCCACGTATCGTCCGAAAGCCAGCGCCACGTTGAGGTTTATGTCCTTCTCTACAGAGAAATTGCCAGGCGCTCCGGCGTCCTTTCCGCCGTGTCCTGGGTCGATAACGAGTGTGATTTTTTTATTTGCGCCTGCCATGCCAGACACAAATGATATGATGAGTGTTAATATGAGAAGTATCTTTTTAGCCATATATATGCGTTAAGCTAATGTCATTGTGTGCAAAGGTAGGAAATAAATTGAAAAACCGTGCACAATAAAATAGTTTTTAACGCTTTACATGTATTTCTACGCCAGCGCCTTGGCAGTCGGCGCCCATCGGCGGATTGCATTTGGTGATGTGGAGCACTATTGAGGTGATTTTGGCGTATTCTGCCATTAACCTGTTTGCTATACGTCCTGCCACGTGTTCTATAAGTTTCGACGGCACGCCCATCTCTTCTTTCACGATGTTGTACACCTCAGCATAGTTGAGCGTGTCTGCCACGTCGTCTGTCTCGAATGCCTTCTTGATGTCGTAGCCGATGCGTATGTTCACGATGTAGTCGTTCCCCGTGAGCTGCTCCTGAGGCAGCACGCCGTGCAGAGCGTGCAGGCGGATGTCGTTGACGTAAATGTATGATTCGGTGAGAAGCATGTTAAAAGTAAAAAAGTAAAAGGGTAAAAAAGTAAAAAGGTAGAAAGGGTGAAATTGCAACAAAGTAATTGTAGTGCCTACGGCAAGAATGCCGTAGGCTCCTACTGTTTGTTTTCAATTCTCTACTTTCAACCGAATAAACTATCCGCAGCGTGATGCACCGCAGTTCTTGCAGATGAGGCAGCCTTCTTGGTACACAAGTGTCTCGTGTCCGCATACCGGACATACCTGACCCTTAGCCTCTGTGCCGTCAACTACATACTTCTTCAGCGCACGCTCCACACCGTTCTTCCATGTGTTGATGCTCTGGTCTTTCAGTTGCAGCGAGCTAACGAGCTTTATTACGTGGTCGATAGGCATGCGGTAGCGCAGAACGCCCGAGATGAGCTTCGCGTAGTTCCAATACTCAGGGTTGAACTTCTCCGAGAGACCCTCAACCGTCGTCTTGTATCCGCGCTTGTTCTCGAACTGGAAGTCGTAGCGGCGCTTTCCGTCCGGCTCAATCTGCTTTATAATCTTGCCCTTCGTCACGGTCTTAGGCAGGGCGATGCCCTCCTCGTCGTCTTGCAGACCGGTGAATATCTCGTACGGATAGCCGTCGAGCAGACCCACGAAAGCCACCCATTTCTCCTTGTTGTTCTGGAAGCGTACCACGTCGCACTCCAGTTCCTTCGGTCGCACCTCCACAACGTTGTGCAGCGGTTTCACTGGCATATCCGTAGCAACCTCCTTCTCCTTGTCGGCCTTCTTCTTGTCCTTTTTCGACACGGCGATCATCACTCCCGAACGGCTTCCGTCGCGATAGATGGTGCAGCCCTTGCATCCTGAACGCCAAGCCTCTACGTAGAGCTTGTTCACGAGTGCCTCGTCTACGTCGTTCGGCAGGTTCACGGTTACGCTGATTGAGTGGTCCACCCACTTCTGTATAGCGCCCTGCATGCGCACCTTCATCAGCCAGTCGACATCGTTAGCCGTAGCTTTATAATAAGGTGATTTGGCTACGAGGGCGTCAATCTCCTCCTGCGTGTATCGCTTCTCGGTGTCGATGCCGTTGACGCGCATCCATTCGAGGAACTTCCTGTGATAAACGATATACTCCTCGAACGAGTCGCCCACCTCGTCAACGAAGTCGACATGCACGTCGGCATCGTTCGGGTTCACCTTGCGGCGACGTTTGTATACGGGCATGAACACCGGCTCGATGCCGCTTGTCGTTTGTGTCATCAGCGACGTTGTTCCTGTAGGCGCAATGGTCAGACAGGCGATGTTGCGTCTGCCGTACTTCAGCATGTCCTCGTACAGCTGTGGGTCAGCCTCCTTTATGCGCAGGATGAACGGGTTGTTAGTCTCGCGTTCAGCGCTGAATATCTCGAATGCGCCGCGCTCCTTAGCCATCTCTACCGACGAGCGGTATGCAGCCAGCGCCAGTGTGCGGTGCACATCCACGCTGAAGTCGGTAGCCTCCTGCGTACCGTAGCGCAGACCCATTGCCGCTATCATGTCGCCCTCGGCTGTGATGCCTACACCCGTGCGGCGTCCCTTCGAACTCTTGTTCTTTATCTTCTCCCAGAGGTGATACTCGGCGTGCTTGATGTCGTCGCACTGCGGGTCGTTCTCTATCTTCGACATGATAAGGTCAATCTTCTCCAGCTCCAGGTCGATGATGTCGTCCATGATGCGCTGCGCCTTAGCTACGTGCTTCTTGAACAGTTCGAAGTTGAATTTCGCCTCTTTCGTGAACGGATTCTCCACGTACGAGTATAGATTCACCGAGAGCAGACGGCACGAGTCGTACGGACAGAGCGGAATCTCGCCGCACGGATTCGTCGATACGGTCTTGAAACCGAGGTCGGCATAGCAGTCGGGGATACTCTCGCGTATGATGGTGTCCCAGAACAGCACGCCCGGCTCGGCGCTCTTCCATGCGTTGTGCACAATCTTGCCCCACAGCTTCTTAGCCGAAATCTGCTTCTCCACGAGCGGGTTGCTGCTGTCGATGGGGAACTTCTGTGTGTATGGCTTATCGGCTACGGCAGCCTCCATGAACTCGTCGTCAATCTTCACGCTCACGTTGGCGCCCGTCACCTTTCCTTCTGTCATCTTCGCGTCGATGAACGCCTCGCTGTCCGGGTGCTTGATGCTTACCGAGAGCATGAGCGCGCCGCGTCTGCCATCCTGCGCCACCTCGCGGGTAGAGTTGCTGTAGCGCTCCATGAACGGCACCAGACCCGTCGACGTGAGAGCCGAGTTGTTCACCGGTGTTCCCTTCGGACGAATCTGCGAGAGGTCGTGACCCACGCCGCCGCGACGCTTCATCAGCTGCACCTGCTCCTCGTCGAGACGCATGATGGCGCCGTACGAATCGCCGTCGCCGTCGATGCCAATCACGAAGCAGTTGCTAAGCGACGCCACTTGGTGGTCGTTGCCGATGCCCGTCATCGGGCTGCCTGCCGGAATGATATAGCGGAAGTGGTCGAGCAGTTCGAAAATCTCCTCTGCCGACATCGGGTTCTCGTATTTCTTCTCAATGCGAGCTATCTCGTTAGCCAGACGATGGTGCATATCCTCTGGCGAACACTCGTAGATATTGCCGTAGCTGTCCTTCATCGCGTACTTGTTCACCCATACGCGAGCAGCCAGTTCGTCGCCGGCGAAGTAGTTCAGCGAAGCCTTGTAAGCCTCGTCGAAAGTGTATGTTTTCAAGTTTTCCATTATTTAAATGTATCAGTAATTCTGCTGAGTTTTAGTTTCTGTGTGCAAAGATAGTGCAAATCGAAGACAATTCAAAACAAGCTGGCTTGTTTTTCGCTCACTTGATCGGTACGCCGTGCGTATTTTTCACCTCCTTCATAACGAACACGCTGTGGAAGTAGCCCACGCTGTCGATGTTTCCGAGCTTTGTGCGCATGAACTCCTGATACGTGTCCATGTCGCGCGTCTGAATCTTTAGCGTGAAGTCGTATTCGCCGCTCGTGTTATAGCACTCCGTAATCTCGTCGATGCTCTGTATGGCCTGCATGAAGTCGTCCATGAGCATCTGCGAGTGGCGTTTCAGGCGCATGTTGCACAGCACGGTGATGCAGTTGTCTGTCTTCTTTGCGTCCACTATGGCGTGATAGCCCTGAATGAATCCCTCTCGCTCCAGTCGTTTCTGGCGGTCGAAGGTGGGCGAGGTGGAGAGATTCACCCTCATTGCCAGCTCCTTTACTGTGAGCGTACTGTCCTCTTGTAGTATGCGCAATATCTTGCGGTCGGTGTCGTCAAGTTCCGAAAATTTCATAATTCGCCGAATAATATTCTGTGATAAGTGGTAAACCGAGCACAAAAGTAGTATAATTTCCCGAATTTGCAAAATATTCTTTGCCGGTAAACGCCGTCTTCATACCTTTGCAATCGAATCAAGCAGAACAAAACAAGTAAAGACAATAAAAAACAACGATTATGACAAAGACAATCAACGGTATTCAGGTTCCGCAGCGAGCCGATTTTGTAGGCAGCTTCCTTCGTCCGGCAGACCTCTCCGACGCCAATCGCGACGAGTATGTAGCGCGTCTTGTGCAGAAGCAGAAAGAGCTTGGCTACACGCTTCTCACCGACGGCGAGTTCAACCGCACATTCTGGCATCTCGACTTCTTCTGGGGCTTCGGCGGCGTAACTCATGAGACTGGCGGCGACGTAGCCTTCAACGGCGAGACAGCGCGTCTCGACCGCGTCTACCTCAAAGGCAAACTCACAGCGCAGCCCCATCCTTTCATCGAGGCTTACAAGCGTCTGAAGCAGTTGGAGGATGCCAGCCATATCGCCAAGCTCACTGTCCCTTCGCCGGCACAGTTCTTCCAGCAGCTCACCATTCCCCAGAACTTCCTCGGCACAAAGGCCATTTATCCCAGCACCGACGACCTTATACGCGACATTGCCGCCCTATATCAGGACTTCATTCGCCAGTTCTATGCTGTCGGCGGACGCTATCTGCAGTTCGACGACTGCACATGGGGAGCCGTCGTAGGCGACGCAGCAGCACAGCGCTACCAGAACCTCAACTGCAATCTCGACTTTGTAAAAGACCAACTCCTCCGTGTCAATAACCTCGCCCTCGAAGGCCGTCCTGCCGACCTTGTTGTGGCTACACACATCTGTCGCGGCAATTACCATTCCACATGGTTCAACAGCGGCGCCTACGACTCTGTTGCCGATTGGGTGTTCGCCCGCGAGAATGTCGACGTGCTCTATCTCGAATACGACGACGAGCGCTCTGGCGGCTTCGAGCCGTTGGTTAAGGTGAGTCCCGACAAGCATGTGGTGCTCGGACTTATCACTACGAAGCGTCCCGAACTCGAGGACGAGGATACCGTTATAGCCCGTATTAACGAGGCTGCTAAGTACATTCCGCTTGAGCGTCTCTCGCTCTCGCCGCAGTGCGGCTTCGCCTCTTGTGCCATTGGCAACAAGCTCACCGAGGAGCAGCAGTGGGCAAAACTCCAGCTTGTGAAGCGCATAGCTGAGAAGGTTTGGGGATAAACAAAACCGCTGTATACTGTTTTATTGCAACTATTCTTACCCCAGTTCGGGATAAGAATAGTTCATAAAAAAGTTGGTAGCCTCACAATCCTTTTTGTACCTTTATAGACGAACATCATTTTTTTTACAAAAACACGTGATATGACTACCAATTACAAAATTGGCGCGCCTATTTTTATCTTGAAGAGTCTTTGCCATTTCAATAAAAAAGTGTAGCTTCGCAATCGATAATATATTATCAATAAACTATTTATTATGGCAGAAACAAATAAGATATTGGCAATATTGGACAACTATCTACACGACAATCCAGACGAGATTGCCAAGGAGATAGCTGCCGAATTCCGCCGTCGTAGAATAGAGAAAAATCTAACCCGCGAACAAGTGGCAGAAAAGTCGGGGGTTGCTGTGAGCAATATTGTGAGATTTGAACAGAAAGGACTCATATCACTCAAAAACCTAATAGGCATTGCTATGGCTTTAGAGTATACTTCCGAAATCCGTCATATCTTCTCCCAACAGAAGTATGACACAATGGAAGAACTGCAAGAGATAAAGCGAAACATGAACAAGAAAAAAGCCTATAAGAGATAAAACGAGCTTACATTGTATATTATATCTCTTAGCACCCCCGTGCTTGACTATGTTAATCTTTTGGCACTGACGGGCTATCTCACACAGAATTATAAGGATGTGGAACAAATGTATCGTAGAATGGTGTTCAATTATATTGCCGAAAACAAAGACGATCATTGCAAGAATTTCAGCTTTATAGTTAACAAAGACAACGAAAACAAATGGCAATGGCATTTGGCTCCCGCATACGACCTTACTCATAGCACAGAGGGATATAATGGCGAACACGCTACTTCAGTAAACAATTCGGCTCATCCATCTATAGAAGATATGATTGCTGTCGGTGTAAAGAATAAAATGCAAGAGCAAAGGTGTAGAGAACTGTACTATGAAATTGAGGATATTATAAAACAATAATGGAAAAGGAAGGCTGGTAGATAGCATTTTTATCTACCAACCGTCACCATCTCCATCCTGCGAAAATCTGCCAGCCGTCACAGTCATCTGCCAGCCGTCACAGTCATCTGCCAGTCGTCACAGTCATCTACCAGCCGTCACAGTCATCTGCCAGTCGTCACAGTCATCTGCCAGCCGTCACAGTCGTCTACCATTTTTATATTGTCATCAGTATTTTATAGGGATAGAAGAATGTTTCTTTAAAAAAATATAATCGGACGTTGCTCAAGATTGTCATATTTGAGCATATAAGCACGACCTTTCCAGTATAACGATATCTTGGATCTATCTGTAGATATATAAGAAGGTATATTTTGCTCACAACTTATTCCTTTTTCTATAAAAAAGAATAGAGAATCTTGTGATTTACTTGGTAAAAATACACTATCTGTTTTCTCAGAGACACTATCTACAGGAGCCTGCCATCTATTTTCCGAACTGTCATATTTGGAAATAAAAAATGTCTGTATCTTATGGTTTTAAGATAATCTTCATTTAGCGTTATTATATAATACTTGGTGCTATCACCATAAAGATCATAAACGCATTTGAATTTTGGCAGAGGGGCTGTACATCCTTCTGCCAATATTACGCCAATTAGTATGATTATAAAATATTTATTCATCAGAGATATGTGTTATGCGTTGTTGAAAATGATGTTCCTTTCGCAATTTATTTTCCGTATATTTATATATTTTTTTATACTTACCAAGCCCAATAGTTTCTAACTCTTCGACAGATTGTTTTTTTTCTGTTATAATATTATCGCCATCGGTATACTGGTAGTCTTCTTCCTCAGAAGTAGATACACCTTCCATGTATCTGAGACAGTGGATAAGTTCATGTCCTAATGTAATTTCTGCAGGAGTATATCCATTTTCAGAACATTTAGTTTTGAAATTCCGTACAGTATTTGTTGTTGAACTTAAATCTATATCAATTATTGCATCGGAACCTGATATGGAACCCGTTGGATGTTTGAACTCTTTCCGTCCCCATTTTTCTAAAGATTTGCCTGTATTAGTCGATGTTGATTTTTGCTTTATAAAGCTGATAAATTTCTCCTTTATTATTGAATTTAAATAGAAAAGCATCTATTGTAGGTGAGCCATAAACACCAATCTTTCTATCTTTTGGTAAAATGTCGCATCTTATCATTCCTTTATATGGTTCAGAGAAAATAGCGATATATGTGCAAGAATTGCTGACCTTAGAACCGAACATCTCAGCAATTTTTTCACAATAAACAGGATCATTCCATATAAAATCTTTTTCTTTTCGATAAGAATCTAAAATTTGTTGGGTTTGATTATCAACCATACCTGCAAAATAAAACCATTCAAGATCTTCAATAGAATCTGATACACACAATTCGTTTGAATGATAATAAACTTGCAGAAGAGTATATGCCATTTTTATTGCTCTCTGTTCTGTTGTGTTACCATAAATGTTGTTCTTCGCGGACATTGTCAAAGAAGCCCACCCAAAAACTATTAAAAATAATATTCTCATGATTCTCATTTTATTTTAATATAATAAGCCTTTTTACCCATAGAACCATTGAACTTCAAAGAAGTTAAAGCAGAATTATTGAAAGGAATAATATTGCCATCTCCAGATGGGATTGCTTTATAATTTAACCTTTCTCCGTAATTAAAACCTTGTTTGTTCAGTTCATTGCGGATTTTATTCATTCTATCAACAACATCTCCAGTCCCAAAATTTTCTGTGGTATCTTGATAGTTACCTCCTATTGTTGTATGATGAAGTTCATGTAAGAAGGTCATTCCAAAACCAAGTGTATTACCATCAACACCAACAGCACCCTTAACCATATCGCTGATTTGGTCAAAATTAAGACCTATCCGAATTATTTCTGTACAAGAACTTTTGGCATAGGAAACATTGATTTCTGTCCTGTCATCAATCATTTTTACGAGAAAATTCCTTGCAGTTTTACTTCCTGCATCAATTTCTTCCCCTTTGTTGTTAACAATTTTAGTAATAACAGGTTTTCCTTCATCATTCTTAGCATATTGCAACTTATTATACTTATCTAAACTAAGCTGTAGTCCCGTTTGAGAAATCAGATCTTTTATTACAGATTGTGTTGTTGATAATTTTAATTTTTCATCTGCTAAGCATATTTCTGTCATATTGATTTCCAAGCCTGTAGGATCAATAAATTTAATTGGATTAGAAATAACATAGCAATATGGTGACACACTTGCATATTTCTCCTGCAAAGGGTCTGTAGCCATCCACCTACCCACAACCGGATCATACCATCTTGCTTCATGATCCTGCATGTTCCAACCATACATCGTATCAAGTTCCTTACCTATGTACTTGTATTTGTTTCGGCTCACGCCACAGCGGTCGCCCATCAGTGCACCGAAAGGATAATAATGGTTCACTTCCTCAATGTTGCCGTTGCCGTCCACCACCAGACGGTTGCTGCCAAGATGGTCCTTCACATAAAAATGCATTACTATTCCATTGT
>OGHM01000339.1_pt1 | contig 25856 bp, 26 predicted proteins | sample 1571531 | NCBI WGS metagenome assembly OGHM01 (sample SAMEA2582031, study PRJEB24529) | metagenome | biome: Human gut stool | place: China | collected 2011 | reverse complement strand
ACAGAACAAACTATATCAAAGAGGTCTACGAAACGATTGTTACAAGGGATTTGGTACAGAAATATACTCTCCCGGACACTTTGGTTTTACAACGTCTGAGCGAGTTCCTTATGGATAATATCAGCAACCTGACTTCTCCGAATAAGGTCAGTCAGCTACTGACAGCAAATGAGACTCCAACCAATCATGTAACCGTCGGCAAGTACATTAAGTATTTGTGCAATGCTTTTGTATTTTATGATATTAAGAGATATGACATCCGAGGTAAGAAATACCTTGAAAGCTCTGAAAAGTTCTATTTGTGTGACAGCGGTATTCGATATGCAATACTGGGAAGCAGAAATATAGACTATGGCAGAGTATATGAAAACGTTGTTTGTATCGAGCTTCTTCGCCGTGGATATGATGTCTATGTCGGCAAGCTCTATCAAAAGGAAATCGACTTTGTTGCTCAGAGAGGTAGCGAAAAGATTTATATTCAGGTCAGCGACAACATTTCCGGGCAGGAAACATTTGAGAGAGAATGCTCTCCTCTGCTTCAGATTCGAGACGCTTATCCGAAAATGATTATTGCCAGAACCAAACATCCCCAATATAGCTATGAAGGAATCGAAATTCACGATATAGCCGATTGGTTGCTACAAGAATAAGCAGGGCGAAATATCTCCGTCATTCTCTTTTGAAATGATGCAGATAAAGATATGAATAAAGAGAAACCTTAATGGTAAAAAATAACAGGAGCACGGTTTAATGAACTGCCTTCCTGTTATTTTTTATGTAATACGATCCGAGGCAAAAAGGGTCGGTTCCATAACTTGAATTTTCAGATTGCACAATTAAACTTGTTGCAGATTCTGAAGTGGGTATAATTTTTAAAATTCCTTGGGGGCATCATATTCAGATTTTGACAAAATGCAAAGGCAATAGAGATAAGGCATTGTATTTTGTGAGACAAACAATGAATAATAATTGGTTCAGAGCAGTACTTATGAATTTTCTGGATACCAATTTATATGAAAGAGACGGGAAAGCCATAACCAATTTTGAAAAAATGTTACCAGGTGTAGGAACAGATTCGGCAAATGAAATAACAAAAGATCGTATAATTTCGATTTTTTAACTATGCGTGCGGGATATGATGAGAAAGAACTGAAGGATGCATTGATGAATAATATACAAAGTTTTTTGTTGGAATTAGGGAAAGGTTTTGCATTTGTTGGAAGAGAATATCGTTTGATTGTAGGACAGACGGAACAGTTTATAGATATGCTATTTTACAATATACAGAAGCATTGTTATGTTGTAATAGAAATTAAAACAAGGGCATTTGAGCCATGTGATAGAATGAAGAAAACGATTTGATGTGTAAATCGGAATTTGTGGAGAGATTTCCTGAACTTTCCTTATTTTTCAAGGCTTACAGCCTCTTAGATAGTGAAATGATATGTATTTTCCCTTATCTTTGCCCTTATGCGGAATCCGCAAGGGAAATAAGGGAAATTTTTAGTTAAGCATTGCTCACTACTTTATCAAGAAGTCTTGCGGAATCCCGTTTTGCTTTTCTTGTTGAGTGAGCGTAAATATTCATTGTGGTACTGACATCAGAGTGTCCTAACAGTTCCTGTACATCTTTCGGTGCAGCCCCATTGGAAAGCAGATTGCTGGTGTAGGTGTGACGTAACTGGTGGAAATGGAAATCTTCAAATCCTTCCAGTTTCTTTGACACTGATCTGCATACAATGCTGAGTGTACTCGGCAGTTCCAAAGAGCCATCCGGTCTTAAGCAGACAAAGGAGATTTCTTTGTAATCTGCCGGGACTTCCTGCGTTCCGTCAAGGTGATAGTATTCATAATAGACTCTGTTTTTCACATGAACTTCTTTGTAGTAATTGCGGTGATATAATTCGCCATACTGCATCCGGTTTTTGAGTTGTTCCTTTCTGGCAGCTTTCAGTATTTCAGTCAGGGTATCGCCAAAATCAACAATCCTAACTTTTTTCCGCTTCGTTGGTCCAATAATGTTTTTGTGTTTCATGCCGTCGTAGCGGATACTGCGTTTTATGGTCAGGCATTGTTCCTCAAGGTTAATGTCCTGCCATGTAAGACCACAGGTTTCTCCGATACGGAGCCCGGCATAATACGCAATCTGAATCGGTAGAATGGCAGGTGGGTTTTTCTTTTCCAGATACTTGATAAGTTGCTCGTAATCATCATGCGAAATCGGTTGTGTGCCTTCTTCCACTTCATCATCGGAAAAGAGGTCAACTTCCTCTGCCTGTCGTTTCAGTTTGATATATTGCATCGGATTGAAACTGATTAGTTGTTTTGGAAATACTGCAAAACGGAATGACTGCTGTAACACTGCGGAAAAAGAATGGATATAATCTTTGCTGTATCCCTTTCTTACTTTCCCGTCTGGAAACTCACCACCGAATGTAAGCAGATCAAGAAATGCCTGTAAATGTTCGGCAGTAACTGTTTTCAATTTGCGGTCTGCAATCGGGTGTTTTTTGATACAGCGGATTGCACCAAGATAATTTTCCACTGTGCCGTTGCTGAGTGTCCCGGTTTTCAGTTCTTCTTCCGCCCACATATCCAGAAGCTCTCCTACCGTAAGGCTGTCTGCCTTTGCGACAAACTTCTTATTTTCGTAATCTTCCAGTGCTTTGCGGAGAAGTTTTTCCGTCTCACTTTTACTTTCGGTTCCAGCATATTCTTTCTGAACCATTTTACCGCTTGCATCTTCTACATAGAAGCGATAGTACCATTTTTTTCCTTTTTTTCTAACAGATCCTTTTGCCATAATTGTATTTCTCCTTTCGATATCAGACAATCGGAACTGTTGAAATGCTTCTTGCGTGTAAGTATATCACAACTCCGGTTGTCTTACTATACCGATTCAGAATCCTCATACATAACTTCGGATAAAAGATTGGCAAGTCTTTGTTCGGCTGCTTCCGGTTTCTTTGAATAGAGCCTTATCACATCTGCCATATCGTTAAATGCGTTGACAGTATGTGTGATCTCTCTGAGAAACATAATCTCATTATATTCATCTTTCGATTCGAATCCCATTACTTTGGCAATGTCCGCATCTTTGGTACTGCCTTTGTAATTTTTACAGGCGAACTGAAACGAATCCAGAAACAGTTCATATTGCTTTAACATTAACAGCAGTAAGTCTTTAGAAAAAGCGTCTTCTGTTTTATTAAGATCAAGAGGTAACTGTTTGAGAATATCGCCCATCACATCACGAATCTGCAATTCCTTCTTATCCGTAATATCAGTTTCATATTCATCGGTTTCCCCTTTGAGCCATTCAATCGATACATGAAGTGCTTCCGAAAGACCTTCCAGTACCATCTTTTTGGTATTGTCAATCGAACCATTCTCATAACGCAGGATTGTGGAAGCGGTAACTCCCATCTTCTCTGCGACATAAGGCTGTGTCAGATTTAATTCGAGACGGCGCTGTTTTGCCCTGCTGCCGATCAGCTTGCGTAGTTCTTTATCTTTCATGCTGATGTGCCTCCTTTTTCGGTATGTCATTACTATACCACGCAACAAAATATATTGCAATATGCAATTTATAGAAAACGAATGAAATTTCATAATGCTTGACAAAGCAATATAAACACGCTATACTGACAGCACAAATGAAATTGCATAATGCAATTTAAAAGGAGGTGGTCATATGACACAAAGAAAGATTGCCTTATCTATTGAAGATGCTGCTGATTATACGGGAATCGGCAGGAACACCCTGAGAAAACTGGTGGAATGGAAGAAACTTCCGGTATTAAAGGTTGGGAGAAAAGTCCTGATCAAAACGGATATGCTGGAACTTTTTATGGAAGCCAACGAGGGCAGAGACTTGAGGGATAAGGGAAATGTGAAAGCAGTCACAAGAAACGGTTCAACTTAAAAAAGCGGTTCCCGAAGAAACCGCCAAAGGTTCTATCAGACCGGAGTCATGATATACCTACACGCAAGCAGATTATACCATGTACTTCGTCTGACAGACAACAGGAAACTTATGTTTGGAAGAAAAAGAAAGGACGATGATATTTATGGCAAGATCAACAAAGAGTTATGAGGAGCGTATGCTCCAGTTGGAAAAGAAAGAACAGGAAAGCCTTGAGAAAGCAAAACAGTATGCAGCACAGAAACGGGAACTGAAGAAACGTCAGAAAGATGTGGAAACTAAAAAGCGGACACACAGGCTCTGCCAGATTGGTGGTGCGGTGGAATCGGTGCTGGGTTCTGCGATTGAGGAAGATGATATCCCAAAGCTGATCGGCTTCTTAAAAAGGCAGGAAGCAAATGGGAAATTCTTCTCAAAGGCAATGCAGAAAGAGCCAGTTGCAAATACGGAGGAAGTGTAATGCCGGAGGGAGTGGATTTTCCATTCCCTTCATTGCTTTTTCATGAAGGGCGCACTTATGGACAACCAGAGGTCGTCCGTATAAGTTTGCCACAGGTGGCAACCGGTCTGCGCTTACGCTTGCCGGGCTCGTTCCGTCGGCGGGGCTTTCAGCCAGACCTGCTCATGCCGCAGGAGGCACTCTTCGCCAGAGGGGCGCATTCCATGCAGGCTGTTATGCACAGGGCACTCTTACGCAGAGGGCGTTCCGGCAGATACCATTTTCTTTTTGGGAAAACGTTACCTGCCGGAAATCAAAGCCGGATACGGCAGAAAGGGGGAAACGGAGCATGGCGATTTTTCATTATACAGTAAAGATTGTTGGACGCAGCAAAGGGAAATCCATCATATCAGCATCTGCGTATCTCAATGGTGATGTGATGAAAAATGAAGAAACAGGCAGGATCAGCTACTACACTGCCAAAAAAGAAGTCGTTTATACCAGCCTGTTGATGTGTGAAAATGCACCACAGGAATGGCTGAACGTACCTGCTGAAAATATCAGACGGTTTCAGAAATCTGCCCGATATAAAAGAGCAGATAACAAAGATGCTGCACTGGGAAAATTTAAACTTACTTTTCAGAAACAGCGTTTATGGAATGAAGTTTTGAAGATTGAGAAGACCTCGGATGCACAACTCGGCAGGTCATTTGAATTTTCGCTTCCGAAAGAATGGAGCCGACAGGAACAGATTGATTATACAACTGAATATATTCAAAAGACCTTTGTAGATAAGGGAATGTGTGCGGACTGGAGTATCCACGATAAAGGAGATGGAAATCCCCATGTGCATTTACTTGTGACGATGCGACCATTCAATCCAGACCACTCATGGGGGAACAAAGAAATCAAGGATTGGGAGTTTGTCAGAGATGAAAATGGAAATATTGTGGTGGATGAATCCCATCCGGACTGGTGGCAGGATAAAAAGAACCCTGACCGTCATGGAATCCGAATCCCCGTACTTGATGAAAATGGAGTCCAGAAAGTCGGGACAAGGAACCGCAAACAGTGGAAACGTGTATTAACCGATGCTACCGGGTGGAACAATCCGAAAAATTGTGAGCTATGGCGGAGCGAATGGGCAAACGTCTGTAATGCACATTTGAAAACGGAAAATCACATTGACCACCGTTCTTATGCAAGGCAGGGAAAATTAGAGATACCGACGATCCATGAGGGCGCAGATGCCAGAAAAATTGACGAGAAATTTCAAAACGGACAGACATCCTCTACTTCATGGAAAGTAGAGGAAAACCAGATCATAAAAAGACAAAATGCACTGCTGGATAAAATACAGATTTCTTTTGGAAAAGTATCCAGTGCATTAACACAATGGAAGGAGCGATTGCGTGACATTAGAAGAAAGCCGGGAAGTCATTCCCATGATGGAGACAATGATAAACCAGATCGAGGAACAGCAGAATCTTATGGCAGAGATGGTACAGGAATTGCAGGAACGGGACAGGCAGCTCCTGTCTTTTCAGGAGCAGAACCAGAGTTTAAAAAGCTTAAACAGCGAATTATCCAGGCTGCTAAATCTTTTGCCAGATACAGAAGAACTGCTCTCACAGATCGAGCAACAGAAAACCAGAATCGAACAGTTGGAAAACGAGAATCAGCAATGGCAGGAATTAACGCAGAAGCTGAACAACGAGAACAGCTTATTGCAGAAACAGAACAGCGAATTGCTGACCTTAAACAGCAGATAGAGAAAGCGAGGGAGATCGATGAGCGAATGCAGAAACTTAGAGAACGTCGGGCAGGTGGAAGAACTTCTGCTGATGACCGAACAGATGCAGGACGAACTGGATCAGAAAGACCAGACAATCCAGGAACTAAACAGGCAGCTAAGCGAATCGCTGACCTTGAACGAGAAATTGAACAGCGAAAACAGAGCCGAGAATATCGAAGCATTGCGGACAAGATTAAGGCAAACAGAGGAACGATTGACCAGCGAGACAGACAGCAGGAAAAGAGCCGACGCAGAAGCCGTGGCATGGAAATTTAAGTATGAAAAAGCAGAGCAGGAAAAACTTTATGCACAGACACACCAAAAGACGGTAGAGGTAGCTGTTGAGAAAAAAGTGCCTTATGAGAAATGTGAAAAATGTGACCGTACTGCTTACCGGAAAGCAAAAGAAAAATGCGATAGCCGTAAAAGCCAGTTAGAAAAGAAATATAAAAATATGACGATTGGTTATGAAAGTATCTTGTTTCTACTGGCATGGTACAGCATAACAACAACACTGTTTACTGCGATTCTTTCGCCGGTTTTCCTTAACGACTGTATCGTCTTTTTCGGTGCGTTAGGAAAAGGAATGGGAAGTTTATTTCGGGAGTTTGTGACAGGTGCAGACTCTTTCGGACAATTAAGCAGTGGAATACCTAACAGTATTCTTTCCGGGATTGTGTACTGGCTGATTGCCGGTACTGTCATGGCAATTTTATTCGTAATAACCGGGTGGCTGATAATCGGGATTGGTTATCAGGTAGGAAAAATCTACCGGAAATATTGTTGGGATATCATCAGTATCGTGGTAGCGATAACGAGTACAGCTGTTGTAATTTACTTTGGAGAATGGATTAAAAACGCTAATCCGATAAATCTTATTGTATTGCTATTACTGTCGCATATTATTTATATTGGAATCAGATGTTATGTGAAAGACTGGATGGAAGAACGAGGATATTATTAAAAGAGGACAGGGAAATTTCATAATCTTCCTGTCCTTAGTAAGGGACTATTGATTGTTTATATAAAGAAAAAGTATATAAATAAATCTTGACAATTAGTACGAACTTGGACTATAATACAAAAGTCCGGATTCGTACTAATTTAAGGAGGAAAAAGATGAGAAAAGATAATAATATGATAATACAGTTGCAACGATATTATGCTTTATGGAAAGAATGTACAGCAATGTATGAGGAATGGTCAAAGGATCAGGGACTGTCTTCAAATGGACTTTTTGCTTTGCATTCATTTTATGAAAGTAATGGAAGATGCACGCAGAAAATGATAAGTGAAAAATGGAATATACCTAAGCAAACGGTAAATACGATACTAAAAGATTTTCAGAAAAAAGGATACATCAATATGGTATCTGATGATTCAGACAAGAGAAATAAGCTGATATGCCTCACAGAATCAGGAATGGAATATACGAAAGATATCATAGAAAAACTGCACTCAAAAGAAATATATGTAATCGAAAAAATGGGATTAGAGAATATAGAAAGTCTTAATGATAATACAGAGCTGTTTATCAGACTTTTCAAGGAAGGAGATTGTAAGAAAAATGAATCATAAATCATTATTTTTTAAATATGTTATTCCATCTATTATAGCATTTGCATTATCAGGAATATATGCGATAGTGGATGGATATTTTGTAGGCAATACCATAGGAGATGCTGGACTTTCGGCTATTAATATTGCATATCCGATTGAGGCTTTGATTCAGGCTCTTGGAACAGGAATTGGTATGGGAGGAGCTGTTTATTACTCAATTAATGCAGCAGAAAAGAAAGGAAAACGGGCAGAAGAATTTATTGCTACAAGCTGGTGGCTTCTTGTAATAGTAAGTGTTATCAGTACCATAATTATTTACTCCTTTTCGTCTAAAATTTTAGGATTGCTTGGAGCAGATGGAATTATATTAACAAATGCGACAGATTATATCAAAATTATAGCACTTGGAGCAATATTGCAGATTCTTGGAACTGGAATGATGCCATTCATTAGAAATTATGGAAACTCTTTCTGGTCAATGTTTGCGATGGTTGGTGGATTCATAACCAATATTGTTCTGGATTTTATCTTTGTATGGATATATGAAATGGGCATGAAAGGTGCAGCCACAGCTACAATAGCCGGACAGGGTGTGACTGCAGCAATTGCAATCATATACGCATTATATAATAAAAAGTTTTATGTGTATGTATCCTTAAAAAATGTAAAAGAAATGTGTGGCGCTATATTCAGAGTAGGTCTTGCACCATTTGGGCTAGCATTGACTCCCTATATTTCATTGGTGTTTATAAACCGATTCTCCGCTTCTTATGGGGGAGAAAAAGCTATTGCAACTTATGCATGTGTATCCTATATTATCTGTATCATATATCTCATATTGCAGGGCGTAGGTGATGGAAGTCAACCTTTAATGAGCCGTTTTTATGGTGAGAAGGATCAAGAAAGCCTGAGAGGAGTTCAGAGAATGGCATACATTTTTGCAATAATTCTTGCTGTTTGTGGTGGAATTATCATGTATGTAAACAGAGCAAATATTGGAGGGGTTTTCGGAGCTTCTTATGAAGTAAGTATTGAGATTTCTAAAATTGTACCTATATTTTTAGTGTCATTACCATTTGTTGCGATTACCAGAATAGCGACAGCTGGATTTTATGCTACTGAAAAAAGTGGATTGTCATACATTCTTACATTCATTGAACCAGTATTGATGCTGATATTTATGCTTGTTTTACCACCTTTATTTGGTGGACAGATTATGATATGGTGGAGTACGGTATTGGCACGTGTTTTTTCAGCGATTCTGGCATTCATACTAATAAAATATTGCGAAAAGGGAGATTTGCAATATGGAATACAGAAAATTTAACAATCAGATAGTAGCAAGAATAATCTAGGTTTATCTATTGTATTTTTAAGGACAGCCTCATAGCAATAGGGCTGTCCTTTTAAAATTATGAAGCTAATTTTTAATAAATTCTAGTAGATTTTGATTGGAATAATCATAACTCTAATGAATCTTCAGCATCTACCCACATCTGTAAATTCCCATCAAGATATAACCTTGCATATTCTAATGGCTCATCGATTGCAAGCGATGTCAAAGCACAATCAGATCCAGGTGTGGTTCTTAAATTTTTTTCTGCTTCCCAACAATCAATACGGAGTATATAGCCCGTATTAGTATATACATCAATGCTGTTGCACTGTGGATTGTATTCTGCAAATATTGTTCTCATCGTATCCCATCTCCTTATCATTTAATCAATCAGTAGTAGCAAAAATTAAGAAGCATTTCAATCAGTTCACCATGTCACTTTTATTTTGTGTTATACTGTCTTATAGATTTTTCTTGCCCTTGTATTTGCCCTTATCAGAGTGCATAAACACTGATGGGACGATATAACACAAGGGAAATAATAAGGGAAAGCTCACCTGCGACAAATCCAGTGTTTTCAAGGGGTTGCGAAGAATTTAATAATAAAATATAACAGTTATTAAATTTCTTAAAACAGGTGAAATCTCAATCGGAATTTATGGAGGAGACAATGATGGATAAAAAGACACAAAAAATAGGAGTGATTTGTTCAATTGTACAGATTATATTAAGCATAATATGCTTGATTTATAGTGCGATAAATCAAGAAAATATTATAATGTGGGTATTATTTTTATGCTCTGGAATTTTATCGTTAAGCTCGAATATTAGTAGAAACAATAAAAAAGAAGACGAGTGAGGAAGTGCAAATTCAAGTTTGCAGAACTGACTCAAAAGAGCTCGAAGGAGCTCTTTTTCCTTTTTTATAATAGTATAATTATGGTATAATAGAGACATTAGAATCGGAAGTTTACAGCGAGGTGAAAGAGGTTGCTGAAAGATTTCAAACAGATTATCATGTGGTTTTGCCTATATTAGATGGTCATGCAGGATGTGATAAGCAGTTTACAACGATTGCTTGAAATTTTATCTCAACGCAAAGATATATGTAAGTATGCAATAGTGGAAAGTGTACTTGTGATACCTTCAAAATTTACATATTCTATGATTAAACCGGCGTTTGGAAGTTGCTATGGCTTAATAAAGTATAAGTGGTTTTCAAAATTGCAATTCAAATCACTACGAATAAAGCCGGATTTGTTTGATGAATATTACAAAGATAAGTCTCTATATTTCAATAACTATTGCAAAATTATATCTTGTTTAAGAAAATATTTTAATTTTAAAGATAAAAAATTCTTCATCCTGCAATGCTTTATATTCTATATTGTAATTATTCAGAATATTACTTACAATATACAAGCCTAATCCATTACTATTTTCCTTATTTAAATCAAATTTAACATCAAATATTTCATCCATATTCTTAATTTTATTGTTACCATATGAATTCTCTATATATAACCAATCATCAACTATCCCAATATTAATTACTCCATTTACATCGGTATATTTTATCGCATTACTAATCAAATTAGATAAAATAATCTTTAACGCTGTTTTTCCTATATAAATATTCTCATCTGATATATAATTATTGACGGTTATTTTCTTTTGATTTGCTAATATTTCGTATTTTTTTAATATATCTTCTAGTGTATCATTTATTTTCAAATTTTCTTCATCATTATTCAAATTTTCTATAGAATGAACTGATAATATTTGAGAAATATTTTTTGTTAAACTATCAACGATGTCAATACATTCATTAATATAAATATCTCTTTCTTTATATTTTCCAATATTGTATTTCATATTTTCCAGTATTATTTTAAGACTTGCAAGAGGAGTTTTAAGTTCATGGGATGCACCTTTAAAAAAGTCATATTTTAACTTTTCTAATTTTAAAATTTCTTTATTTTTAAATTCCAAATTATCAATTGTTCTTAATAAAGTAGAATACAAATCATTAATTTGTTGTTTTAATTCTCCAACTTCATCATTAGAATTAACTTTTAACCGCGTTTCTTTATCAAGTTCCATCATTTTATCAGTAACAATTTTTATTTCCTGTATATTATTTTTTATTATTTTTGCATAAATTAAAGAAATAATAGCAGAAAATAAAATTGATATAAATAAAGAATATGGTAAAAATTTAATACTTAAATCTTTCGCATCTTTTTGCATATCAGCTGTAGAAACAAATTGTAGATTTATTTTTTCACCATCATTAAGCGTTATTTCTCTTTCTTCAATTATCAAAGAATTACTATCACTTTCTAAATTAACATTTATATCATCTTTGATTTGTATTTCATTTTTATTATTTTTTTCTTTTATAAATGCTTTTATTTCACTACTTTTCGAATAAAGCTCCAAAGTTTGTTCTATGTATTTTATTTCTTTTCCATTCATATTACTAGAAATTTCATTTGCAATATTATGGATCTTTTCTTTTCTTGTCTCCAAATATGTTTTAGGAAAGATAAAATAAACTAATGAATGAACTAATATAATTATTATTGCAAGAATAGAAAATATTTGTATGAACATTTTGGGAAATATCTTTATTTTTTTCATTTTCTCTCCAATTTATATCCTACATTTCTTATAGTAGTTATACAGTCTAATTGTAATTTTTTTCTAAGTTCTTTTATATATACATCTATTACCCGATCATAAGGAATTTCTTCGCTATCTTTCCATACATAATCAATAATTTGCATTCTTGTTAACACCTGTCCATTATTATCCAATAAACATTTTAATACTTCTAGTTCTTTTGCATTTACATCTATCTCTTCTCCATTTATTTTAGCTGTATAGCTATTAAAATTAACTGATAGATTCTTATATTCAAACTTCTCTAAATGTCCATAATTCTTCTTAATTAAAGAATCTATTCTGGCCTTTAAGACCGGCAATGAAAATGGCTTTTCTATATATCCATCTGCCAAATTAGTAAATGCATCGATTTTATATTCTTCATCACTAAATGCAGTCAGGATTAGAATTGGCAAATTGCTTTTCTTTCTAATTTCTTTCAACACTTCTAAACCATTAATAAAAGGTATTTGAATGTCTAAGATAACCAGATTTATATCGCTATTAAATTTTGACAATGCTTCTCTTCCATCTTTAGCTTGAATAACAGTATATCCAAATTCTGAAAGATATTCACTTATTCCCTCTCTTATTATATTATCATCTTCAACGGTTAATATTTTCATGTATACCTCCACTTAAGCATATTCGCTTATATCGTACAGCATATTATTGGGTATTGAAAAGCAAAAAATTTTTGGTGCTTTTTGGCACCAAAAATTTTATTTATTGTCAATTAATAATTCTTTTGGATTCTTTCTTAATATATTGAAAGAAGATATAATCAAAGATACAAGAAGTACTAAACTCATAAATATAACTACATAAAATATGAATTTAGGTAATACATTTATATCTAAACTTGATAATGTCTTGTTAAATCCTTCAGCTTCTGCCCCACCACCTAATTGGCTAGATGCAGATTGTCTAGCTATTTGTTTAGCTATATCACCAGTAACCTTATTCAATATATTATTCCCAAGCTTATCAGCTGTATACCCAGCTAAGAAATAAGAACCAACGAATGCGGGGATTGATATAAATACCATCTCAATCAGGAATTGACCAAAAATTTCTAATTTTGATATACCTAATGATAGTAATACTGCTATTTCTTTTTTTCTAGCATTCATCCATAAGAATAATAATAATGAAACTATAACTCCTGCAAATATTAATGAGCCAACAAATAATTTATTTGAAATTGAGTAGATACCTGATATAGATTGTTGTAATGCAGGGTAATTTGATGAACTTTTAATCAAATTATATTCTCTCCAATTTATATCTAATTTCCTAATATCTTTTATTACACTATCAAGATTCTTATCACCTTTTACAAAGAATGTTGCATCTTGGTATACAGCTGTATCTTCTGTATTACCATAAACTTTAGCAGCTGTATGAACATCAGTGATTAATGTATTTTCGTATAGTTCTTGTGCTGCACTTACTCCACCGCTATTATGCCCATCGAATAGACCTTTAATTTCTACTTCTACTGTTTCATCTGCATGTTTCTCGTTATCAGCATCAAATAAATTAGATTTTATTTTTATCTTATCTCCAACTTTAAGATTATTTTTTTCAGCCAAATCTTTATGCATTAAGATTTTATTTTTATCTTCATTTTCTAAATGCTTTCCTTCTACTAATTTATATGCTCCTGATACAAATTTTGTTTCTTTTGATGAGTCGTTAACTCCGGTTAACATCACTGTTCTTTTAAAATTCTTCGCTCTTTTAGGCGATTGATTCGCAAGAGTCTCTTTAGTTTCAATAATATCATAATCAACTAAATCTGCAACACTGTTTATTCTTTTTACATAAGAGTCTATACTATCTGTTTGAGATATCTTTTTAATATCTTCACCCTTTACATTTCCTCCACCTCTAGGTGTTCCTGGATTTACCTGTCTATTTATCTCCATAGAAAAACTATTTGTTATATTAGCAAATGTTTCTTTTGAAGCTCTGTCCGTAGCATCTTTAATAGATAAACTTATAAGACTTAAAGTTGACATAGCCAAAATGACTAACATAATAATTATTGATTTTAAGCTTTTTCTAGTTACATAAGCAAATGCATTTTTTATCATTATTCAACCTCCAAATTTATTTTATTTTACTTTTTTCAACTTTTTACCACTTAGTTCTAAAATGATATCTGCAGAATCTGCTACTTCCTTACTATGTGTTACAACTATTACACATTTATCTCTATCTTTAGCTAATGTCTTTAATATATTAATTATTTCTCCAGCAGTAACACTGTCCAGATTACCAGTAGGCTCATCAGCTAGTATTATTGGAGCATCTGATACCAATGCTCTAGCAATAGCTACTCTTTGCTGCTGTCCACCAGATAATTTCATAACATTTCTTTTTATTTGTTTTTTATCTAAACCCAGTTCAAACAAGATACTTTCATCTGCTGATTTATTTACTAATCTAATATTTTCAATTGGTGATAAATAATCTATTAAATTATAGTTTTGAAATACTAAAGATATATTATTTTTTCTATGATTACTATATCCTTTCTTTTGTATATCTTCATTCTTAAACAATATTTGTCCTGTTTGAGGTTTATCAAGTCCAGCAAGTAAGGAAAGAAGTGTAGATTTTCCTGCTCCTGACTTTCCTACTATCGCATAAAACTTCCCAAGTTCAAATTTTTGATTTACTCCTGACAAAACTTTTTCTTTAGAATTGGCATAACTATATGATACATTCTTTATTTCTAATATTTCCATAATTTTCTCCTAACTTATTTTTGATAATATTTCTTTAGGCTTCTTGATTAATATTAATGAAGAAGCAAATACAACTGATAAAACAATAATACTTATTAATATTAAATAACTTTGTCCAAGTGTTGTTATATTTAACATAAAACTACTATTATTTATTAAACTTCCGCCGGAAATCATTGAGTCCTCTGAGTTAATGAATCCATCTACAATTACTTTTAGTAATACATTTCCTAAAAATAAGGAAGATATTATACTTGGTATCGATATGAATAATAACTCGAATATAAATTGCATTATAATTTGTATCTTAGATGTTCCAATAGATAAAAATATACCTATTTCATAAATTCTTTCTCTTAACCATAGAATCAAAATCAATGAAAGAACAATAATCCCGCCTAACATAATAGAATAAGTCATTATTTTTATCATATGTTTTATTCCACTCACTGACTCTAAAGACTCTTCAAATGCATTAGAATCTTTTTGAACAAAATACTTTGACTCATCAATCTTAAGCTCTTTCAATTTGTTTAAGGCTAAGTCTGTAGATTCTGCGCTACTAGAATACATTAAAATTTTATTTGCAATTTTGTTATTTTCTGATTTATTTAATATCTCTTGGCTTGTTGAATAATCTACAAACACCATATTTTCACTAAAATCAGAAGATAATCCTGTATATGTTTCTTGTTTTTTACCAGAAAAGATTCCTATAATTTTAAATTTATGACTTTTTATTTTTCCACTTTCTTCAATGTCAAGTAATTCAAGATTAACTTCATCACCTAATTTTAGATTATTTTGTTTAGCAAATTCTTCATGAACAATAATTGAATTCTTATCATTTTCTTCTATATTTTTTCCTTCTTTAATTGTAAACACTCTACTGCTAAACAAAATATTTCTTTTAGTATTATTTGTAGCTTCGAATGAAACAACATTCTTAAATTCGTCAGATAAATCTTCTCTATTTATTCTTTGTTCTCCGCTAACTACTTTAGCATCTTTTAGTTTTGCTAATCCATCATATTGAATTATTATTTTTTCAACTTCTTTTATTTTTTCAATATCTTTAAATTGATTAACGTTAAAATATTTACCATCTTTTTTTGTTATTGAAATTGAAGAATTAGAACTTTCATATAAAGTCTTTTCTATTTCATTGCTTGATTTCATTATTGTTAAACAAGAATACAAACAAGATAGAACTATAGTTAATATAATAAAAATTATTAAAGTTCTATTTCTCTTTCTTGTAATATATGCTATAGCATTTTTTATCACTTTCCTAACTACTCCTCTCTATTTTCTTACACCCAACTGTGCTTAAGCTCAAACATAACGTAAGTAATAGGCATGCTCCTCTTTATACTATTTTTTTCATAAATTTTTCCTCCTTTATTTTTACACAATAGCAGTTTATAACTATTTTCAATAATATTCTACACACCTTTTATGAAACGTTGATGAAATATAATTTTTTATTTTTCCAAACTATGGTATAAAAATATAAAAATTATGCTTAAAGTTGTTCTTACACAATTAGTATATGATCGATTAGTATATGAGCAAGCATAAACTAACTGAAGAAGAAAAGGCTCTTTTTGAAATTTGTAATGCTTTAAACATGAATGGAATTCTAGAGACAATTTCGGGGTATGCTATTCAAGAAGAAATTATTAAATAATGAGCATTTGTCAGTTCACATTCCTTGTCAAAAGACATCGGATCACAGTTCAGCCCATTCATATGAGGAATATGTATCATATCAGAGAGATATGGATTGCTTTGATGAATTGTTAAGTGCTTCGGCTTATGTGAGTAATCGCTGTAAGTATGAAATGAAGAAAGCCAATACGAAGGAAGAAATTGAAGATGCTTTTAGGAATAGCAAATTATTATTCGTTGATGATAGCTATGATGCTGGAAATGCAGCATTGTATTTAGCTATGGATATAGATAATAAAATAGTATTTAGTTTTATAAGTAGATGTATTTTTGTTAATTGGTTTAAATATATTCCTATAACATTTACTGATAGAAATCATTATAAATCAATAATTGATAAGGAACCTTTATTTGCAAATGTTCCAGCATTGATAGATTTAGCGGATATGAATCCAAATACCATTAATTTTATCTATGATATAAATGTAACAGAATATTATCAAAGTCTAATGTATTTATATTGGAAAAAAGATATCTTACTCATATGCAATGTAAGTTGGATTGGTGGGATGATATTATTCCTTTAGAGCATAAACAGTATTTTGATGTATTTGTTAGGGAACATGAATAGACGATGTTAAGGTTAGTGGTAAAATTAAATATGTTGTGATTATAATGCATAAACGTGTAGAAATAAAAATTTTTATTATAATACAAGTATGTTTGAACAAATAATGGTCAAAAACTCATCGACATCCGACCCCCATGTACGTTATAATATAGGTAATCTAATAAGAAAACAGTGTTATCATTACCACATACAGAGTGAGAATGGTAGCCATAAATATGAATTCGCAGGAACGGAATGGTTGAACCCTCAGGGTGACAGTGTCACTCATTTGTCAGCGAGAGGTGCTTAACTTGGATGATTTTCAGTTTTCTTATTTTGACATGGATTTACAGGAAAGTCAGTAAAATCAAGTTGTTGCTTGACTTATGTTGACCAAGAAAAACATAGATTTTCTGTAGTGACTTGAACTCCTAAGGGGCAGTTTAGGGTTTGATTCCCCCGGGGAACATTATTTTAGCAGCAATGATTGAATGTGTCATTGCTGCGTTTTTAATATCAGATGGAGTCGTTACATTTATAACATTTCAGTTGAAAAGAAAAATCGGAGGTAATAACTTATGGGATATGATATAGAGAAAGAGAAAAGAGAAGCGATAGATGCTGGATACAGGGCAATCAATAGTTTAAAGACAGCCAGAGATAATCTGAACAGTGCAAAGAACTGGGGATTATTGGATATGTTTGGTGGTGGATTTTTCTCCACGATGCTTAAACATTCTAAAATAGACCAGGCAAGACAAAACATGGAACAGGCAAAGTATGATCTTCGTAATTTCAGCAGAGAATTAAATGATGTGAATATTGCATGTGATTTGAATATTAATATAGGAGATTTTTTGTCTTTCGCAGACTATTTTTTTGATGGATTTGTTGCGGACTGGATGGTACAGGATCGAATCAATAATGCCAGATGTCAGGTGGAAGAAGCTATCCGTAGAACGGAATATATCATAAGTCAGTTGCAGCATATGTAAAGAAAATATATCTTAATAGTAATGTTGTTATTTGAATATTTATGGAGGAATAAGATAATGTCAAAGGATGAATATTTAATCACAGATGCGCCTCTAAAAGCGCTGACAATATTTGCAATGCCTATGATTCTGGGAAGCTTTTTCCAGCAGGTATATAATATGGCTGATTCAATAATAGTTGGTCAGTTTGTCGGCTCATCTGCACTCGCAGCGGTAGGTGCCTGTGCTGCACTTACGAATGTCTTTATATGTGTAGCACTTGGTGCCGGTGTAGGTGCTGGTGTGCTTGTGAGCCGGTATTTTGGGGCAAGGGATTATAGTAGGATGAAAACAATTGTGTCAACATCATTAATCAGCTTTCTGATTCTAAGCGTATTTCTTGGCATATTTGGTTTTGGATTTTCTAATATAATGATGAGTGCATTACATACTCCTGCTGATATAATGGATGATGCGGTATTATATCTGCGTGTTTATTTTGTGGGTTTTATATTTCTGTTTATGTACAACATTCTTTCAACGATGTTTACATCAATTGGTGAGTCGAAGATTCCGTTGGGACTTCTGATATTTTCTTCTATTCTAAATATTATTATGGATCTATGGATGGTGGCAGGCTTAGGTCTTGGAGTGTTTGGTGCAGCACTTGCAACGCTTATTGCACAGGGGATTTCGGCTGTGTTTTCACTACTGATATTCCTTCACCGGATGCGTAGATATGAATGCAGCTTTAACTGGTTTGACAGACAGGAGTTATCTTCTATGCTTCGAATTGCTGTACCATCTATTCTACAGCAGTCAACAGTATCCATTGGCATGATGATAGTACAGGCAGTTGTAAATCCCTTTGGTACACAGGCTCTTGCGGGATATTCGGCAACAATGAGAGTGGAAAATGTTTTTGCGTTAATCTTTGTATCTATTGGAAATGCAGTTTCGCCATATGTTTCCCAGAATCTTGGAGCAAAGCAGAGCCAGCGTATTAAAAAAGGATACCACGCTGCACTTGTATTAGACGTATGTTTTGCAGTTCTTGCATTCATAGTTATTGAAACATTACATACGCAGATTTCATCGTTGTTTTTAGGAAAAGATGGAACTGATTTAGCATATCAGGTGTCTGGTGATTATATGAGATGGCTTGGTTATTTCTTCATTTTTATGGGTATCAAGATGGCAACAGATGGTGTTCTTCGTGGACTTGGAATTATGCGGCCATTTCTTACTGCCAATATGGTTAACCTTGCAATACGTCTGTTGGTTGCCCTTATATGTGCTCCACGTTTTGGCATTGAATATGTATGGCTTGCTGTACCAGCAGGCTGGTTTGCCAACTTTCTGATTTCTTATGTGGCACTTAGAAAATCATGGCCAGTTGATGACGAGCGGCATACGTTTTAATGGACTTCTATAGCTGTCTGCTTAAAAAAATATTATTTTTGTATGCAATATACACTACCAAAAGCTGTTTAAATATAGAAAATGTGAAAAAAGTACTAAAAAGTTAGGAACGGGGTAGGGGGCTTTTGTTAAAAAAATAGAATATAAAAACTAATGTCTGGAAACTGTTGACTAAAAAAATATATTCTGCTATAAAGATTTGAAATAAATATAATAATTAAAGAAAGGAAATAACAATCTATGACACCACATATAAATATGATGAAAAAGAAATTGGAAGATATGCATTTGAAGGAAAGGATAAATTATGGCTACAAAAAAGTTATCATTATGATGCTGATATCCGGGCTGTTTTCTATAATAGTTATAGGTGTGTTATTTGCTAATATGTATCACTATGTAGAAAATGTTTCGGCTGCAGACCAGGCTGTTAAAATGTGCAGAGTAAATGTTAATTCTGCTGCGAGAAATATAAGAGAAATGGCATTAAATAATGATACATCTTCTTACAATGACTATGAACTTACAGTAAAAAAATTGCTTACGGATGTTGATTCCCAGCTTCAGATTATAAAGAAGAGTGGGGTTGTTTCAGAGGCAGATTATAATGAATATGCATCTTATCTTTCTCAGTGGGGAAACATAGGTTATTCAATCATAGAAAATATTAAAAGCGGCAACAAGGATAAGGCAACTGAAGAAATTCTTAATAAATGTACTCCTGCATTGAATAAGCTTGTTGAAAAAGCAATGAGCTTAGGTGATATTACAGATAAGGCGAGCAATAAGGCTGCTATAACTACATTTATATTTGCAGCTGCAGGAATTGTATGTATTATTGTTTGTCTATCGATTGCGTGGATACTGGCAAAGAGGACAAGTAAGAAAGTACTTGAAACGATTATTGCACCATTAAAGTCAGTAGAAAATACTGCAGATGAACTGATGAAAGGAAATCTTCACAGCACACTTGATTATAAGTCTGATGATGAGCTTGGAAGACTGGCACACAGCCTGCGTAACTCTATTGCTATTCTTGGAAGCTACGTAGATGATATAGACCGTGCAATGAAGTTGTTTGCAGAAGGCAATTTCGATGTTAAACCGGAAGTAGAGTGGAAGGGTGATTTTGTTGGAATATTGAATTCCTTTATGCTGTTTGAGGAAAGTATGGCAGAAACTATTAAAGGAATCCAGAGAGTTTCAGATGAAGTATCAAGTGCAGCAGAGCAGGTTGCTTCAAGCTCTAATGAATTAGCAGATGGAGCAACGAATCAGGCTGCTGTTGTAGAGGAGCTTACAGCAACAGTTGCAGGTGTTGCAGAGCAGGTGGAAAAAAATTCGCAGTCTGCAAAGCAAATCAGCAGCAGAGTTGGAAATCTTGGGGAAGCTATTTCTGAGAGTAACAGTAAGATGCAGGAAATGGTTGCTTCTATGAATGATATTAATGAGGCATCAAATGAGATTGATAAGATTATTGCAACAATTAATGAAATTGCCTCACAGACTAATCTGCTTGCATTGAATGCATCTATAGAAGCAGCAAGAGCTGGAGAAGCTGGAAAAGGCTTTGCAGTTGTTGCTAATCAGGTAAATCTTTTAGCAGACCAGAGTGCTAAGGCAGCAAAAGAATCTGCTGTACTCATTGAAACATCTGTAAGAGCTGTTAAGAAGGGTATGACGATTGCAGATGAGACTGCAACGCAGTTAGAAGAGGTTGCTGGTAGTTCTAAGATGATTACAGAGGAAGTTACTGATATCGCGGATACATTAGAGCAGCAGACGGAAGAAATAAAGCAGATTAACGAAGGAATTGAGCAGATTAATGATGTTGTACAGACGAATTCAGCAACATCACAGGAATGTGCAGCAGCTAGTCAGCAGATGAGCAGCGAAGCAGAGAATCTGCGTGAAACGATACGAAGATTTAAGGTTGCAGACTTTAAGAAGAAATAACAGAGTAGATGACTTTATTATTTCTGAAAAGTATAAGACAGTATTTACAAGCTCTACAGGAATTATATTTTTTGACACCATAACATCATAACATATAGGTGATAAAATATGAAAAATGTGATAAAGTATTTTATGATGATGTGATGGTCAAAAGGTAAAAAGGCATTCGAGCATGCACTATAGATTTTTTGACTTGTGACACAACCCGATATGTACAAAGAATGTGCACAGAAATGAGGATGAGTATGAATTATATAGTGTTGGATCTTGAGTGGAATCAGAGCTGCAGGGGTAAGGAGTATACTGTTTTAGGACTACCATTTGAGATTATACAGATAGGTGCAGTTAAGCTTGATGAGAATAAGAAAGTAACAGGAAAGTGGGAACGCATAATAAAGCCTGTTGTATACACGAGACTTCATGGAAAAGTATCAGAAATGCTTGGGATTACAGCAGATGACCTTAAATCAGGACAGGATTTTAAGAGTGCTGCATGTGAGTTCCTTGAATGGTGTGGTGAAGATTATAAGTTTATAACATGGGGCGGTTCAGATCTTACAGAATTTCAGAGAAATATGAAGTATTTTGGCGTGGAAAATCCTTTTCCTTTTCCATTAACATATTATGATCTTCAGAAGTTATATAGTAAGGTATACTCTGATGGAAAGACAAGAAGGAGCTTGAAAATAGCGATTGAAGAACTTGGATTTTTGGAAGATGCAGAGTATCATTCAGCAATCAATGATGCTATATATACAGCAAGAATCTTTTCTAACATGGATTTTGACAGTGTGAGCATATATGAAAGTATAGATACATATAGAATCCCATCATCAAGAAAAGAAGAGATATATATTAATTTCAAAACTTATGAAAAGTATATATCAAAGGGTTTTAAGACAAGAGATAAGGCGGCAGAGGACAGGACAGCAAGATCGTGCAGTTGTTATATATGTAAAAGTCCGATGAAAAGGCGTATAAAGTGGTTTGCCACATCCTCAAAGAATTATTATTCTGTTTTTGTGTGTGATGAGCACGGATTGTTTAAGGGAAGAATGAAGGTTAAGCAGAGTGATGATGGACAATATTATGATGTAAGGATATTAAAGCATACAGATGAAGATGGTGTTAATAAAATAATAGATAAGCAGAAAAAAGAGCGGGAACACAGAAGACGTAAGAGAATGGAAGAACATAAAAGGAAAGTAGAAGCAAGAAACAGCTGTAATAAGTGATATTAAAACAGAAGGCTGGGAGGCAATAACCTTGATTGTAGGTTATTGTCTCCCAGCCTTTTGTTTTAATATGTACCTATAAGATAAATATAATTAAGCCATTGACAGACATGATAGCGTAACAGCCAGATAAAAGCTTTATGATATTTTTGTAGGCTTATGCGCGTTCACATCACCATTGAATTCATAAACAGCGATGCCGTATCTATGTAAGTCAATAAGCAGTGAATCTTTATATCCATCACATTCTCCGTGAATACTTGTGAGTGTTTTCTTCTGATTCTTTAAATCATCACCAAGAACAAGCTTGTATTTTCCTTTTATAGGAACACCGATTCTGTGATGCATACGTTCTACTGGTGTGAAGTTTAAGACAAACAGAAGATGCCTCTTTTTATCCGGACTTATTCTTATAAATGAAAATACACTGTTATCTCTGTCGTTTGCGTTTATCCAGCGGAAACCTTCTGGACTATAATCTGTTTCGTACAGACATTTATACTTTTTGTTAAGCATCATACATGCTTTGGTAAATTCTTTAAGCTCCTTGTGTGAAGGATCTTCTAGCAGGTACCAGTCAAGAGCTTTCTTTTCACTCCATTCGTTCCACTGACCGAATTCCTGTCCCATAAAGAGTAACTTTTTACCAGGATGACCACTCATGTATGCATAGGCCAGCTTTAAGTTGGCAAACTTATCATCCTTATCACCTGGCATTTTGCCGAGCATAGAGCATTTAAGGTGGACAACCTCATCATGTGAAAGAACAAGTATGAAATTCTCACTGTACGCATACATTAATGAGAAGGTCATCTTTCCATGATTGAACTTTCTAAAGTAAGGATCAAGTTTCATGTATTCAAGGAAATCATGCATCCATCCCATATTCCACTTAAATGTGAATCCAAGACATTCACCATTGTCAGGATCACCACTTACCATAGGCCATGCTGTTGATTCTTCTGCTATTGTAACAGCCTGAGGGAAACGTTTTTTCATCATGCTGTTAAAATGTTTTAAAAAGCTCATGGCTTCAAGGTTGCCGTTACCGCCGTATTTGTTAGGAACCCAGTTACCTTCTGTTCTTCCGTAGTCAAGATAGAGCATGGATGCCACAGCATCAACTCTTAATCCGTCTATATGGAACTTATCTACCCAGAACATACCATTTGCAATAAGGAAGTTGGATACTTCATTCTTACCATAATCAAATACTTTAGTGCCCCAGTCAGGATGTTCACCTTTTCGAGGGTCTGCATACTCGTAGACACAGCTTCCATCGAAGTTGGCAAGACCATGTGCATCCTTTGGAAAATGTGCAGGAACCCAGTCAAGTATGATGGCAATATGTTTGCTGTGCATATAATTAACGAAATACATGAAGTCCTCTGGTGTTCCGTATCTTGCAGTAGGTGCATAATATCCTGTAACCTGATAACCCCATGAGCCATCGAAAGGATACTCTGCAATACCCATAAGCTCAATATGTGTATATCCCATTTCTGAAACATACGCTGCGAGATCAGGTGCTATATCCCTGTAGTTAATATAGCCATCTTCAGTGCCATCCGCCTGCTTTTTCCATGAACCAAGGTGACATTCGTATATAGACATAGGTGACTTAAGATGGTTTTCTTTTTTCTTGGATTCTACCCATGCACTATCTGTCCATGTAAAACTGTTAAGGTCTGCTACGATAGATGCTGTTTCAGGTCTTAGCTGCGCTGCATTGGCATAAGGGTCAGCCTTATATATAGCTTCTCCGTTCTGTGCTATAATAAGGTACTTATACATCTGTCCCTTCATGGCACCTTCTATAAATAGTTCATATATGCCGCCATCGGAAATCTTTTTCATGTCATATCCATAGGCTTTCCAGTCATTAAACTCACCTATAACATACACATCCTTGGCAGCTGGTGCCCATACTGCGAAATATACACCTGTCTTACCATCCTTTTGTGCAACATGTGCTCCCATTTTATTGTAAATCTCATAATGTGTTCCCTGTCCAAAAAGATAGGAATCCAACTCGCTTATCCGCACATCATTGTAATTCAATATATCAGCCATATAACTCCGCCCTTCCACTTATATTTAACTGATATCATATATCAGTTCACATACTCATTTGTATAAAAATATTTTATCATAATATTCGATTAAATACTATTAATTTTTTGACAATTGGTCATTTTTTATTGCCTTTTTAAGTTTAATGTTAAAATGTTACATAATAAATGATTATAATGAGTTTAATGTAACACTTGACATCATAATTGCAGGAATTTATCATAAAGTATACTGGTTTCATATTATGATATGATGTAAGTGTCAAAAGCATAAATCGCGTTTGTGTTCGCACAGATAAGCAATTTATATATATTGACACGCCGAACACCGAAAACGGAATAAAATGGTGTGAACACGACATTTTATGAAAGGTAATACTAATTAAGGAGAAATATTATGATTTATTATTTAATAAGTCCAAACTACATAAATGTAGTCACATTTGTCAGCATATTGTTTGCATTTGCGCTAACATGCTTCGCGATATATATGGGAAAGAATATACTTCCAAGAGATGGCGGAAGAGCATATGCTATCAATGGTTCAAAGTCTGTAGGTAAACCACGTGGGGCGGGAATTATATTTATACTTGTATTCACGATAACATGTATGATTTTCGTAAATCTTACATCAGAGATTATTATATATCTGATACTGGTGCTTGCTGCCATGCTTTCAGGATATCTTGATGATGCATCCTCATCTCCATGGGGAGAGTTAAAAAAAGGTATTATAGACTTTATTATTGCAGTTATGGCTGCCATAACATATCTTCACTACAACCCGGGCACATTTGATATAGCACTTTTTAAGCTTACAGTCACACTTAACCCTGTTATATATGGAATACTTATCGTTATTCTCATATGGGTAAGCATCAATGTAACCAACTGCTCAGACGGAGTTGATGGATTATGTGGAACTCTTTCAGCGATTACACTTAGCTCAGTGTTCTTACTGTTCAGAATATTTGACATAGAAAGCTCTTTTAGACATGTAATACTTATAATGGTCGTATGTATACTTGGTTATCTGTGGTTTAATGCATCTCCAAGCAAGCTTCTTATGGGTGATGCAGGTTCAAGGGCAATAGGAATATTTATTGCATTTTCATTTCTTAAGCTGCATTGTCCACTGTTGTTCATACCGCTTGCCATTATTCTTATAGTTGATGGAGGTCTTGGACTGATTAAGGTTTCATTCATAAGATTTCTTCATATTAATCTTATGCAGAATATAAGAACACCTATACATGATCATATGAGAAAGAATAAGGGCTGGTCAGATGCACAGGTTGTATTCAGATTTGCTATTATACAGATAGTCATTGCGGCTGCCGTTATATTTGCTGTTATGTAAGTAAGGTTAATATAATGATACCACCGCCCCCGATATGGGCATAAAAGTGGGATGATAATCCCACGATATGCGAATATG
>OGHM01000330.1_pt1 | contig 26256 bp, 23 predicted proteins | sample 1571531 | NCBI WGS metagenome assembly OGHM01 (sample SAMEA2582031, study PRJEB24529) | metagenome | biome: Human gut stool | place: China | collected 2011 | reverse complement strand
GGGTGGACTTTGCCCGCCTCTCGCTGGCCATTGCGGCAGACGACCTGCCCAAGCTGAATGTGCTGCAGCTCCCGTATCTCTACCGCGATGCCGCCCACATGTGGCGGGTGCTGGATGGGGCACTGGGCGAGGACTTTTTGCAGGAGTTCACTCGGAGGGAGCTTGTGGGCCTGAGCTGGTACGATGCCGGTGCCCGCTCGTTTTATGCGAAGCAGCCCATCCGCAGCCTGAACGACCTGGCCGGAACGACCGTCCGTGTGCAGGACAGCCAGATCGTCCTGGATATGATGAAGCTGCTGGGGTCACAGCCGGTGACTTTTGCTTACAGCGATGTCTATTCGGCCTTCCAGACCGGGAAGATCGACGCAGCCGAGAATAACTGGCCCGCCTACTACCGGATGGACCATTACAAGGTCGCTCCGTATTATACCGTGGATGAGCACAGCCGGGTGCCGGAGGTACAGCTGGCCTCCGGCCGCACCTGGGCCCAACTGCCGGAGGAATATCAGTCCATCCTCCGGCAGTGCGCCAGGGAGTCCGCTCAGTATGAGCGCCAGCTCTGGACCGAGGAAGAGGCCCGCGCCCGCCAAAGTGTGCTGGCCGCCGGCTGCCGGGAGATCACCCTCTCAGAGGAGGAACTGGAAGCATTCCGCACACTGGTCCAGCCGCTCTATGCCCGGTACTGCGGCGAAGAGCTGGAGCTGGTGGAAGCCATTCAGCAGGCCTGACGCAAACGGGAGCGTTCCGCGTTCGGTCGCCGCCGGACGCCGGGCAGACCGGCCCAAAACGAAAATCAAACAGAAATTTCACGATTTAGGGGTTGTGTTCCGGGGTGTGAAATGGTATGCTTGAGATACTTTGCAGCCTCCTGCGGGAAATTCCAGAGGAAGGGAGCGTCTGATAGAAGATGCAGAAACACACAAAACAGTTGGTCGCAGCCCTTGCGCTGCTTCTTATTGCAGCGGTGCCGCTCGCACTGCACATCGCAAACGCAGACCCCACCGACGAGGCTGTGGCCAGCGCTGCGGCCAGCAGTTCGGAAGCGCAGGCAGAAGCGCCGGTGTCCTCCAGTGCGGCCAGTGCCGCAGCCTCAGCCAGTGTGCCGGAGCCGCAGCCGGAAGAGGAGCCGGACGCATCCTCGGAAGAAGCGGACAGCAGCGCAGAGAGCGGGGACGCAAGTGCGTCCTCGTCCGAAGCAGCCGCTTCCTCGAAGCCCGCATCGAGCCACGCCGCTTCTTCGAAGCCCGCTGCACATTCGGCGGCGTCGTCCCACGCGGCATCGTCCTCGCATTCGGCCGCTTCGTCTCATGCGGCGTCCTCTTCGTCTTCGACGTCGGCCTCGTCTGGCAGCTCGCATACAACGGAGACCACGGATGCAAAGGTCAATGCGTATGTGCGACGGCTCCGGAACCTGCAAAAACGCAGCAGCAAAAAACTGTATCAGACCGCAAGCAGTGCGTACAGTGAATATATGGAGCACCCCGTAGAAGAACGGAATCTGGCGTTGAAGGTCTCCATCGTGCTGGGGAAGACGATGGAATTGACCAAACTGCAGAGCGAATGCGACAAGGAGTTCAAGGAGATCGTCACGGAGCTGCGCCAATATCTGCGGGAAAATGGTTACGACCAGAGCATTGCAGATGCTGCGGAAAAAGAGTACAAAGAAGAAAAAGATGCGATGATCAAAGAGCTGACGAACGTGACCTACAGCCAGGTGACCGGCAAGGGCGAAGGCGGCAAGTGGCTTCAGGAACACGCGGACATGGGCCAGTAAGACCGAACATCAAACAAACGCGCAGAGCGTGCTTCCCGAAGCGGGGAAAGCGGCTCTGCGCGTTTTTCTGTACCTGGCACTCACAGCAGCTCCGGCAGCTGCCGGAGCACGAAGTGGTTCTTGCGGAAGGTGAGCAGCCCTTCGTCCCGCATCCGGCACAGCTCCTTGGAGAGGGCGCTGCGGTCAAGGTTGAGGTAGTCGGCCAGCTGCTGGCGGTTGAAGGGAAGGTCGAACTCCATGCCGCCCGCCTGAACGGCCTGGCCGGACAGGTAGGTCAGCAGCCGCCCCCGCACGGTCTTGGGGGCGGTGCAGAGGATGCGGCGGGAGAGGGTAAGGTTCTTTTTCATGGAGACACGGAGCAGATTCCGCAGCAGGCGGTCCTGCCAGCTGTGCTCGGCGTGGGGGCGGGCAAGAGCAGCCGTGTCCAGAAACAGCACCTCGCAGTCTGCCGCCGCGAGGACATCCACCATCAGCGGCTCTCCGCAGAACGCATAGGTCTCGGCAAAGGCCTGCCCCTCGCCCACCTCGCTGAGGATGCTTTTGCTGCCCCAGAGGTCGATGCTCTCGATGTGGACGGCACCCCGCAGTACGATGCCGATCTCATGCACGGTGTCGCCGGTGTGGAAGATGGTCTGGCGGCGGGCAAAGGCTTTCCGCCGCAGGCAGCGGCCGCGTTCCATCTGGTCGATGTCGGCCTCGGTCAGGCCCTGAAACAGAAAAATCGAGTGATAGTCCATAAAAATCCCTCTTTGTGGTTACAACAACCGAATCTTTGCTGTCATTATAGTATACTGTGCACAGAAAAAGCAAGGAGGATTCTCTTATGATCCGAAAAATCATTCACATAGACGAGGAAAAGTGCAATGGCTGCGGTGCGTGTGTCACGGCCTGCCACGAAGGGGCCATCGGCCTGGTCAACGGCAAGGCCAAACTCATGCGGGACGATTACTGCGACGGCTTTGGCGACTGCCTGCCCGGCTGCCCCACCGGTGCCATCACCTTTGAAGAGCGCGAGGCTGCGGCGTATGACGAGCAGGCCGTGCTGGAGAACAAGCAGAAAAAGGCCGCTGCCGCTGCTGCCCCGGCACACTCCGGCTGCCCCGGCCACCAGATGCACCAGTTCGACCGCAAAGCGGCCCCGGCCTCTGCGGCAGGCGCCGCGATGCCCTCCCAGCTGGGCCAGTGGCCCTGCCAGATCAAGCTCGTGCCCGTGAACGCGCCCTACTTCAACGGGGCAAAGCTGCTCATCGCGGCAGACTGCACGGCCTACGCCTATGCAAACATCCATCAGGAGTTCATGCAGGGCAGGATCACCCTCATCGGATGCCCCAAGCTGGACGCCGTGGAGTACAGCGAGAAGCTGACGGCCATCCTCTCCCAGAACGAGATCCGGAGCGTGACGGTGCTGCGCATGGAGGTGCCCTGCTGCGGCGGCCTCGAACACGCTGCCGTGACGGCCCTGAAGAACAGCGGCAAGTTCATTCCCTGGCAGGTGGTGACCTTCTCCATCGACGGCCGCATCCTGGACCGATAAGATAAAAAGAGAAAGCAAGAGCTGCTGCACGGCGGGGGCAGCAGCTCTTGCTGTTTAAGAGGCGGCTTTCTGAAGCACTTCTGCAAATTTTTCCAGCGCCTGACGGAGCTGGACGAAGTTGTCCACATCGGTGTCGCTCATCCGGGAGGTGGGGGCCACCACGGCAGTCTCAGCGGCGGTGACGGTGCCGCTGAGCGAGACGTTCACTGCGTGTTCGGGAATGGTCAGCAGGATGTGGAGCGGCGTCGTGCCGGAGAACAATTCCTTCAGCGGCAGGCCGACGATGCAGGTGAGGTCGGTCTCCCCGGCGGGCAGCTGGTAGTAGGTGTAGCCGTCCAGCGCCCCGGCGGGTGTGACCTTTTGCAGGGCTCCAAGACCCAGCGTCAGGTTCGTCATGTCCTGCATCTCCACGGCGGAAAGCTCCACGCCCAGCAGGGAAGCCAGCTGGGTCTGGGAGATGTAGCTGCCCATGGACCAGTTGGGCAGCACCAGCCCGGCCAGAGGGGCCGCAGCCACGATCTCCCCGCGCAGGTAGGTGTAGAGCTGCCCGGCGTCGTACAGCGTCTCGTTCGCGTCGATGTATACCCGCGTGAAGGCGGAATTGTTCTTCTGAGAGGTCAGCGTGAACTGAAATCTGCCGGGCGCATACTGGCCGGAGACGGTGCCCTGCGTGGCCCCGACCTGTTCCAGCACCCCGTACAGCGCAGGCGTCCGGGAGGCTGTGGAGGTAACGGTGTAGTGGAAATCAAAGTCTGCCCCGGCCTGAATGGCCTTGACCTTGCGGGACAGCAGGCCGTACACCGTGCCTGCTGCCGCCAGGCAGAGCGCCAGCAGGCAGAGAACCACCACAAGAGCGGCACGGCCCCGCTTGTTGTTTTTGGGAGCAGTCATGGAAAAACCTCCTTTATTTCGAGCAGGCGTTCACGAACGCATCGAACAGGCTCTGCATGGCGGGATCTGCATCGCTGAGCCACTCCGGGTGCCACTGGACGCCGAGGCAGAACCCTGCGTCCGGCTTTTCGATGGCCTCCACGATGCCGTCCTCGCTCAGCGCGGCGAGGGTGAAGCCGGGGGCGACCCGGTCCACGGCCTGATGGTGCTGGCTGTTGACGAGCACGGTGTCCTGCCCCAAAATGCGGGAAAGCAGGGTGCCCCGGCGGACGGTGACGGTGTGGACTTTGGCCCAGTGGCCGTTGTGCGGCAGATGTTCGAAGGGCTTGATGTCCTGATACAGGTCGCCGCCCAGCGCGGCATTCATGACCTGGATGCCCCGGCAGATGCCCAGCACCGGTTTGTCTGCGGCCAGAAAGGCGCGCAGCAGCAGCGGCTCGGCTGCGTCGCGGAGAAGATTCGGCTCGCCGCAGGCGGGGAGGCGCTCCTGCCCGTAGAAGGCCGGGTCCATGTCGCCGCCGCCCGGCAGCAAGAGTCCGTCGCAGGTCAGCGCCTCGGCCACGGCGGCGTCCGGGTCGGAAAGCTCTACCCAGTGTACCTCGGCACCGGCCCGGGCCAGACTTTCCACATATTTTGACTGTGCGGTGGTAAGCTCCGGGTCAGTGCTCATCCGGGGCATGGCGATGGTGACAGACATAACAAGCATCCTTTCGACTTCTGGATATAACAAAAACCCAGAACCATCGGTTCTGGGTTTTGTGGCGGAAAGATGGGGATTCGAACCCCAGAACGCTTTTGACACGTTACACGATTTCCAGTCGTGCGCCTTAGACCAACTCAGCCATCTTTCCACATCTTCGGTTTTCAGCGTTTCGGGCCGTGGCCCTCAGCGCTCCACTATAATACCTGAAAGAAGCACTTTTGTCAAGGATTTTTTTGAAAAAATTTCAGAAAATCAAAAAATGACACAGGCTCGAAGAAGAAATTCTGAAGGAAATGCCGCTGCCCGATAAATCCTCTTGACGCAAGCCCCAAACAGGACTATGATGAGGGCAGAGAGTGTGCGAAATGGGAAATTTCGCAGGGATTGGAATGGAAATAGGAGGACGATCACAATGGATTATTCAGACGTTTTGAGCAATGCCCGGCAGAATATCGGCAAGTATTGCAAGGCCTGCCCGGTGTGCAACGGCGTGGCCTGCAAAAACCAGATCCCCGGCCCCGGTGCCAAGGGCGTGGGTGACACGGCCATCCGCAATTATAATAAGTGGACCGACATCCGGGTCAACATGGACACCCTGTGCGAGAACGGCACCCCCGACACCCATGTGGAGCTGTTCGGCAAGAGCTTCCGCCTGCCCTTCTTCGCAGGCCCGGTCGGCGCGGTGAACCTCCACTACTCGGACGCCTACACCGACATGACCTATAACGATGTGCTGGTCCGCGCCTGCGCGGAGAACGGCATCGCCGCCTTTACCGGCGACGGCACCAACCCCGACGTCATGACCATGGCCACTCAGGCCATCGGTGCGGCAGGTGGCTGCGGTGTACCCACCATCAAGCCCTGGAACATCGACACGGTCAAGGCCAAGATGGACCAGGCCAAGGCCAGCGGCTGCTTTGCCGTTGCCATGGATGTGGATGCTGCCGGTCTGCCCTTCCTGAAGAACATGACTCCTCCGGCGGGCAGCAAGAGCGTGGCCGAGCTGAAGGAGATCGTTGCACTGGCGGGCCGTCCCTTCATCGTCAAGGGCGTCATGACCGTCAAGGGTGCGCTCAAGGCGAAGGAAGCCGGAGCGGCGGCCATCGTCGTTTCCAACCACGGCGGCCGTGTGCTGGATCAGTGCCCGGCGACGGCAGAAGTCCTGCCGGAGATCGCAGATGCCCTCAAGGGCAGCGGCGTGAAAGTTCTGGTCGATGGCGGCATCCGCTCCGGCGTGGACGTCTTCAAGGCACTGGCTCTTGGCGCGGACGGTGTGCTCATCTGCCGTCCCTTCGTCACGGCGGTCTACGGCGGCGGCGAAGAGGGCGTCAAGTGCTACATCGACAAGATCGCCGGGGAGCTGGCTGATACCATGCAGATGTGCGGGGCACACTCCATCAGCGAGATCACCCGCGAGATGGTGCGCATCTAAAGGTGATATGTACTCTTTTGCGCGCCAAAAGAGTACCAGAAAAGCGCCCGCTACTTCCGAAGCGCGGGAGGCACGGCCAAGGGGCTGCTCGCCCCTTGGAACCCCAAAGAAGTAGACAAACCCCTGAAAATCGGGAGATTCCCGCCTGCGGCGTGAAGATCTCGTTCCGATTTTTCAGGGGTTTGTTGATTTGCGGCGCTGCCGCAGATCAGTTATCGTCGGAGAAGTAGTCGCTGTCGATTCGCTTGATAAGGTATGCTTTCTGAGTGGACACGCCAACGCCGTGTTCTATCATCAGTTCCGTCAACTTTTTTCCGTCTACCAGAATGATATGCTGAGCAGTAGCGTATTCCTTTGCTTTCGGTGAGAATTTGGCCGTTGTGATGAAAAGTCCCTTTTCCACTTTCGGCGGGCCCATCATAGCGCCAGCAAATTTCTGAAGTTCTGGCTTTGTAATGGTAATATCAGGTTTCCAACGTTTGGCCTGAATGTAAATAAGGTTGAAGCCAAGTTTGTCTTCGTGAATGATGCCGTCAATGCCGTCGTCGCCGCTGTATTTGGTGACGAGTCCATCGCCATATCCCATAGCCTTCATCAAATCGACCACAAGGTGTTCAAAGAAAACAGGGGACTGATTTAATACATCGTTTAACAGTTCATCGGCTAATTGTTCGTTGATGAGATTATAAACACGTTCAAAAGTTTCCTGTGGGGTTTCCGGTGTAGAAATCTGCGTGTTTCCTGAATCTGATTGAGTGGATGTGCTATTTCCGCTTTGCGGACGGTAAAAATCAAGAAAGGCGGATGACAGTTTGGCAAGAAGTGCATTTGTGATAGGTTCATTACTGGCAAGAAGAGACTGACCAGCAGGAGTGATTGTGATATATCCCCGTTGAGGAGAATCAATCATTTCGGCTTTTTTGAGATATGTTTTGGCCCAACCAACACGTCCAGCATATACGGAGGAACCATTCGAGAGGGTTTCACTCAGGTCTTGCTCTGTTAAATGAAGTGTCTGCGCAATCGAATTTCGGACTTCTTTCATGGAATGTGACTTACCATCCTGTAAGGCATTCAATACGAGACGATAAAATTCATCATACTTTGGGAGTGCCATATTCAACCTCCAGTTTGGAACAACTTATTTCAGCGTCCCATCCAGCACCTGCTGATAATACCACGGTTTCGGGGCGCGGAAGACTTTGCCGGAAAGGTCGGCGAAGTCGGGCTGGGTGAAGCGGGGGAGGGCAAGCTCCCAGGCGCAAAGGGCCTGATACTTCAGCTTCAGTTCGCGGTTGGCGGTGTTGTTGCCGTACTTGCTGTCGCCGAGGATGGGGCAGCCGATGCTGGCCATGTGGGCGCGGATCTGGTGGGTGCGGCCGGTGATGAGCCGGACTTTGAGCAGGGCCAGACGGCCGGAGACAGCGATGGTCTCATACTGGGTCTCCACATCCTTGGCACCGGGCTGCTTGTCCTCCACGATCTTGACGATGCCGCGGTCGGCGTCCTTGAGCAGGTAGCCGCCGAGGGTGCCGTCCGGCGGCACGGGGCGGCCGAAGGTGACGCAGAGATAGGTCTTTTTGACCTCGCGGTTCTTGATGACCTCCAGGAACAGCTGCTCGGCCTCCGGCGTCTTTGCGAGGATGACCAGACCGCTGGTGCCGGTATCCAGCCGGTGGCAGAGGGCGGGGGTGTAGAGGTCATTTTCTTTATACTCGCCCTGCTGGTTGAGGTAGAGCAGCGCGCGGTTGAGCAGGGTGTCGTCCTCCGGGCCGTCCACGGCCAGACCGGCGGGCTTGTTCACCACCAGGATCTGCGGGCAGTCGTAGATGACCTGCGCCGGGCCGCGGGCGTTCTTCCAGGCTGGGCCTTCCACCCGCTTGTCGGCGTCCAGCACCTCGTCCAGAATGAACAGCTTGATCTCGTCGCCTGCCATCACACGGGTGGAAAGCGGCTGCTTTTTGCCGTTCAGCTTGATCTTGTTCTCGCGCAGGGCTTTGTTCAGGCGGCCCGGATTCAGCGCCGGGAACTGCTGCATCAGATAATTGTCGAGCCGGGTGGGGGCAAGACATTTTACTTTTACGATCTTCACGGAAATTTTCCTCTCTATCTTGAAATAGAATGCGTCTTTGAATCGTTTTTATTGTAGCGGAACCGGGCCGTTCCGTCAAGCGAGCGGAACGGAAAAATTCCGGGTTGCTTTTTTTGTGAAAAGCGTGTATCATCGGATGCACAGAAAGAAGGGGTTCGTATGAGATTCTATTATAAAGTATGGATGCTTGCTGCGGCTCTGGCTGTCGGCGTAGGGCTGGCAGGCTGCGGGGCGTCCGCTTCTACGGCCAGCAGCCCGGCGGCTTCGAACAGTGCTGTGCCCGCTTCGTCCCGTGTGCAGGAAGAAGGCGTTGTGGAACCTGTCGGCCGTTTTACCATAGAAGACGTGACGAAAACACCGGACACGATCACATTCGTTTCGGCGGATATTGCTTCTGAGGTCAAGGACGGAACCGTCACAGCCCGGATCTACAGCTATGATGCCTACGAGAAAGCCGACATCGATGCGCTGAAAGCAGGCGATAAAATTCGGCTCCACGTAGAATATATGACGGGAAATCAGTTTGCCGAAGTGGAAGTGACCAGCATCGAGAAGAACGATCCGTATCATACGGTAACGATCAACGGTGGAATCGAACAGGAGGGAGGTCTGGACCTGATTTTAATGGATGGTTCGGAGTATTACCGTACCATAACATTTGATGACTATCCGGTTTACTATGAAGTCGGTGAAACAGAACTGAGTCTGGCAGACGATGTGGTGCTGAAAGACAGCTCCGCTGACCCGCAGGCCGACGCGGTGGAGACGACTGGTGCGCAGGCTGTGGCGGCTGCAATCAATGCAGACCCGGACAACTGGACGGTGTACAATACGACCCTTGCAGTACAGGAGGGCAAAATCGTGGAAGTGCGCCGCATCTGGGTGCCGTAAGGGGACGCGCAGCCTGCCCGACCTGCCAAGGACTCTCCCTTTGGGAGAGCTGGCGCGAAAGCACCTGAGAGGGGCTTGACAAATGCCGCAACCATGCTATAATCTGAATTGAACGCAAAGGGGAGATTTGCCCGTTTGTGTGGAAAAACAGATTATGACAGATGGCAACGATGGGGTCAGAAAAACAGACGATGCCGCCCAGAGAGAACGCCCGCTTCGGGCTGCAAGGCGTTCCGGCAGAGGGTTTTTCAAGCCGCCCCGGAGCTTCCGGCGAAAAAAGCCGGACGCAGCGCAGCGTTACCGCGCACAAAGCGGCAGGGGGACAGAATCTCCTGCAATTTGGGTGGTACCACGGAGCCTTCACACAGCCTTCGTCCCTTTGTTGGGGCGGAGGCTGTTTTTGTTTTCGCCTGTCATAAAAATACTGCGTCCGGAGGAGGACGCCGGAAAAACCACGAGGAGAGATACAGTTATGCAATGGACCGGTTTGAACGAACTGCGCGAAAAGTACCTGAGCTTCTTTGAAAGCAAGGGCCACCTGCGCCTCGACAGCTTCCCGCTTGTCCCGAAAGATGACCCCAGCCTGCTGCTCATCAACAGCGGCATGGCCCCGATGAAGAAGTGGTTTCTCGCACAGGAGGAGCCGCCCCGCCACCGCGTGACCACCTGCCAGAAGTGCATCCGCACCCCGGATATCGAGCGCGTCGGCATCACCGCCCGCCACGGCACCTTCTTCGAGATGCTGGGCAACTTCTCTTTCCAGGATTACTTCAAGGAAGAGGTCATCCCCTGGGCATGGGAGTTCCTGACCAGCGACGAGTGGATGGCCATCCCCAAGGATAAGCTCCACATCTCTGTCTACGAAGAGGACGATGAGGCTTACGACATCTGGACCAAGAAGGTGGGCATTGCCCCCGACCACATGGTCCGTCTGGGCAAGGAAGATAACTTCTGGGAGCATGGCTCCGGCCCGTGCGGCCCCTGCTCGGAGATCTACTTCGACCGCGGCCCGGAGTACGGCTGCGGCAAGCCGACCTGCGGCGTGGGCTGCGACTGCGACCGCTATATGGAGATCTGGAACCTGGTGTTCAGCCAGTTCGATGCCGACGGCAAGGGCCACTACGAGCGCCTGGCACGGCCCAACATTGATACCGGCATGGGCCTGGAGCGTCTGGCCTGCGTGATGCAGGGCGTCGGCAACCTGTTCGAGGTCGATACCGTCCAGAGTGTGCTGCACCATGTGGAGCACATCGCGGGCAAGACCTACGGTGCCAATGCAAAGGATGACATCTCCATCCGCGTCATCACCGACCACATCCGCAGCTGCACCTTCATGGTGTCCGACGGCATCCTGCCCTCCAACGAGGGCCGCGGCTATGTGCTGCGCCGTCTGCTGCGCCGTGCCGCCCGCCATGGCCGGATGCTGGGCATCAGCCGCCCCTTCCTGGTGGAGCTGGCCGAGACCGTCATCCAGTCCAGCGAGTCTGCTTACCCCGAACTGCGTGAGCACGACGCCTATATCAAGAAGGTCATCGGCACCGAGGAGGCAAACTTTGCCCGCACCATCGACGCCGGCATGACCATCCTGAACAACATGATCGACGGCCTGGAAAAGGCCCACGAGCATCTGCTGAAGGGTCTGGACGTCTTCAAGCTGAACGATACCTTCGGCTTCCCCCTCGACCTGACCAAGGAGATCGCAGCGGAGCAGGGCATCGACATCGACGAGGAAGGCTTCCACACGGAGATGAAGAAGCAGAAGGAGCGCGCCCGCGCCGAGCGTCTGAAGAAGAACATCTCCGGCTGGAGCGAGGACCTGTTCGGCAGCCTGAACACGGAGCCGACCGTCTTCACCGGCTACGAGACCCTGAACGACACCGGCGTCGTGGTCGCCCTGAGCGACGAGGAGACCCTGACCGATGCCATCGCTACCGATGAGCAGGCCAAGGAAGACGTTCTGGTCGTGCTGGACAAGACCCCGTTCTACGCCGAGATGGGCGGCCAGGTGGCCGACCAGGGTGTGCTGACCAGTGCAGACTGCTCCCTGCGTGTGCTGGACGTCAAGAAGACCCCCAAGGGCTACTACGTCCACACCTGTGTACTGGAGAGCGGCATCGTCAAGGTCGGCGACCATCTGACCGCCAAGGTCGACAAGGAATACCGCATGGCTGTCTGCCGCAACCACACGGCTACCCACCTGCTGCAGGCTGCTCTGCGCGAAGTGCTGGGCGACCATGTGCACCAGGCTGGTTCTTATCAGGACGGCGAGATTACCCACTTCGACTTCACCCACTTCAGCGCAGTCACCGCAGAGGAGCTGGCCCGCGTGGAGAAGATCGTCAACGACCGCATCTTTGATGCCATGGATGTCACCGTGAAGGAGATGCCCATCGACGAGGCAAAGAAGCTGGGCGCAATGGCTCTGTTCGGCGAGAAGTACGGCAAGGTCGTGCGCGTCGTCGATATCGAGGGCTGGTCCACCGAGTTCTGCGGCGGCACCCATGTCCGGAACACTGCCCAGATCGGATGCTTCAAGATCGTCAGCGAGTCCTCTGTGGCGGCCGGTATCCGCCGCATCGAGGCCGTGACCGGCAAGAACCTGCTGCTGCGCGCCAACAAGCAGGAAACGATGCTGCACACCGTGGCGGCTGCCCTCAAGGCCAACAATGTGGCCGGTCTGCCTGCCCGCGCCGAGGCTGTCATGGCCGAGAACAAGGCCATGAGCAAGGAGCTGGACGATATGAAGGCGAAGATCGCTGCCTCCAAGGTCACCAGCCTGTTCGACGACGCAGAGGAAGTGGGCGGCGTGAAGATCGCTTCCGCTTACTTCACCGGCACCTCCGGCGACACCCTGCGCGGCATGTGCGATACTGTCCGCGACAAGGCCGTCAACCCTGTGGTGGCCGTTCTGGTCGGCAAGGCCGAGGATAAGATCACCATGGCCGTCACCGTCAACAAGATGGCACAGGAAAAGGGCCTGAAGGCGGGCGTTCTGGTCAAGGAGATCAGCGCCATCGCCGGCGGCAAGGGCGGCGGCAAGCCCGACTTTGCAATGGCCGGTCTGAAGGACGAGACCAGGATCGACGAAGCTCTGGCAGCCGTCAAGGGCATCGTCGAGAAGCAGCTGGGCTGAACATGAAAAATAACCTCTTCGTCAGCGCCCCTGAAAAGGGGGGCTGTGCAGAGGAATAAAAAAGATCCGAAAGGAGCAATTCCCATGGAAGATTGTCTGTTTTGCATGATCGCTGAGGGCAAGATCCCCTCGAAAAAGCTGTACGAGGACGATCAGGTCGTTGCTTTTTACGACATCAACCCGCAGGCGAAGGTGCATTTCCTGGTCGTGCCCAAAAAGCACATCGTTTCCGCCGCTGCGCTGACCGAAGAGGATGGTGCCCTGCTGGGCCACATCTTTGCCGTCATCGCAAAGCTCGCCAGGGAGCAGGGCCTCGACAACGGCTACCGCGTCATCTCCAATGTCGGCGAGGACGCCGGTCAGACCGTGAAGCACCTGCACTTCCATGTGCTGGGCGGCGAAAAACTGCCCGTCTGAGCCAAAACCAAACGGAACTACAAAGAGAAGGGGAATTGTTATGGCTGAAACCTATACGCTGAACGTCGCGGGCCTGACCCGTGAACTGACCATCTGCAAAGTCAATGACCACATGGACATCGCTGCCTTCATCATGCTGGGCGATACCGAACTGACCGTGGCCGCTGCCGCCGAGCTGCTGAAGAAATGCCCGGAGTTTGACATCCTGCTCACCGCCGAGGCCAAGGGCATCCCGCTGGCCCACGAGATGAGCCGCCAGAGCGGCAAGCCCTACGTCTGCGCACGCAAGGGCATCAAGCTCTATATGAAGGAGCCGGTCGTCGTCGAGGACCAGTCCATCACCACTGCGGGCAAGCAGAAGCTCGTCATCGACCGCAAAGAGCTGGATAAGATGAACGGCAAGCGGGTGCTGGTCGTGGACGATGTCATCTCCACCGGCGGTTCGCTGAAGGCGCTGGATGCGCTGGCCGAGCAGACCAAATGCACCATCGTGGGTCAGGCTGCTGTTCTGGCCGAGGGTGATGCAGCGGAGCGCAAGGATATCATCTTCCTGGAGCCGCTGCCCCTCTTCCTGCACTAAATCATGAGACGCCCGCTCTGCCTCTTTTGCGCCGGTGCGCTGGGGGTGGAGTTGGTGTGCGCCTTTTTGCCGCAAGCATGGCTTTTGCCGCTGCTTGCGGCAATTTTTGTTTGCGGGCTCCTTGCCGCTGTGCTGGGCCGAAAGCCCCTGAAACTGGGCGGCATTCTGCTGCTGGCAGGGGCCGTGCTGGGCCTTGGGGCGGTGCTGCACACCCACGCCCGGCTGAACGCTCTGCAGGCCGCCTATGACGGGACCTCTGTCACGCTGACCGCCGAGGTGGAGCAGGTCCGCACCTCCTTTTATCCGGGCGTCGTGGATGCCGTTCTCCGTGTGGAAACAGTGGACGGCGAAGCAGCGGACTTCCGGGTGGAATGCGCCGCCCTGCCGAGATGCAGCGCCGGGGAGCGGGTGCGCGGGACCTTTGCGCTGGAAGCACTGCCGGAAGGAGAACAATGTTCCGCCTATGCCGACGGCATTGCGCTGAATGCGGAGCTTGCCGGGGGCACCAAGCTGGAACATCTGGGAGAAAGCCGCTCGTTCCGCGCCCGGACGGCCCGCCTGCAAAGCCGATTGAGCGCTGCGCTGCGGCGCGGCATGGCGGAGGGCCCGGCGGGTGTTCTGGCCGCAATGGTCACGGGCGACCGCACCCATCTCTCCACCCGCCTCCGGAATGCGTACCGCGGGGCTGGGCTTTCCCATGTGCTGGTCGTCAGCGGAATGCACGTCTCCATCCTCTGCGGAAGTGTGCTGGCCCGGTTCCAACCAAAACGCAGAAAACTGCGCAGCTATGCCAGCTGCCGCCGGAATGCTCTGCTTCGGGCCGGGATGGCGGTGCTGCTGGTGGGAGTGACCGGCTTCACGCCGTCCGTCCTCCGGGCCGGGGCGGCCGTGTGGATCAGCGCGCTGGGCGTCTGGGTCTACGGCCCGGCGGATGCGCTGACCTCCCTTGGCGTAGCAGGTGTGCTGATGACCGCAGGCAACAGCTACGCGGTCTGCGACATCGGGTTTGAGCTTTCCTATGCGGCGGTGCTGGGAACGCTGGCGGGTGTCGCACTGGCCCGCCGCAGTGCAGAGCGGCGGGAAGAAAAACGCCGCCGCAACAAAAAAACCGCCGGCAAATGCGGCGGAGTCCTTGCAAACTGTCTGCGGCAGCAGGGGGCAGCGGTGTGGGAGACGCTCTGCGTCTCCGGCTGTGCCTGTATGGCGACCTTTCCGGTGCTGGTGCTGCGGGGCCTGAGCACCAGCCTGTATGCGCTGGTCTCCAGCGTGGCCGTGCTCTGGCTGGTCGAACCGATCCTCTTGCTGGGGCTGGCGGCAGCACTCACCGGGCTGGCCCCGGCGCTGGAGCCGCTGCACCGGGCCACGGCGTTCGGGGCAGAAGTTCTGGTGGACCTGCTCGACCACTGGGCCCTGTGGGTGTCCGGCTGGCCGGGTGCGCAGATCTATTTTGATACGGCCTACGCGGCGCTCGTCTGCCTGCTGCTGGCTGCGCTGCTGGGGCTGGCCTGGCATTGGAACATCCGGCTGCGGGCGGCGGTGCCTGCTGTGCTGCTCACAGCGGCGCTTGCCATCGGGGCCGGAAACGCCTTCAGCCGGGACGTGGTCCGCGTGGAACTGGTGGGCAGTAAAATGGCTCCGGCGGTCATCCTCTCGCAGAACGACCGGGCCGTCGTGCTCTACCGGGGCGGGCAGACCACCCGGAAAGCCGTGGAGACGGCGCTGGAACGCCGCAGCATCCGGACGGTGGAAGCGCTCATCGACCTGCGGATGGACCCGCAGGAACCCTGCACTCTCCGTGCAGAGCAGATCGTCCGGGCAGCCCGGCTGGCCGCGAATACGACCCAAACGCTCCGGACCGACACGGCGTCGCTGGAAGTCCTGCGCACACAGACCGGCTGTGCAGTGCGGTTCACCATCGAGGGGCAGTCGTTTGTGACCCTGAGCGGCACGGTGCGGTTTGCCCAGCCGCTGGAGGTGGACTGGCTGCTGGCGTCGATGGCCAGACCGGATGGCGTGCGCTATCAGAGCCTTCTCACCCGCAGCACAGACTATCGCTGGATGGACGAGGACGGCGGCGGGCAGGAGAAAACACTGCTGTCCTTCCGGCCTGCAGCGGCCTGGAAGAGCAGCCGCTCGCCCAGCGCAGGCAGGGCGAAACAGGCGGCGGGGTCCAGCTGACGCAGGGCCGCAGCGAACCGCAGCGGGTCCACGGTGTTGCCCTGCACCATGTCGTAATGGGTGGGGATGGTGCAGGCCGCGCCCAGCCGGACGGCCAGCTGAGCGGCCTCCTCGGCTTCCAAATTGCCGATGCAGTTGCGCTGGGTGCGGAAGAAGTCCTGCCCGTTGATGGGGGCCAGCAGCAGGTCGGGGCGGGGGAGCGCCTGCAGCGTTTCATACAGATGGGGCGTCAGGTAGGTGTCGCCCAGGTGCACGACCGTAAAGCCGCCGAAGGTAAGCTGATACCCCAGCGCCATGCCGGGGGCGCCCGCATCCAGAATGTGCTCCGGGTGGGCGGCGGAAAAGGCCCGGACGGTGACCCCGCCCAGCGGCAGGATGGAACCTTCCTGCACCGTTGTGATGCGGTCTGCCGGGATGCTGTATTCGGCGGCGAGGGCAGAGCACCCGGCGGGCAGAACGAACCGGGCGGCGGGATGCCGGGTCAGCCCGCGCAGGGTATCTTTTGCCATGTGGTCGGCGTGGCCGTGGGTGCAGAGCACGAGGTCTGCCCGCAGTGCCTCCGGTGCAAAGGGGGCCGGGTAGCAGCGGCGGGAGCCGCTGGGGCCGGTCAGGTCGCTGAGCACCGGGTCAATGCAGACGACGGTGTCCTCGTACTTGAAAATGAACCCGCACTGGCCGATAGACCAGACGGCCAGCTGGCTGGCGGGGAGCCGGGTGGTGGAAATTTCGTTGAGCAGGGCCTGCCCGCTGCGGTGCCAATGTTCCATGGTGCTTCTCCTTTTTTGAAATCGACAGCTTGAGATTTTATTATAGAGGAGCGGACGGCACTTTGCAAGGAAAACAGAGCAGGCCCCGCCCCAAAAAGAACATCCGGCGGGGGCAGCATCTTGCAAAGAGGCGCGGCTTCGTGCTAGAATGAAAGCGCAATACAAAACGAGGGGGAACGAAGAATGAAGATGCAAACTGTGGCGGTGCTGGGAGCCGGTGCCGTGGGTTCGTATGTGATCTGGGGTCTGGCGGACAAGCCGGGCATCCGGCTGGGGGTGCTGGCCGAGGGCGAACGCGCCGCGCGGCTGAGGGCAAACGGCATTGGCATCAACGGCAGGACCTACCGCCCGGAGGTCTGGGCACCGGAGGAGGCCCACGGGGTGGACTTTCTCGTGGTCTGCCTGAAATACGGTGCGCTGCCCGGCGCAATGGACAGCATCCGAAAGGCCGTGGGAGCGCACACGGTGGTCATGAGCCTGATGAACGGCGTGGACAGCGAGGAGCGCATCGCTGCTGAGGTGGGGGATGCGCATGTCATCCGCTCGCTCATCAAGGTGGCGTCTCATAAGGAGGCCGACGGCTTCCACTTTGACCCGGACGCCACGCTGGGCATCATCTTCGGCGAACAGGAGGCGCCGTTCCAGAGCGAACGGGTGCAGGCCATCGTGGAACTGTTCGAGGGGAGCGGCATCCACTACCGGGTCACGGAGCACATCCGGGAAGAGATGTGGGCTAAGTTCCGTCTGAACGTCTGCAACAACCTGCCACAGGCCATCCTGGGCGCGGGCGTGGGCTGCTACCGGGACAGCGTACACATGCAGGCCATCAGCGACGGTCTGCGCCGGGAGCTGGAAGCCATTGCAGCGGCCAAAGGCATCGACCTGCGCATCGCCGATGCCGCTGCCGGGCGGGGCAGTGCCGTGCCGCCCACGGCCCGTTACTCCACATTGCAGGATCTGGACGCCGGACGCCACACCGAGATCGACATGTTCTCCGGTGCCCTGATGCGGATGGGCGCAGAGCTGGGCATCCAGACGCCTTACAACGAATACACCTACCACATGATCAAGGCGCTGGAAGAAAAGAACGACGGCCGGTTCGACTATACCGGCAACGAGGCGGTCACCTGGGCAAAATAACGCAGACCGAAGCCCCCATCCCTGCACCGCAGGGATGGGGGCTTCGTGCCGTTTAATCGAGGAAGAGTTTGTGCATGTGGTTCATGGGGCCAGAACCGCGGCCGAGGTCCAGCATGGCGGACAGACAGCCGGAAATGTATTCCTTGGCCCGCTCGACCGAGGTGTCGAGGTCATAGCCTTTGGCCAGATTGGAGGCGATGGCGCTGGACAGGGTGCAGCCGGTGCCGTGGGTGTTGGGGTTGTGGATGCGCTCCCCACGGAACCACTTCCCGCTGCCGTTCCGCCAGAGCAGGTCGTCGGCATCGTTGACCTTGTGCCCGCCCTTGCAGAGGACGGAACAGCCGTACTGCTCGCTGATCTTCCGGGCGGCGGCTTCCATCCCGGCGGCGTCGGTGATGACTAGGCCGGAAAGGATCTCGGCCTCCGGGATGTTGGGCGTGACGACCTCTGCCAGCGGGAGCAGCTGCTCCGTGAGGGCCTGCATGGCGTCGTCCCGCAGCAGCCGGGAGCCGGAGGTGGCCACCATCACCGGGTCCACCACGATGTGCTTTGCCTCATAGAAGCGCAGCCGCTCGGCGATGGTGCGGATGAGCGGTGCCGAGGAGACCATGCCGATCTTCACGGCGTCGGGGTAGATGTCGGTGAACACGGCGTCCAGCTGAGCGGCCAGAAACTCCGGCGTCGTCTCAAAGATGCCGGTCACACCGGTAGTGTTCTGTGCGGTCAGGGCCGTGATGGCACTCATGGCAAAGACGCCGTTGGCCGCCATGGTCTTGATGTCGGCCTGAATGCCGGCACCGCCACTGGAATCACTGCCCGCAATGGTCAATGCGGTTTTCATAAAATAAGACCTCTTTTCTGTAACATCGGGTGTCTGTGTTCAGTATACCATGCCGCGCGGAGAAAGAGAAGAGCTGCGCCGCTTTCTGCACGGAGATCCATTCTCTGCGGACGGGGCGATTCTTGACAGGAGGGCGGCAGGGCGATATAGTAAGGAGGCATGGAACAAACAAACGATTCGTTTTTGGGAGGAAACAGGCATGAAAAAGATTTCGACCCTGTTCTGGACATTCCTGAAGATCGGCGCGTTTACCTTTGGCGGCGGCTATGCCATGGTCGCCCTGCTGGAGCACGAATTCGTCGAGGAAAAACAGTGGGTGTCCAGAGAGGAATTTCTGGATATGGTCGCTATCGCCGAGTCTACGCCCGGCCCCGTGGCGGTGAACAGCGCCACTTACATCGGCTATAAGATCGATGGCACCGCCGGAGCGGCAGCTTCCACGGTGGCCGTCTGCATCCCGTCCTTTGTGGTCATCTACTGCATCTCGCTGTTTTTTGACCGCTTTCTGAGCCTGACGGTGGTGGCCCATGCGTTCCGGGGCATCCAGGTCTGCGTCATCTACCTCATCCTCTCAGCGGGGCTGAAGATGCTACGCCAGCTGGAACGGAATGCGTTCAACGTCTGCATCCTGGCGGCGGTCATCGCGGCCATGGTGGGCTGTTCGGTGGCGGCGGTGTCGTTTTCGTCCATCTACTACATCCTGCTCAGCGGGGCGGCGGGGGTGCTGCTCTATCTTGTGAAGAAAGCGGGTGCGGGAAGATGATCTATGTGCAGCTGTTCCTGAACTTTCTCATGATCGGGGCGCTCTCCTTTGGCGGCGGCTACGGGATGATCTCGCTGGTGCGGGAGACGGTGCTTTCGCATGGCTGGCTGACCGAGAGCGATTTTTTGAGCTTCATCGCAGTGTCGGAGTCCACCCCCGGCCCGCTGGCCGTCAACATGGCGACCTTCATCGGCTCCTCGCAAGGAGGGCTGCTGGGTGCGTTTTTCGCCACGCTGGGCGTGGTGCTGCCTTCGTTCGTCATCATTCTGCTCATCGCAGCGGTGCTGCAAAACCTGATGAAGTATGCGGGGGTGGAAGCGTTCCTCTCCGGGGTGCGGCCCTGCGTTGTGGCGATGATCCTGGCCACGGCCCTGACCATGGCGCTCTCCACGCTGGCGGGCTTCACGACCGTGGGCGGCGGGGTCTCCGTTTCGGCCCGGTCGGCGGCGGTGTTTGCCCTTTTGTGGGCGGTGCACTTCGCCTACAAAAAGGTAATAAAAAAAGCCCCCTCGCCGATCGGAATGATCGTTCTGGCGGCAGGGCTGGGCATCCTGTTCTGGGGCGTCTGACCCATTCGGGAAAAGTGTCAGTAAAAAAACAGAATGCCGCCCCACAGGTGAGAGCCTGCAGGGCGGCATTCCGCTATTTGCAACGGGACAAGATCAGAACTTAGGCGGCAGTGGAAGAAGCAGCCACAGAGGAAGCAGCCTCGCTGGAAGCTGCCTCAGAAGAAGCTGCCTCAGAAGATGCAGCTTCAGAGGATGCGGCTTCGCTGGAAGCTGCCTCAGAGGAAGCAGAGACCGAAGCAACGGAAGAAGCCGCAGACTCTGCGGTAGAAGAAGCGGCAGTGGAAGAAGAGCCGCCGCAGGCAGTCATACCAACAGCCAGAACCAGAGCAGCAACGACAACAGCAACATTCTTGAGTTTCATATTCCAAAATCTCCTTACGATCCAAAAAATTCACAGCCGACCCCTCACAGGCGGGATCGTTCTGCAAAATGATATTCTAGTCCGTTTGTCAAAAAAATCAAGGGCTTTTCGGCAAAGATTGCATTCACAAAGGAAAATCCACACATTTGTTAGAAATATTGCCCAAAAGTCAAGGCTTTTTTAGCAGACTGTCATTTTCACAAAATCTGCAAAACCAGGCAAAAGAAGGACGCACAAAAGCCGCTGCGCCAATGGTGCAGAATCATAGTTTGAATATCCGGTTTATGGGACGGTAAAAGTGTATAATGGGAAACAGAACAGGAAAGGCCTGTTCACCACATTCCTCTTTCCTGCATAGAACGGCGGGAAGGGGGAATGCGATTTGAACGGGATCTTTTTTCTGTTGGCGGCGGTCCTGCTGCTGCCAGCCTGCTGTACGACGGTGGGGGCGGCCGGTGTCTTTCTGATGCGGCCGACGCAGGAGCCGAAGACGCGGCGGATGCTCTGCGGCATGGCGGCGGGCATCATGCTGGCGGCCAGTGTGTGGAGCCTGCTGCTGCCGGCCATCCAGCGGGCGGAGGAAGGGCCGCTGCCTGCGTGGCTCCCGCCCACGGCGGGGCTGGTCATCGGAGCAGTGGGCCTGCTGCGGCTGGAACAGGCGGCGGGGACGCTGCTGACAGGTGCCGGGGCCGGGCACTGCGGCCGAATGGTGCTGGCCGTGACTCTGCACAACCTGCCGGAAGGCATGGTGGTGGGTCTGGCGGCTGCGCTGGCGCTGTCCGGGGAGGCGGACGCCATGAGCGGTGCGCTGGCCCTGGCGCTGGGCATCGGGCTGCAGAACATTCCGGAGGGCGCAGCGGTCAGCCTGCCGCTGCTGCAAAACGGGGAGAGCCGGAAGCGGGCGTTCGGGGCCGGGCTGGCCTCCGGGCTGGTGGAGCCGTTGGGGGCGCTGCTGGCGCTGGCTCTGGCGGGCTGGGTGCAGGCTGCTCTGCCCTGGCTGATGAGCGCTGCCGCCGGGTGCATGGTCTGCGTGACGGCGCAGGAAATGATCCCCGAAGCCGTGGAGGCCGATGAGCCTGCCGGAGTCATCAGCGTGGTGTTGGGCTTCGCACTGATGATGGCGCTGGATGTGGCATTGTGAGTGCGATGCACGAAAACTCCATCTGCCCGCAAACAAAAAACTCCCTCGTGAGAGGGAGCGGAAGGGTGCAGCTCAGGAGCCGGACTTTTCGATGTAGACGCTGGTGGAGGGGAAGGCAAAGTCCACGCCGTCGGCCTGCATGATGTCCATGATGTTCAGGTTCAGGTCGTTCTGCTCTTCGAGGAAGACGGCATAGGCGTTCGTCTGAAGATAGGCGGAAACCAGAATGTTGATGCTGGAGTCGCCAAAACTGGTCAGTCGGACGATGTTGCTGCCCTTCTGGGTGTAGGGGCTTTCGTCCAGCATGGTCTTGAGGTCGGCCATCAGCTTTTCCAGCTGGGGGCGGGTGGTGTTGTAGGTGACGCCCAGCGTGAACCGATAGGGTCGCATGGTGCGCATCGCAGCGTTCTGCACCGTGGAAGAACAGATCTTGCTGTTGGTGACGATGCTGACCGTTTTGTCCATGGCGCGGATGCGGGTGGAGCGGAAGTTGATGTCGATGACTTCGCCCTCGATCTCGCCCACAGTGATCCAGTCGCCCACCGAGAAGGGCTTGTCGAGCAGGATGACCAGACCGCCGAACAGGTTGCTGGCGCTCTCCTGTGCGGCCAGCGAAATGGTCAGACCGACAAGACCGGCACCGGCGACGATGCTGCCGATGGGGAAGCCGATGACCTGCGCGATGGTGGCAACGCCGAGCACGACCACCAGCACCTTGTAGGTCGTGTTCAGCAGGGCGAGCAGGGTCTTGTTGGAGCGGATCTCCGGGCTGCAGGAGGCCAGCAGCAGGTCAGCCACATCCGAGGCCTGATACAGACCCTCACAGAACAGAAAGCTCATCACGACCTTGTAGGCCACGAGCAGGAATTTGGGCAGGCCGGTGATGGCCCACGGCAGGCTGGCCAGCGCGAGGTAGAGGCCGGTGAAGACGGCCATCCGTTCCAGCGGGCGTTCCAGACTGCGCAGCAGGATGGGGGTGGCAGCAAAATGCCAGCTGCGGGCCTGCAGGATGGGGAAGAGCTTCCTGCGCAGCAGCAGGGAGACCAGCGCCCCGGCGGCAAAAAGCAGCAGCGCACAGACGCAGCGCGCCGCCAGGGCAAGCCAGCTTTCCAAATAGAGGGAACCGATCTCGAACGCGAGATCACGGATGGAAAAGATCATGGCAAAAACTCCTCGGAAATAAAATATTACGCCCCAGTATACCATAAAGCGCGCGGAAAGGGCAACCGAAATTGGGGGTTGACAAGTGCCGCCCGGCGCGTTATACTCTGCCCAGAAAGTTCGTTTCAGGGCGGGGTGCGATTCCCCACTGGCGGTACAGCCCGCGACCACTCCCAAGGAGTGCTGACCCGGTGAGACTCCGGGGCCAACGGTATAGTCCGGATGCAAGAAACGGCAGACAATTTGATTTGTTTGTGCGCGCCCTGTTATAGTGTAAGCTATGGCAGGGCGCGTTTTCATTTGTCTTCCCGGTTTCAGCGAGCGAGAAAAGGGCTTTCCAGTCTTTATTTGAATGGGGCAGCCGCCCCGGGAGGAAAATTATGAGAAAAGATACGACCCACAACCTGACCGTTGCCGCCATGCTCAGCGCGGTGGCCTTTATCCTGATGTTCATCGAGTTCCCCATCCCGATGCTTATCCCGTCCTTCGTCAAGATGGACTTCTCCGACCTGCCCGCCCTGCTGGGTGCATTTGCGCTGGGCCCGGTGTACGGTGCTGTCATCAGCTTCATGAAGAACCTGCTCCACATCGTCATCAAGGGCACCAGCACCGCGTGTGTCGGCGAGCTGTGCAACTTCATGCTGGGCGCGGTCTTCTCGGTCACGGCGGGCTGCATCTATAAGCACCGCAAGAGCCGCAAAACGGCCATCCTCGGTGCGCTGATCGGTGCAGCGGCCATGGCGGTGTTCAGTGTGCCGTCCAACTACTTCATCACTTATCCGGCCTATGTGCAGTTCTATCACATGCCGCTGGAAGCCATCCTCGGTATGTACCAGGCCATCCTGCCCTCGGCAGACAGCCTCATCAAGTGCCTCGTCATCTTCAACATGCCCTTCACGCTGGTCAAGGGTCTGCTGGATGCGGTGCTCTGCATGGTGATCTATAAGCCGCTGTCGCCCATCCTGCACGGCAGAAAGTAAAGAAAGACCCTCTCCGGCATTGCGAAGCAATGCCGGAGAGGGTCTTTTAGGTTAAGGCTCCCTTTTCCAGCCACTTGCCGCGGGCAAGGCGGAAGAGGAAGAGCAGGCCGCGGATGCAGAGCTCACAGCACATGGAACCCCACACGCCCGCCAGCCCGAACCGGGGCGCAAAGAAGGAGGCCAGCGTCAGCCGGATGCCCCACATGCTGACGAGGTTCAGCACGAAGCAGGCGGTGCTGTCGCCCGCGCCCTGCATGGCACCGCTGGCCACGATGCTGGCCCCGAACATCGGTTCGGCAAAGGCTTCGATGCGCAGCACCCGCGCACCCAGCGCGATGACGGCGGCGTCGGCGGTGAAGATGCCCATCAGCGCCGGGGCAAACACCCACAGACCCATGCCGGACAGCGCCATGATGCCGATGCCGATGCCGGTGCAGAGCCAGGCGAACCGCTTGGCCATGTCCTTCCGGTTGGCACCCACAGCCTGCCCGATGAGGGCGATGGCGGCGTCCTGGATGCCGTAACCGGCCATGTAGCACAGCCCCTCGGCGCTGACGCCGAGGCTGTTGGCGGCGATGGCCACCGTGCCCAGCCCCGACACGATGCGCACCAGCACCACCTGCGCCGAGGAGAGGGCTGCGCGCTCTGCGGCCAGCGGGGCACCCACCCGCCAGAGGTTGAGCAGGCAGGCGCGGGTGATCTTCCAGGAGCCGGGCTTCCGGATGCAGAGGGGGCCGTCCCACAGCAGCAGGATGGCCAGCGCCAGCAGCCCGCCGATCACATTGGAAAGGGCGGTGCCCAGCGCCGCACCCGGAACGCCCAGCCCGGCACCCCAGACGGTGACGCGGGTGCCGAAGAGGGGCAGCGTCCGGGTGGGGTTGATGAGGAAATAGTTGAATACGACGTCCAGCCCGCAGACGAGGACGCTGATGAGGCCGGGCGTCAGGGCGTCGCCAGTGGCACGGAGCATGGCAGCGTACATCCCCATGGCCATGGTGAAGGGAAGGGCGGCCGACCAGATGGCAAAGTAGGCGGAAGCGTTGGCCTGCAGCGAGAGGTCAGCGCCCAGCCAGCCGGGCAGAAAGCGGCTGATGCCGATGCCGAACCCTGCCGCCGCCAGACCCAGGATGAGGTTGAAGAGCATGGCCTGCCGCAGCACACCGCGTGCGTCGGCCTGGCGGTCGGCACCGAGATACTGCGCGATCTGGATGGAAAAGGCAGTGTACAGCCCCACCAGGATGCCGTGGAGCAGCCAGGTGCTGGAACTGACGATGCCGATGGCGGCCGTGGCTTCGGCCCCGATGTGGCCTACCATGGCGGCGTCGATGTATTCCATGGCGGTGACGACCATCTGCTGCAAAATGGAAGGGACGCTCAGCGCCAGCACGACCTGCGCTGTTTCCCGCAAGGGGATGTCCTCCCCCGGCGCATCCGGGAGGAGAGCTGTTCGAGTGAAAGTGTCATGGATTCTCCTGTTCGCATAAAAAATGCCCCGCACAGGGGGACAGAATAGACCTATTATATAAGGATGCATGAAAAATGTCAAACCGGCGTGTTTTGTGCGCAGGAGATTGATTTTTTCAGCCGGGCGTGATACACTTTCCTTACCTATGAGTGAAACAACAGGAGCGGCGCTGTGTGCGGCTCCGGGAAAGAGGAAAATCGTATGCTCCAATTGTTATCGGGCAGTCAGCGCACCGTGGACGCGCTGGGATTTTTGCTGGCTTTTGCGCTGACGGCGCTGATGGATTCGGTCTTCCGGGAGAAGCTCCCCCACGACCATGGCCGCGCATTTGCAGTGAACGGCGAGCTTTCCAAAGGCAAGGCCCGCGGCTCCGGCCTCATCTTCGTGCTCTGCATCGCGCTGGTCACGCTGGCGGTGGTGCCGCTGCGCACCGAGTATATCATCTATACCGTGCTGCTCATTGCCTCCATGCTCTCCGGCTATTTTGACGATGCCTCCGAGGTGGCCTGGAACGAATACAAAAAAGGCCTCATCGACCTCGTCATCGCGATTGTGGCGGGTGTGACCTACCTGAACTTCAACAGCACCACCGTGAACTTTTTGCAGTGGAGCTTTGCCATCCCGTATCCGCTCTACCTCGTGCTCATCGTCGTCCTCATCTGGGCCAGCATCAACGTCGTCAACTGCACCGACGGTGTGGACGGCCTGTCGGCCAGCCTGGCGGTGGTCAGCATCGGCACCTTCCTGCTGGCTTACGGCGAGGAACTGGGGGACTACAGCACCGCCGCCATCGTCTTCATCGGCGCACTGCTGGCCTACCTGTGGATGAATGCCAAGCCCTCCACCCTGCTGATGGGTGACGCGGGCAGCCGCGCCATGGGCTTCTTCCTCGCGGTGCTGGCGCTCAAGAGCAGCCACCCGTTCTCCTTCCTGCTGGCGGCGCTGGTCTTCATCGTGGACGGCAGCCTGGGCATCCTGAAAATCAGCTTCAAGCGGTTTTTACACATCAGCATCCTCAAACACACCCTGACCCCGCTGCATGACCATGTACGCAAGCGGATGGGCTGGAGCGATGAGCAGGTGGTGGCCCGCTGGCTCATCCTGCAGGCGGTGGCTTCGGCCTGGCTTCTGCTGCTGACCCGGTAATCGACAAAAATAAAGGTCTGACTTTGTGCAACTTTACAAAACACGGAAATCTGCGCGGAAAAAGTTGTTGCAATTTTCAGATTGAAAGCGAACGAAAAAAACGCTATACTTTAAGCATCGAAAGCAAAGGCGCTTGGTGAACACTCACCGAGCGCCTTTTTTCGTACCCTGCAAAGGCAAATATGCTGCGTTGATAGGCACTCTTTTTGAAAATTGCGATAGTGCAAATAATCACAAGATTTGAACCAGCCTGAGCAGTCAGAAGGCGAAACCGCTTGAAAAGCACATTGGATCGCG